>JAEEGL010506941.1_pt1 | contig 13971 bp, 9 predicted proteins | sample 9134231 | NCBI WGS metagenome assembly JAEEGL01 (sample SAMN16246548, study PRJNA631951) | gut metagenome | biome: gut microbiome; feature: rumen; material: fiber-attached | host: Bos | place: Iran: Karaj | collected 2018-10
ACCCATTTTTTTACCCTCTCTTTTATATATAGTCTGCATCACTCGTAGCTTATTTCGCCTTCAAATACTGTCACTGCAGGCCCTTCCATTATAACAGATGATGAAGTATTTCCATCCCAGCTGCAGGTAACGATTCCGCCAAGTACATGAACAGCCACGCGGGAGTCGGTCTTTTTATTCAGTACGCAGGCCGTCACTGTTGCGCAGCACCCCGTACCGCAGGCAAGGGTTTCGCCGGTGCCCCTCTCCCAGACTCTCATGTGAACGTTGTTCCTGTCATCCACCTTTACAAACTCTGTGTTTATGCGGTTTGGGAACAGCTCGTGGCTTTCGAACTGCGGTCCGATGTGCTCTATATCAAAAGTCTCAAGGTCCATGTCATCCGGAAGGAAAACCACCGCGTGGGGATTTCCCATGGAGACGCAGGTCATGTGCCACTCCCTTCCTGCTGCCGTGATCGGCACGTCGATGCAGGTCTTGCCGGTGGCATCGCTGCAGCTTACGGGGATCTGCGACGGCTCAAGGATCGGCGCCCCCATGTCAACCTTGACGCTCTCTACAAGTCCGTCTTCACCAAGTGTCAGATCTATGTACTTGTTCTTGCCCGCGCTGACAATCGTGAGGTTCGTCTTGTCCGTAAGCTTGTGGTCATAGACATACTTGGCCACGCACCTGATGCCGTTTCCGCACATCTCAGATCTTGACCCGTCCGCATTGTACATCTCCATCTCGAAATCCACATCGGGGTCATCCACAGGATTGATAAATATAAGCCCATCCGAGCCAATTCCAAAGTGTCTGTCGGAGACAAACCTGGCCAGTTCCGATTTCTTATCCTGGGGAACCTTCTCTTTTACCCCGTCAACGTAGACGTAGTCGTTGCCACAGCCATGCATCTTGGTGAACTTGATTTTCATACCTTCCTCCTTTTTACATCCTCCACCACCAGAAGAAGCCCTTTGCCTTAATCTTAAAGGACACAGTTTTTGTGCCATAGTAATCGCCGACTCCTTCGATGGTTACGTTCGCAGTTCCCTTATTGATATTGTTCTTATAGCCTTTGATGATAAAGTCGCCTTCCCCCGTCTTTTCATCGTAAGGTTTGAGGATGTCACTCTTTACCTTCACAGTGATATTTGCGGGATCAAAGGTGATCTCTTTTCCCGTATATATCTGTGCTCCGATTCCTTTGACGGATGCAGACGCAATGGATGCCCTGGTTATCCTGAAGTCCCCTGAGCCCTTTCCTTTATAGTTGCTGCCCTCCCTGGCGGTTGCAGTAACAGTTATAACAGTGTTCGAAGGAATGATGTCCCTGGAATCCACAACCTCTCCGGCTTTTCGGGTCTTGTCCTGGCCGTCGTACTTAACCGTAGTGTCAAACTTGTAGGTGTACTCAAGTTTCTTGTCGTAATCAGTTCCGGCCTTGAGTTTCTTGCCATCGGTGTCAACAAGCGTCACGGTTGTAGCATAGATGTTTGCCTTTTCCTTATATGCCTTGTCCGCAGCATTGACCGTCACCTTCAACAGGTCTTTTTGCTTTATTGTGAACTCGCTGATCTCACTGCCGGTGAAATTGCCTTTGCCTGTAACAGTGGCCGTAGGAGTTTTGCTGCCTCCCACTGATGTGTTGTTCTTGTAAGTCACCTTGAAATCCACGCCTTCTTTGAGCTCTGCAAAAGAGCCGTCGGCTTTCTTGAACTGGACTGTAACTTTGGGCTTTGCACCGCCCTTGCAGTATTCAGAGTCAGGGCAGCTCACCTTGAACCTGTCGGTGGTATCTGAAGCAGGCGAGATACTATAAGGTGCTATCTTGAATGTCTTTTTGACAGTTCCCGTATAGCCCCTCTTCCCCTGAATGATGACTGTTGCCTTACCGGCGTTTACGTTGTTTTCATAGGTTATCTTGTAATCTTCTTTCTCGAGATCAACCCGGGATGTGTTTTTTCCTGCCTTGATATAAAGGGCTATATTTTCGTCAAACGAGATCTCATTTCCGGAATAGATTGCAGTCTTCGGTATTCCTTCCACAACCGCCTTGCTGATGGGAGTTCCGGTAATCTTGAAGGTCACCCTCTTTGTTCCGGAGTATCCTCCTTTAGGTATTCCGGTTATGATTACGGCAGCTGTTCCCACGGCGCTGTTTGATTCGTAAGAGAATGTGTAGTTCTTATCTTTTTCAAGAAGAGTTTTGCCATCCTTAATTGCAGGTTCCGGAGTTATTGCTTCTCCGGTGTACTGCACGCCTGCTACCTTACCGACAGACAGCTTGCTTACAGGCTTAAGTTCTGCGCTTACAAGGAGGCCTACTTCTCTGGTGTCCTTAAAGTTGCCTGCTCCGGTGAGCCTTACGACATATTCGCCGGAGTCCTTTACACTGCTTCCAAGCGAGGTCTTCCGCTCTGCATCTTCTTTTTTGAATACATCAATCTTATAGTCAATGCCGCTCTTAAGTGCCTTTCCGTTCAGGTACAGAGCCGTGCTTACCTTCTGGCTCTTGCCCGTTGAAGCAAGGCTCATGCCATATGCGGCAAATTCTTCACCGGCTATGCTCTGCTTCTGAATCTTAAAGTACACAGTTTCCTTACTGCCATAGTTGCCCTTGCCGGTTATAGTGATACACGGAGCCTTTGACGCAGCAAAGCCCGCATCAGTTTCAGCAAGCTCGTACGCCTTGGTGTTGTTCTTGTAGCTCACTGTGTAGTCAATGCTTTTGCGCAAAAGAGTTCTTGAATCATATACCCTTACTTCAGGCTTTATTGCCGTGCCTGAATATGTGAGGTCTTCAAGATTTCTGCTGCTCACCCACATACCATCGGGTATTCCGGTTTCACCGTTTCTGCTGATGGGCTTCTCAACATCCACAAGGCAGCTTGCAGTGAACTCACCGGCTTTGACAGTTATGCTGGTTGTGCCCATGGAAACGGCCTTGATCACGCCGTTTTCATCAACTGTCGCAACTTCCGGTTCCTCACTGGTCCAGGTAAATTCAACATCTTTATTGCCTTCCACGGATGTGACAGGAACAAGGGTGTGGCTTTCGTCCGGTGTCAGCAAAAGTTCATCTTCTGTCAGTGCAAGCTCTGTGATATGGATCGATCCTTCTCCGCATTTTGTCTCAAAGACTCCGTCTCCGTTTTCATCGGAAAAGGCTTCAATATTATCGCCATTTTTGGTCACTTGGACAGCGTGCGCCTCTGTGTCAATTGAGATTTCTTTTCCGTCGTCAAATATATCAGTGGCGACGATACTTAGATCAGACAGGTTGTCACCCTCTATCTGCACGCCGTTATCTACCTGCCTGGCCGACAGTTCTTTTACGCCTGCGGCAGTCACATAAACTGTGGGCTCGTCAAGAGCGCGATGTCCGTCGTTGGCAGTAAGTCCTATGGTTGCATTGCCGGATTTCTGAAGGGTAATGCTGCCTGCGCCGGAGGTCTCAACTGTGGCATCACCTGCGACATCTGAGCTAACCGCTACAAGATAGTCACCCATGTAGATCCTGGCATCCAGGCCGTCTTCGCCGGACTGGATATAGTACTTGGATGAGTCGGGAAGAGCGATGGTAATATGCTCACTTGCATCATCAGTTTCATCACAATTGGCAATTATCGGGGTGTAGCCTTCTATATCACCGGACAGTATTCCCTGATGCGATTCACACCACTTTTCAAGATTAACAGAAAACCTGTGCAGCTGTGCAGTATCAGCAAAATTTACATTTACCGGATCATATTCCAAAAATGCGTAAGTACCATCAGCATAGTTTACAGTGTTGATATAATTCGGGTCAGCAGTAGCTATTTTAAGTTCAACGCCTTGGCCATCTCCATTAACATCCTGACTGGAGATATATGCAGGAATTATCCAGTTACCTGAATCATCATAGAGTAGATTAACCGGACTGTCGACGCCATCGTCTAACAGATGCTTATTCCTTGGGTCATAAATGAGTATACAATGATTATATATGCTGTAATCATCTGAACCATGTAAATATTTGGAATTCTTACCGTAAAAATTCGGTTGAACCGCACTAGCCAGGTCGACATAGCCATAGGCCGTCATAGTATGAGCAGTGTCTCCACCGCTCCCATTCAATTTCTTTTTATGAGTGAAAGAAACAATTCCCATTTTCCCGGGATTATCCTTTAAATCATTTCCAAGATCTACAACAGCATTGTATTGTTCATCCTTATTGTTTTTCAGCCTGGTATACTCTGCTTGTATTTGAGGAATATGCTGCTGCAATTGATAAAAGCTTATTACACTTTCAGGAATACCAACTCCATCATCTTTTGTATTTACATAGTCCTGATCTGCTGCAGTCACTGAATAAAGGCTGGTAACATCAGGTATCTTATCAAGGCCAAATCCCTGTATAGTGTAGGTTCCGTCATTTATAAGCGCTACGGTTCTTGACATTCCCTCACATGAGCCATTCCACACTTCCCTTATTTCAAACAATCCCTTTCCCTTTGTTCCTGCACCATGTCCGGTTATCCATTCCGCATCTGTCTGAGAGGACTCAACCAACAATCTTTTATAATCCTCTTCAGAAATCATGTATCCGTTTGACTCTTTGCCAAAGAAATCAATCTCATTGTCAAAGCCCCACACATCCGGTCTAATTATCTGTACATCCCCCGTTTCCTTATCAATCTCAGGATGCCATTGTAAAACTGGGTATCTATACTCTGTTGCCCCCATCTGCCAGACGTTGTCGAAATCAAAACCGGTAAAACTGGCTTGAAGCCTCATATTTATATCTTTCAGAGCCGTTATTCCGCCAGTACCCTCGCGATTGCCAAACATCGGATTTGCATCATCCAAAACATAGCAGTCACTGATTCCGAATTCATCAGAATACTTATTCACATAACCTGCAAATGAACCATATGAGGCATTAACTATTGCTTTGCAATAAGAATAACAGTGCTCAATTTTCTGCACATCATCTGAACCACTAATGTCATTGTGATAGTATCCGAAAAGACCTCCTGCATAGCCTTTGTTCCCCTGCGGATTTCTTATCTCCATTGTTGTTGCTGCAAAACAATCTGTAACACTGATGTTTCCCCCGGTACTGCCAACAAGCCCTCCGGCGTCCTTAGTTGCCTTAACATCAGAAACCGAAAATGATTCACTGATGGTGCATTCATAAAAGCTTCCTGCCAAACCGCCTGCTTTTCCCGAACTGCCTGTAGACTCAATTGTCCCAAAATTAGCAGACTTAATGATATAATTGGGTCCTGAACTTGCAGAACCTACAATTCCTCCCGTAGTAATTTTACCCGTTATACTCCCAAAATTAGTACAGTTGCTGACACCTACAGTAAAAGGACTTGAAGCCTCGGCCAAGATACCTCCGCAGACTGTTCCTGTGACATCTCCTTCATTTACACAATTATCAATTACCAGACTTCCTTGAGCAATTATTCCTGCAGCCTTCCCACTATCAGCCACAATATCACCTGAGTTTATACAATTAGAGATTGTAAAATCTTTCGCAGAGTTTAATTTGCAAACTATTCCGGCAGCACCACCGCTTCCACCGTGTACATCTCCGTAATTGCCGCAGCTGTCTACGCACTGTTTTTCTTCACCTGAAGAGGCCCCTCCTTCAACCATGATACCGGCTGCTTTGCTGCCACCCTCGATAGCAGCATAATTAACGCACCTATTTACTTCTCCATAGTTGGTTCTAACAATTCCTGCTGTTTCATAGCTTGAAAAAACCGCATCTTTTGAAGTTGAGCAGTCCTCAACAATCGCTCCGTTGGCATTGGAACTGGCGATACCGGCAAAATATTTAGAGTTACCGGAGACTTCAAACGAAGCATTCATCTCACACCCACTGACCATTCCCATGTTAGAGCTCACTATTCCAGAGCAATAACGAGAAGACGAGGTTGCTCCGGATACACTAATCAAGGCAGCTTCGTTCACACAATTATCAATAACGCCATCTTCATTGTTTTGGCTTACAAAACCAACAAAATTGGAACAACTGGTAGTTATTGTCCCTGCAATTTTACAGTTCTCTATCACTCCGATATTAACATTTGCAAACGCACAGTAGGAACCCGACCTGTTTTCTTTTTCGGTAAAAACATTTTCAATTACCACATTACTGATGGTTCCTTTGTTGTTAGTAGCAAATACCAGTTCATCAGAAATGTTTTTTATTTTGAGATTACGGACGTAGCCATTTTCAACATTGAACATATAACTAATAGAACCGGGTCTTACATTGCTGATGGTATGGTTTCCTCCATCAAAATATACCTCTCCGTCAGAGCGATACCATAAATACCCTTCCAGATCCATATCACTGGTTAGAATAAAATGATTTTGCGATTGATTATATGAAATGGCCATTGCCAGTTGTTCCACAGTTGATACCCGATATGGAGAAGCTTCACTACCATCCCCACCGTCAAAACCGGCAAATGTATCTTTGATGCTTTTAGCAAGCTCAGACAAATCAATGCGCTCTTCCGATGATTCGCCTTCTGTTCTAAGAAGATCTTCTTCTGCCTCTTCAATTATCTCTGAAGTCACTTCCTCCGAATCACTGTTTTCAGACGCATCCTGCCCGTCGGATACATCCTGCTCTTCTGGCTGTTCTTCCTCGTCAGTATTATCCTGCACATTTGACTCTTCCGCCTCATCAGTATTGTCTTGATCAGACATAAGCTCATTGTAGTCAAGATCAGGCTCCGGATTCTGAACCGCCATCTCTTCCGCAGCTGCTTCCTGGTCATTCTGCGCCATTACAGACAGATTGCCTGAACTTAGCGTCATGGCAGCAACAAGTACACAAGATAATACAGTTTTAAGCGATCTCCTCTTCATATGCGTCCCTCTTAATTAAGAAAAATTAATCAGATTTTAGTTTATCTGAGTATTATTATTCTACATCTAAATGCGAATACTAAAAAGAGGATTGCAGTCACTTACCGCAATCCTCCTTTCCATGTTCCATTGCTACTATATAAATACGCTCGCTGTCCTCTGTAGGCGCTTCGTGGGTCTCCTCGTCGAAGGCTGCGATGAATCTAAGTCCCGCCTTCTCCACGATCGAGAGCATCTCCTCCAGCGTGTAGCCCCTCTGGTAGTGGGTCTCAACCGAGCGGGCAAAAAGCTCTTTTTCCTGATCCACACGTGCAAAGATGGTCAGGTCGTACTCATTTATGTTGTCTTCTTCGTGGAAGTAGTTGTCCCAGATAAAGCTGCAGTCCTCACGGTTCTCAGCAATTGTGGCGTCTCCGATGACGTCGCGGTACTTGTGAAGGGTATTGAAATCAAATATGAAAAGACCTTTCGGGAAGAGGAAATTGTTCACCAGCCTGAAGGTCTCCAGAAGCTCCTCCGAATCCAGCACGTAGTTGACGCTGTCGCAGACGCTGACGATGGTGCCGGCAGTGCAGTACAGATCCAGCTCCCGCATGTCCTGTTCAAGATAAAGGATGTTCTGACCGTTTTCCATGTTTTTGCGGCGGGCGATGTCCAGCATCTCCGGTGATAAATCGATGCCCATGATGTCGTAGCCCTTGTTGTACATGACTCTGGTAAAAGAGCCTGTTCCGCAGCCCAGTTCCACCACGAGGTTGCGCTCCTGCTCCAGGGCTTCCTCTGAATTCTCAGCCACGGCTGCGTCTTCGCTTTCCCAGGCCGAAAGCTCTTTTCCCTCGTCCTGAAGACTTCGGACCGGCGTCGACACCCCATATTTCTCTATAAGTGAAGAAACAAAATCACCCCATACATCGTATGGGGTACTGTCCATGAATATGTCGTATACTGCTGCAAAATCTGTGTAAGCTTCCATATCAATCTCCGTTTTACAGGCTTTGCAATCACCTGTGCGGCCCTATGGCCATCACATCAGAACAGCTGCGAGATCAGCATGATGATCTTGGTTCCGGATCCCATTATGATGCCGGCCAGGATAACGCCGCAGACTGTTGCGATAACGCTCTTCTTGAAGTCCATGTCAAGAATGGATGCAGCCAGGGTTCCTGTCCAGGCGCCGGTTCCGGGAAGCGGAATACCTACGAATAAAAACAGTGCCCAGTAGAGACCTTTGCCGGCCTTCTCCTTGAGTTTCTCGCCGCCCTTGTGTCCCTTCTCGAGACAGAAGGTGAAAAATCCACCGATGACGGGCTTATCTTTGCCCCATTCCAGAACTTTTCTTGCAAAGAAGAAAATGATCGGCACAGGGATCATATTTCCAAGGATCGCTATGATGTAGCTGGGCAGCACCTCAAGGCCGTTGGCAATGGCGTAGGGCACCGCACCCCTGAGCTCGATCAGAGGCACCATTGAAATCAAAAACACTATGATATATTTCTTTAGCATAAATCAGTTACTCCTTTAGCTGCAGATCTCTCTAAGAGCCTCTATCAGCCTGTCCATCTGTTCGTCAGTTCCAATCGTGATGCGGAGGTAGTCAGAGATCCTGTCCGCATCCCAACGTCTGACTATGATACCCTTATCTCTAAGTTTTGTAAATATCTCTTTTCCGGAAACCCGATTATGTTTGGCGAAAATAAAGTTTGCGCAGGAATCAGGAAACCCGAAACCAAGCTCCCTTAGCTGCTTCTTGACTCTCTCCCTGGTGGTCACGACTTTGCCGCAGATCTCCCTGAAGTATTCGTCGTCCCGGACCGCCGCAGCGCCAAGGGCCAGGGTGGGCATGTTCATTGTATATGAGTTAAAAGAGAATTTGACGTCCTGCAGATATTTAATGAGCTTTTTGGAACCGAAGCAGTAACCTATGCGCATTCCCGCCATGGCCCTGGACTTGGAGAAAGTCCTGACCACAAGAAGGTTGTCGTATTTATTTATGAGCTCAAGGCAGGTCTGACCACCAAAGTCAATGTAGGCCTCGTCAATTATGACAACAACGTCAGGATTGTGTCTGATAACGTCCTCGATCATATCCAGATCCTTGAGGACGCCTGTGGGGGCGTTGGGGTTGGGGAAAATGACACCGCCGTTTTCCTCGAAGTAATCTTCCCTGCGGATCCTGAAGTTCTCATCCAGGGGAACCCTCTTGTAGGGAATCCTGTAGAGCTCTGCCCACACGTCATAAAAAGAATATGTTACGTCCGGGAAGAGGATCGGCTTGTCTGAATTAAAAAAGGTAAGAAATGCCATGGCAAGCACGTCGTCACTTCCCACACCCACAAATATCTGGTCCGCGGGCACATCGTAGTATTCCGACAGGGCATTTGTTAGAACGCTGCACTCAGGATCCGGATATAGCCTGAAGTCCTCATAGTCCATGCTCCTGAGCCTCTCAAGAACCCTGGGTGAGGGCGGATAAGGACACTCGTTGGTGTTAAGCTTGATCAAATTCTTAATCTTGGGCTGCTCTCCCGGAACGTAGGGGACAACCTTTCTGACGTTACTTTCCCAGCTCATTTTCACTACCTCTCTGCGCTTTCTCATCTTCAAAAATATATCCAATTATACTCGATTTTCCTTGTATGTACATAACTTTTCCGCTAAAATATGCTGGAAGGCAAGGGCGCCGGAAACTCGAACACATTCTGTTCGCTTTTTCCTGCGCTCATTTTTTATAGGAGGTTACCATGAAGTACACCAAAGAAGACATTTTCAGGATTGTTGAAGAGGAGGACGTGGCCTTTATAAGGCTCCAGTTCTGCGACATTTTCGGCGTTCCCAAGAACATAGCCATTGCCGCAAGCCAGCTTGAAAAGGCGCTCAACAATGAGTGCATGTTTGACGGCATCTCCGTTGAGGGTTTTGTGCGAAGCCAGGACAGCGACATGTACCTTTATCCGGACCTGGACAGCTTCGAGATCTATCCCTGGCGCCCCCAGTCCGGCAAGGTTGCAAGGATGTTCTGCAGCGTCTACACCATGGACAAGAAGCCCTTCATGGGAGACCCCAGAAACATCCTTAAGACCGTGGTTGAGAAGGGCCGCAAAATGGGTCTTAATTTTAAGATAAATCCAGAGCCGGAGTTCTTCCTGTTTGACTACGACGACGACGGGCAGCCCACCACCACCACAAGAGAAAACGGTGGCTACTTTGACGTCGCCCCTGCAGACCAGGGCGAGAACGTCCGCCGCGACATCATCCTGAACCTCGAGGAAATGGGCTTTGACATCTCCTCTTCGCACCACGAGACTGCTCCCGCCCAGCACGAGATCGACTTCGGTGCCGAGGACGCAGAGCGTGTCGCAGACATGATCATGACTTTCAAGATGGCAGTTAAGACCATTGCCAAGAAGCACGGTCTCTACGCCACTTTCCTTCCCAAGCCCACCGAGGGCATCAGCGGCTCGGGAATGCACATCAACATAGTTGCCCAGGACGAGAGTGGCCGCAATCTGTTTGCTGAGGCAGATGGCATCTCCGATACGGCCCGCCACTTCATCGCCGGCATCCTGTCCCACGTCAAGGGCATGACTCTCATAACCAACCCCCTGGTGAATTCCTACAAGAGGCTGGTTCCGGGGTATGACGCCCCTGTTACCGTGTCCTGGTCCTCATCAGGCAGCCGCAGCGCTCTGATCCGTGTTCCCTCAGGCAGAGGCGACGGCACCATGATAGAACTCAGGAACCCCGACGCCACCTGCAATCCTTACCTGGCCATCGCACTTATCCTGGCTGCAGGTCTTGAGGGCATAGAAAAAGAGCTCCCGGCTCCCGAGGAGCTTACCGAGAATCTCGGTCACGCCACCTACGAACAGCTGCGGAGCTCATCCTTTGAAACTCTCCCCATGACTCTTGGCGAGGCCATCAAAGCCTGCGAGGAAGATCCCTTCGTCAGGGATATCCTTGGCGATTCCGTCTATGACAAGTTCATCGACGCCAAGAGAGCCGAGTGGAAGGACTTCCGCACCTGTGTGACCCAGTGGGAGATCAAGAGGTACCTGGGCAAGTTCTGATCTCATTTTATCTATATTAATTCCGGAGCATAGCCAGTGAACATTATTGTAGCTTTTGCAAAGCCTAAAGATATACAGATTTTCAAAAGCATACTTTCCCGTGGCGGATATGAGGGCGTGGTCACCGCATCAAGCGGCGTGCAGGCCCTTTCTGCCATGGACGATTTAGGGAGCGGAGTCATCATCTGTGGCTACCGCCTTACTGACATGCTCTATTCCGAGCTCCTTCACGACCTGCCGCCCTACTTCAAGATGCTGATGATCGCATCCGCCGACAGGGCGCCATCTGAGGAGACGCCGGACAACTTCATCTATCTTAAAACTCCCCTCCAGAGCGAGGATTTCTTTTCCACCCTGAACATGATGCTGGAGGGAGTGTCGTCCCTTCGCAAGAAAGCCAAGAAGAGGCGCATGGAGCGCAGCGCCGAGGACAGGAAGACCATAGAGCGGGCAAAAGAGATCCTGATGGAGAGGCATCACATGACGGAGCCCGAGGCCCACAAGTACCTCCAGAAGTGCTCCATGGACTCCGGCACGGATCTTCTGGAGACCGCGGAGATGGTCATCTCGCTGACGAATATTTAAACTTGTCAGAATATTTAAACTTTTGTCTGTAGCATTAGGATTTCGGGCTGCCTGTCCGATATATATGATACAGCTAGGGAAAGCATGGATCTTCATGGATGAGTAAAACTTTCATCGCGGTGAAGGTCCTTTTTTGATGGAGCAAGCCCGCCCGGCAACATGATATGCCCCAATTTATGGACCTTTACAGCACCAAAAGGAGGTACCATGAAAATTGCAAACAGCAACGTAAACCTGGTGTCGTCCCATCAGTACTACGAGGAAAACTCGGTAACTGTCCAGACAGGCACCATCACAAGGGCTTCTTTCCTGGAAAATCTTCAGAACCAGGGCAAGAAGGCAGATCAGCTTGAGCTGACAGAGGGTGGCGGCGAAGCTGCTCCTCTGGGAAGCGAGAGCTACACCTCGCTAAAGCCCTCCAGGTCCGACTATCTGTCTCCCCAGATGGCCTCACTGGAGGATCAGATCGCACAGCTAAGGGCATCGCTTCTTGAGCGGATACTGAAGCTCCTTCAGATCTTTGGCGGGGATAACCAGAGCCGCGGCTTTAACCACACTCTTCAGGGCACCGCCCAGATACTGACCGGCGGCCAGTTCGTCAAGATGACCACCATTTCCATGACGCACATAGAGACTGAGGAGACCACTTTCAGCGGCATGGGCTCTGCCCAGACAGAGGACGGCCGGGTCATCGACTTCGGGGTTAGTTTCTCCATGTCAAGGCGCCTGTGTGAGTATGCCGGCATCAGTGTTGGCACCAGCGTCGGCCTCATTGACCCTCTTGTCATCAATGTTGACAGTGGTGTCACACACATCAGCGACCAGAGCTTCTTCTTCGATCTGGACTGCGATGGCACAGATGACAAGATTGCCAGTCTCGGCAGCGGCTCGGGTTTCCTGGCCCTGGACAAGAATGGAGACGGCAAAATCGGCGACGGGTCTGAACTATTTGGTACAAAATCAGGTAACGGCTTCGCTGATCTCTCATCCTATGACCTGGATGGCAACGGCTGGATCGATGAAAACGACGAGGTCTACGATCAGCTTAAGATCTGGATCAGAAACGAAGACGGCACCGACACCCTCCTGGGACTCAAAGAGTCCGATGTCGGCGCCATTTATCTCGGTAGTGCAGATACCGAGTATTCCCACTACGGAAGCGATCTTTTAATGTCTGCCATGACCCGCTCCTCCGGGATATTCCTTCGGGAGAGCGGCGGCGTAGGAACAGTGCAGCAGGTAGATCTGGCAGCACTGTAAAGACCAGGCCAGGTGGACCTTGGGGACGGGGTTTGTGGACCATCTTGCGAAATGGTCCACAAACCCCGTCCCACTGTTCCATTTGGCTATTCTTTTTGTTTAGCCGAATATTTTATACTTATTTAATCTACAATTCATACAATTTGTGAGAAAATATATAGTGATGAGATATGCAAAAAAGGATTGTGACCACAACATGAGAGCAGCATACATCGGCATCGACATTCTGTATCCGGCGCTGACAAGCCTCTGGGAAACAGGATGTGATATTGTAAAGATTTTCACCTGCAATACCGATAATTATACGGAATTTAATACAGAGGTTACTGCTTTTGCCGTGGAGCATAATATACCGCTTCAGACAGAGCGGGTCCGCAGGCAGGATCTCCATGATCTTGTGGCCATGGGCTGTGACTTCGTGCTCTGCGCAGGCTACTACCACGTTGTTCCCGTTATAGATGAACTTAGGATAGTCAATCTTCACCCTGCTCTTCTGCCCCAGGCAAGGGGCGGCTGGCCAATGCCCCAGACCATACTCAAGGGGCTGACGGAGAGCGGACTCACCATGCACAGAATGACCGCGGGACTGGATGAAGGGGCCATCATCATCAGAGAGGTGATGCCGGTCTATCCGGACACAGACAATCTGCAGACCTTCACCGAGCGGCAGCACAGCCTGATCCCCGAAATGGTCAGAACCCTTGTTTCAGATTTTGACAGGCTCTGGAATGAAGCCATTCCCCAGTCGGAAGAAGCTGCAGAATACTGGGAGATGCCGACCAGGGAAGATTTCTCCATAGACGACACTTTTGAATATCAGAAAGCCGACCTTATACTGAGGGCTTTTTACGGATACGAGGTATATTATACGGACACGAAGACCGGCAGGCAGTACGAGCTCATCGGCGCATCAGCCCACCAGGGACAGGCTCCGAACGCCGCCCCGGGCCAGGATTTCTTTTCAATAAAAGGAGGATATATATCTAGTCCACGGACCAGATGTTTATGAACTATGCTTCAGACCGAAACGCATACCATAACACTTGAGCATCAGCAGGAAATAACCAGGCTCTACGACGCCTACGGAAACGGTGACAGCGCTCATGCCTTTAAGACCATCTATATCTGGGCAAAAGACATGTCGCTTACCGTCTGCTTAAATGGCGAGATGTACGCCGTCCGTATGACTCATGACGGTGAC
>JAEEGL011778412.1_pt1 | contig 13971 bp, 15 predicted proteins | sample 9134231 | NCBI WGS metagenome assembly JAEEGL01 (sample SAMN16246548, study PRJNA631951) | gut metagenome | biome: gut microbiome; feature: rumen; material: fiber-attached | host: Bos | place: Iran: Karaj | collected 2018-10
CATTTTCCAAAACGTCGGTGTAGTCGCCGCTTTCGGTAAGGTTGGTGTAGCCGTGCCAGCTGTAGCTACCGCAAGCCGTGGCGGTGGTGTCGCCCTCGGTCGGCACGTTGATGGTGAGGTGCAGCGTCACCGTGCTGTCACAACCCGCTGCGTTGGTCAAAACGTCAGTGTAGTCGCCGCTTTCGGTGAGGTTGGTGTAGCCGTGCCAGTTGAAACTGCCGCAAGCCATGGCGGTGGTGTCACCCTCGGTCGGCACGTTGATGGTGAGGTGCAACGTCACGGTGCTGTCACATCCTGCCGCATTTTCCAAAACGTCGGTGTAGTCGCCGCTTTCGGTAAGGTTGGTGTAGCCGTGCCAGCTGTAGCTACCGCAAGCCGTGGCGGTGGTGTCGCCCTCGGTCGGCACGTTGATGGTGAGGTGCAGCGTCACCACACTGTCGCAGCCCGCCACATTCGTCAAAACGTCGGTGTAGTCGCCGCTTTCGGTGAGGTTGGTATAGCCGTGCCAGTTGAAACTGCCGCAAGCCGTGGCTGTGGTGTCGCCCTCGGTGGCAGTGGCGATGTTGACTGTCAGTATCACCGTGCTGTCGCAACCATATCCAGTGGTCAGGTTATAGGTAATAGTGGACAGGTTTGGCGTGCCAACCTCGAAGGTGGTATCAATCTCTCCGTCCACATAGTGATACGGAAGGTCGTTTTCGCACACGGTGACTGAGCTTGTCGAAGTCACCGTAGGGTGAACAGTGAGATGCAGGGTGACGGTACTATCGCACCCGAGTGGAGTTAAAAGTTGAAAGTTAAAAGTTGAGAGTTGGGGTGTGCCGACCTCGAAGGTGGTGTCGATGTCGCCGTTGATATAGTGGTACGGAAGTTCACCCTCGCAGATCTCATGGGAGAAGGAGATGCCGATGGGCGGACAGCCGCCGGTGGTGAAATGCCACACCGCCGACCACACCGAGTTGCCCACGCCATTGTACCCCTGCACCCTCCAATAGTAGGTGGTGGCGGGACGGAGATTGTGAATGGAGGCGGTGGTCTGGGCGGTGGAGCCCTGCGTAAACAGGGTGGAAAAATCGCTGCTGGTACTCACTTGGTAGCGGTAACCGTTGACGTTGGCCAACGTGTCCCATTGCAGAGCCAAAACGGATTGGAAGTCGATGTAGGTAGAATCGTTGGCGGGCGATATGAGCGTTGGGGCGGTGGTAAGCTGGTAGGCGGTGGTAAAATTCCACACAGCCGACCAACTGGAAGTGTCCGCCGAATGTGCGCACCTCGCCCGCCAATAGTACTTCGTGCCGTAAAGCAGGTTGCTCACCGTTGTGTAGTAATAGCTGTTAGAGGAATTATAGCTGGAGGCATTCAAGGTCTGTTTCAACGGCGAATCAAAATTAGAAGCCGTGTCCAACTCTATCTCATAGTAGTTGGACCCCGTAAGCACTGATACACTAAGCTGTCGCGTTACGGCCATGTTAGTGGAATTGTTGCTCGGACTGTAAAGCTGCGGCACGGCACGCGTGGTGAAGTTCCGTACCGCCGACCAACCCGTAGTGTCCGCGGAATGTGCGCACCTCGCGCGCCAGTAGTATTTCGTGCCGTAAAGCAGGTTGCTGACCGTTGTATAGTAATAGCTGTTAGAGGAATTATAGCTGGAGGCATTCAAGGTCTGTTTCAACGGCGAATCGAAATTGGAAGTCGTGTCCAATTCTATTTCATAGTAGTTGGACCCCGAAAGCTGTGATACGCAAAGCTGTTGTGTCACAACCATGTTGGTGGAATTGTTGCTCGGACTGTGAAGCTGCGGCATGGCACGCGTGGTGAAGTTCCACACGGCCGACCAGCCCGTGGTGTCAGTTGAATGTGCGCACCTCGCCCGCCAATAGTACTTCGTGCCGTAACGCAGGTTGCTGACCGAAGTATAGTAATAGCTGTAAGAGGAATTATAGCTGGAGGCATTCAGGGTCTGTTTCAACGGTGAATTGAAATTGGAAGTCGTGTCCAATTCTATTTCATAGTAGTTGGATCCCGAAAGCTGTGATACACGAAGCTGTTGTGTCACGGCCATATTGGTGGAATTGTTGTCCGGACTGTAAAGCTGCGGAACGCCGCGCGTCGTGAAATTCCGCACGGCCGACCAGCCCGTCGTGTCCGTTGAATTTGCGCACCTCGCCCGCCAGTAGTACTTCGTGCCGTAACGCAGGTTGCTGACCGTCGTGTAGTAATAGCTGGAATAGGAATAATAGGTGTCGGCATTCAGGGTCTGTTTCAACGGTGAATTGAAATTGGAGGTCGTGTCCACCTCTATCTCATAGTAGTTGGACCCCGTAAGCTGTGATACACAAAGTTGTTGTGTCACAGCCATATTGGTGGAATTGTTGTCCGGAGCGTAAAGCTGCGGCACGGCACGCGTCGTGAAATTCCGCACGACCGACCAGCCGGAAGTGTCCGCCGAATGTGCGCACCTCGCCCGCCAATAGTACTTGGTGCCGTAACGCAGGTTGCTGACAGAAGTATAGTAATAGCTGGAATAGGAGTAATAGGTGTCGGCATTCAGGGTCTGTTTCAACGGTGAATTGAAATTGGAAGTCGTGTCCAATTCTATTTCATAGTAGTTGGACCCCGAAAGCTGTGATACGCAAAGCTGTTGTGTCACAGCCATATTGGTGGAATTGTTGTCCGGAGCGTAAAGCTGCGGCACGGCACGCGTGGTGAAGTTCCACACGGCCGACCAGCCCGTGGTGTCAGTTGAATTTGCGCACCTCGCCCGCCAATAGTACTTCGTGCCGTAAAGCAGGTTGCTGACCGCTGTGTAGTAATAGCTGGAATAGGAGTAATAGGTGTCGGCATTCAGGGTCTGTTTCAACGGTGAATTGAAATTGGAAGTCGTGTCCAATTCTATTTCATAATAGTTGGCCCCTGAAACTTTTGTTACGCATAGCCGTTTCGACACATCCATATTGGTGGTATTGTTGCTTGGACCATAAAGAGTCGGTGTCGTCAATTGTGCAAACAAAACATTCATTCCCGCACACAGCAGGAGCATCAAGAAGGCAAACTTTTTCATATTTTAACCTTTTTAAACCTTTTAAATTTCAATTTATTCAAATGTGCAAAATTACGAATAATTTCTGCAATCTGACCAAAGGGAATCATACTTATTTATTGAGTGAGTATGATTCCCAACAAAGTGTGTTTCGATTGAAAGATTGTTACATATTGGCAATTTCAATCACTAACAAACGTAGCACATCTGAATAACCAAGCGATGCAATGATGTTGTTCACACTGGGTGATAGTTGCGGGTTTTGGCGAATTTGATTGAGGAGATCAGTGGCAAAAGATTGGTCAAGAGTGTCCTGCCCCTCAAACAAGCCTGAATTATTCATCGTTGTGACGAGCTGCCGCAGGAGACTTTCTGCAGTTTCAATCTTGTTGTGAGCAACTTCGTATAAATCGTATAGTACTGCTTGAGCCGGTGATATTGACTCTAAACATTTTGAAGCAGTTATTTTTTTCAATTCCATACGACGCAGGTCTTTGTGGGACAATGCTATAATGTCAGCATGGATTCCTGCTATTTTGGAGCATTCTGCAAACTGGAACCTTTTCAATATGTTTTCAGAAGTCTTTATCCAATCCAGCCAATGGGGAACTGCTGTCAACGATTTGCTTTCAAATTCACTGACAATATCAGGAACTAGCATGAGCTGCTGGTGAAGAACATCGGATATATCGATAGACGATCTCATAATCTTATTCTGGAATTAGTTTTGCATCCACATCTCCGTTGTGATTCTGGGAGATTGCCCACTCCATTCCATTTTCAACGATGTTCATCTTAATATGGAATATTGATTTTTCCGATATATCTTTCAGTTTTGAAGCTTCAGCTACAATCTTGATTTCAGTCAAATCTTTGGCAATAAAAACATCACAAAGTTGTCTTGTCAGTTTTTGGGCGATGTCATCAACCGAAATGGTGCTGGCAAGTGTAATGCTTTTTTCAACAGAATTTTTGAAATTGACCACAATTATTGATGCACAGGCACTTATGACATTGATTATGGTGGTGTCGTCATCTTTGGTTGTGGATTTCCCATCTTCTGACACGAATAAGTTAGCAAGTTTGGTTGAAATTTCTCTCTTGATGGTCGCTTCAATACCACTTGTTTGCAAGGTAGAAACATCAGTTTGCGTAAGAGAAAACTCATTGCATAAATTCTCATATACCGCATTGGTTGTCTCTGCTATGTCAATGTTTTGATTGATCAGGTTGCCTTCTTCAATCGAATCAATTGCGAGAGGGGCATCGATTTCTACGCTGTCGATACGCATACGAGGTACACTATACCCTTTCAGTATTTTGTCTTTTAGATACCCCTCCGCAATTTGAGCACTTTTATAGTCAGAGGCTGCTCTTGCTTCGGAAATTTCACTTAAAATTCCCGATAAATAAGCTTGTAACGTAGCCATGCCTTCTTGAACTAATATTATTAGTTGCCTCCTTGGGTGCCATCATCAATTTCAGAGGTTATTTCACTTTCCAATAGAGACAATATTCTATCTAAGCCCGCCGGCAGTTCATCATTGACCGCACGCACGTGTACTGCCAGAGTATAGGTTTTTTCAACATTACTACCCGTGTTTGTGGTCTTCTTGTATGAAGTAGAAACTTTTAATGAGGCTAATTTTAATCCTGCACTTGTAGCAACATCAGTTCCCACATTAGCGGTAGTGCTTTTGGTTTCAACTGAGGTTAGTTTAGCATTGAAATCAATGGTGATTTCTTCAATACGGAGCGACGGTATGTTAAGCATTGTTAGGATTGGGATTTTTATTTTCCGTTCTTCAGTTGCCTCTGAACCAGTGCTTTTTTTGTATTCGAAATCAACATATACCAACTCCATTTCGGGATCAGTAGGCGTTCCAACATCATGAAATCCCACAGATTTGATGAAATCAACCTGAGCCAATGAAGCTGCATTTTGAGCGTCAATAGCCGCTTGAAGAGGACCACCGATGTAAACGCTGAAATCAAGGCTGTTTAATTCTGATACCAAATTTGCCTTTGAATTCTGATTTGATTGTGTATTAGTTGGATCGGCCATAATGTAAAAAATTTAGGGTTAATAAATTGATTTGTAATTACTGAATTCTAATTGAATCCGATTGCAAAAATACGCCCTGTCATGTTCCTGTAATTCCCTCTCGCAAGGAATGTGAACCCTTATATCAAAAATGTGAACGTATGATGAATGGTGGATTTTATCATTTTGAATATCAGTATATTGAAAACTATCTCTCTTTACAAATTGTACGATGGAAAACCGTATTTTGTGAGAGGGATTAGGATATTGCTTTTTTGTTGTGTGAATACGAGTCGTAAAATTGCCTGATCCTGCATGTGTACACGTGCGCCTTTCATGCGCACAATTCACTGAAACACTTCGAAAACCAATGGTTTATGAAAGTTGGAAATGAGAAAAAACTTTCTTTTTCCGATAACCGCTTTTCCCCCAAGACTATAATTTGGGACATACCGGTTGAATTATTTTGCTATCTAATTCATTCATAGTAAGTTTGACACATCATCCACATCAAATGGAAAAATGAATTGGAGAAAGAACTGGCAGTGGATATGGATTGAACACATTGGCCAGTGATATGGAGTGCCCGACAGCAAACACCGCCCGTCCGGTGACGAAAGGATGGGTATGTCCGTTTTTCATTTCGTCGTTTGGTTTCTGGCCGCCGCCCGCAAGGACGGCGGTTTTTCGTTCCGTTCCATCGGACTTTTGTGAAAACGCTCCCAAAAACTCCGAAAATAAGAGTTACCAAAAGCGGGCTTGAAGCCATGCCGTGAAAAAAATCGATAACGGTTTCAATCCCAAAGACATAAACTTGGAGCATTGAGTAAATAAATTTTGACAACTATCTAATACATAGTAAGTTTGTTTACACAAAGAAACCAGATAGATAACTTAAAAACCAAAGAAATGAAAACAATGCAACAAGAGAGAAGAAACGAATTGAGAAACGTAATGAACACCGCGTGGGTCATCGCCCGCCAGACAGGGGAGGCGTTCGGCGGCTGCCTGAAGAAGGCGTGGGTAAACGCGAAACTCCACAATGCGCTGAAGCGCGGGGTGGTGAGATTCACGTTCCGGAAGATCGACGGCAACATCCGTGTGGCGTTCGGAACGCTGCAGGGAGTGGAAAATATGGTGAAGGGCGACCGCAGAAGCGGCAACTCCACGTTGCAGGTCTATTACGACCTTGAAAAGAATGCCTTCAGATGCTTCAAGAGAGCGAATCTCCTGAGTGCCGCAATATAGCCAAATTGTGCAGCCATTGGGAATATTTCGGATTCCCCGCACGGCACCACCGCCGCCACTTGCGACAGTGATTGTGCAGCCATTGGGAATATTTCGGATTCCCCGCAGGCTGCCCCAAAACAATACGAATATGAAGGGAAAAACGAAAAAAATGACACAAGAATACTGGAACACACTGGATGAGCGCACAAGGGCGCACGCCGTAAGGGTTGCGCTGCCTGACATGCCGCAGAGCTTCGCCGAATCGCTTGCTCGGGAGAGGGTGAATGCAAGAAGCCCGTGGTTCAAGATACTGTTCGATCTGGTGAGGCAGCCTGAGGATGGTAGCGGGTACAGGTTCGTGGTGAACGGTGTGCATTACAATTAGAAATAGTATAAAGGACAAATAATCAGAGATATGGAGATACCGGAAAACAGGAACAGCGAACAGCGTGTGGTGGAGGAACTCGCCGGACGCATGTATGAACACATGGTCGCCCATAATGGCTACAGCTGCTGGTATGCAAAGGAGTTGCCCGGCAGGGACATCGCTATCGCTGCAGCAAGGCTGCTTGTGGCAAAGGGCTACTATGCGAAGATCAACCACTTCGTGGAGCCGTGGAAAGGCTACCAGTGCGTGGTCGTTTCGGACAACCCCCTTGAATGCACCAATGCGAAAATGGTGTACAGCGAAATGATAAGAATTTGAAAATATGACCAATACGGAAAGACTATGGAAAAAGAGTATGTGATTTCTGTTGCCAAGGAGATCAACGTGACACTGAACATGTTTGCAGCTGTCACCATGAGCTGGGGCATCGAGGACAGGCGGGCCACCCTCTACAAAGGGATGCCCGCATTGAGGTTCACGACCAACGGCTTTGTCCACAAGGGCGACGTGGTTGTTGCCCTGAACGAGGGCGAGGACCTGTACGAGTGCTATCTGCTCAAGGCGGACGGCAGTGTCGCCCGTGAGTTCAAGCAGGTGTATGTCGATATGCTCATCGGACTGCTTGACAGGGAGATAGAAACCGGTGACAGCACCAAGGAAGAGTACAAGGCGAAGACCAGACAGTGGCTGGAGGAAACCGGTGCGGCGATATGAGCAGGTACCGGATGTTGATGGCCGACGGGACATACGTCGAAGAGGCGTTCTGCAACGACCGCTGCGCCGTGATGCACGCCCGCAGGCACAACGAGGCGTCACCTCCCGAATCGCGGATAGTTGACGTGCTGTCAGAGACGGGCAGCATCCTGTACGGGCCGCAGCGCAGCATGACAGACAGGATCCTCGCCTTTGTGGAAAGCAAAGGGTACAAGGTGAAAAGGGGCAGGACGCACTATGTGATAGAGAGCGGTAGCCGAAAGCTGTTCAGGATAGTGCCGAGACTTCAAAGCCTTGTGCGCAAAGACCTTGGCGGTTTTGTCATCACCGGTGAGGAGTGTCTGGACTTCAGGGGAAACAAATGGCTTTTCCGGATTGTGTTCGACTGAAAATCCTTTTGGCCTCCATCGGTCTATTCGTTTTTTTTTTGCGTAAATACGCATTTTTTGCGACTGCAAATTAATTTGTCCAAAAAATGCGGCAGAAACAGGTATAGACCATAGTTGTCTCGGACGGCTGTTTGTGGCATTGTCCACAGTACCTTTGCAGACCAAAACAGCCGCTATGATTGTGTCGTTTCCATTTACCAACCCGGTCGCCTTCAACCATGAAGGCTTGTACCACAACTACTCGGACGCTTTCGGGATGGAGCAGGTGGAATGCTATGTCCAGCCTTGGTGCAGCGGCGACATTGTGAGCTGGCAGGTGTGCTGGTACAGGAGGAGTACGGCTTATTCCACCGATGTGAGGATTGAAATAGAGGTGAACGGTGAGAGACGTCTCTTCCGCCAGTACACGGGGATACAGGGCGACGTGAGCGGAGGCGCATTCTACACGACGTATTATGTGAGCAGGATGGAATCTGCTGCTTTCAGCAACGGATACTATGTGTTCAGCGACACGATAGAGAATGTGACGGATTCCCACAGCCAGCGGATGTTGCAGGAGGGCGACCGTTTCCGTTTCGTCGTGACCGTCAGCGGGAAGACCTATGTCAGCGGCCCGCAGGTGTTTGCGGAGGACAGGGAAGGCACCAAGCTTCTTCACTACACCGACACCCGCAAACGTCTCTTCGATACGCAGTTCTCTGCCGTGCAGAAGGGATATGAGATACGCCTGCAGGCTGTCTTCGAGCATCCGGAACCCGTTGCGAACATGGAGTTCATGGAGAGCTATGAACGGGACATCGAGCTTGTGTCCGCAGTCCCCGCCGAGAACATCGTGCTGGAGATAGGCGGCAACCGAGGCATCCCGGATCATCTGGTGAGGAACCTGAACCACATCCTGCATTGCGACACCAAGAGCATAGACGGCGTGCGCTACGAGCTGACCCCCGACGCGAAGGTCACCCCCGAAAGGGTGGAAGGCTACAACCCCGCCTTCCTGTCAGTGGGCATGGCCAAGAGCCGCAGCGAGTTCTCGCTGTGCGAGGGCAGCGCAGACAGGAAGATTGTGCCGTTCATTGTCGTGGGCGGCAACGAGGTCATCCACATCCTCGTGAAGGTGGATCCGCAGGTTCACTGGTATCTGGACGATTTCGGCACCGGTATGCTCATCGATGCGGACGTGTCGCAGTGGAACGGTATCGGTCCCGAAGAAGTTACCGTGTCGCTCCCGGTGAACACATCGGGCAAGCCGGTGGAATGGCGCATCCGCATCATGGACCGCTTCAGCGGCAAGGCGCTGGAGGTGTTCAGCCACGTGCAGTTGTGCATGAAACTGGGCATAGGCTACGGCATCGTGGAGGACAACTTCTTTGTCAGAAAGAGAACGCAAGAAACAGTGATCCGATGAACAAGCAGGAGATACAGGGACATTTCAGATCGGGAGACATCCCGACGGAGAGGCAATTCGCAGAGTGGATAGAGCGCTGCGTGATCTGGCTGGATGACTATGCCGAGCTTCCCGAACCCTGTCCGGCGCTGTCTGGCACGTGCTACCTCATCGGCGGGAGGGACATCGCTAGATGCTCCCTCGTGGACGGGGGATGGAAATGGACGGTCCAAGGGACGGGCGGTGGATTCATGTCGTCTTACCTCGGACTGAGTGACAAGCCCCGCATCAACGGTTTCACGCTCAACGGCAGGGTGTCGCTGAAGGACATCGGCTCCATGCCTGCCTTTGACGGGCTTGGAGTTCTGAAGGAACTTGAAGGGGGCGTGCGCATTGTCGTTGGTGTTGTCTCCGACACCGGGAAAGTCACTCCATTCCAGACCACTCTCGCAGAACTGAAGCGGTTTCTCGGCGGAGGAATCTCTCCGGAAGTGGGATGCCGCGTCGCCATCGGCTACAAGGGGAAGACGGACGGCGTCAACCGTTTCTTCGACACGGAGCTGGAATTCGCCAAGGGCACGTCTGCGCTCTATCTCAACGGGCAGAGGATGTACCCGGGCCACGACTACACGGAATGCGACGGGAAGGGGTTTGAGACTACGAAGGCGCCCGATGGATATGACAGAATATTGTTCGAGGCCGTACCGGTCTAGGATATATGTGTAATAATTATTAACAACCTTAAAAAAACGATTATGGGAGTAACAAAAATCAGACAGAACCAGATTGAGAGTATCAGCGCGGCCAATGCCGACAGTGCCATAGAAGCGGGCGCGATTTCCGTTTCCCGTCTGGTAGCTGGCGCGGGAGAGGGAGCCATCACAGACAGCGAGCTGTCGTATCTCAAAGGGCTTGAAGGATCAGTGCAGCAACAACTTGACAAACGGCTGAAGGAGGAGAAACTGAAGGACAGCACGCAGATTGCGGACTGGAGCGACGACACGGTGGCGGTGACAGCGAAGGCCATCGCAGATATGGTGGCCAAAAAGATCGGCGACGCGCAGATTTCAGGCGTGATGACCTACAACGGCGCATGGAGCAAACTGGAGGAGGCGGACGGCACCATCGACACCTCGGAGGTGAAGGCAGGGGAGACCTTCTGCTACGACAAGGGGGAGATGCCCTACGGACACACGCTGGAGCCGGGCGATATGCTTATCGCCGCGGTTGACGAGCCGTCGATGTCGGATGAGGAGGACTGGACCGTTGTCCAGACCAACATCAGCGGAGCGGTCACCAGCCTCAGCAGTTCGACGAAGGAAGGCGCGCTTGCGGTTTTCGGCGGGACGAAGGGCAACACCATCAAGGCCTCCACGCTCAGCGGCCTTCTGAAGCTCGAGGACGGGGTCGTCAAGGTGGCGGCCAAGGAGGACCTGCCCGCACACGACCACAAGACCGATGTGAAGTCCAAGGGCGTGTCAATAGGCAGCTTCACTGATGTCCTGAACCTTGTCACGGAGGGCATCCTCAGCATCTCGTGGGATGCTGACAAGGGTGCGCTTGTGTTTGGCGTCACACCGCAGGTGTCAAACGGAGTGCCCGAGGAAGGGAAATACGTCGCGGGAATTTCAGTGAACGAGGAAGGAAAGCTTGTTCTCGTCTATAAGTCGTTCCCCGACGGCGGCCTGAAAACAGGCGTGGCGCTGGAAGGTGTCCAGGATGGGAGTAACGTCGTCTTTCTCATGCCAGAGACCTGCGCCGACGCAAGCGAGACGGTCATCCTCAACGGTGTTATCCTCACGCGTGGAGTCGACTACACCATTGCCGAGAACAGGAAAATCACCTTTGCTGCGGACAGCTGCATCCCGAAAAGCGATGACATTCTGCGTGTGAACTACATCAAGAAATAACCATGGACTTCGTACAGCTCACAGGATATCTGATAGCGCCGGTGACCGCCTTCGCAGGCTGGGTCGCGGGCACGCGAACGAGGAGGTTGAACGCCGTGACCAACATGCAGGAGGCCGTGGACCGTCTCACCGAGAAGAACAAGGAGTACATCAACGAGCTTGTGGTCATCCGCAGGGAACTCGCAGAGGTGCGCGCCGAAAACGCCGAACTGAAGCTCGGCCAGGAGAAGATGACGGCCAAGATCAGCGAGCTGCAGAGCGAGAACCGGGAGCTGCTTGCTCGTCTCAACGCCCAACTGGAAAGCCGGAGAAAGGAGGAGAGCCATGGCGAACATTGACAGGCTTGCCCCTCTGATTTTCAAATGGGAGGGCGGATTCGTGAACGACCCGGCAGACCACGGCGGCGCGACCAACATGGGTGTCACCGTTGCCACATGGAAGCGTGTCGGCTACGACAAGGACGGCGACGGTGACATCGATGCCGACGATGTGAAACTGCTTACAAGAGCAGATGCGATGCGAGTGCTCCGCATTTATTGGGACCGCTGGAAAGCGGACTGCATCGTGAACCAGTCCGTGGCCAACATACTGGTTGACTGGGTATGGGGGAGCGGCAAGTGGGGCATTGTCATACCGCAGCGTATACTTGGCGTGGCGCAGGACGGCATTGTCGGCGTGAGGACCATCACGGCGCTGAACGCCTGCAACCAGAGGGAACTGTTCGACAGTGTCATGGCCGCTCGCAGGAAGTATTTCAGCGACCTTGCCGCCAAGGACCCGTCGCAACGCAGGTTCCTGAAAGGATGGAACAACCGTTTGGATGATTTCAAGTTCGAGGGATGATGGGACAGGGATTCAATATCAATACGGACGGCGGTCGCCGGGGCTTTTGTTGCATTGTTTTGCTCATGGCGGCCGTCGTCCTTTTGCTTTGCCTGATTCTGGCGCTGAAAGGTTGCGGAGGGAGAGGGGGTGAAGGAGGCGTTTCAGACACAACGTATAAGTATATATATGTACGGGACACCGTCCGCAGGAACGTCACCGTTGAAAAGCCTGTCCCTGTCAGGGAAACAGTCCTGATTACCGACACCGTTGTCATCAGGGACACCGTTGCCGTGCTGCGCGACTATTTCACCGAAAGGCTGTACAGGTACGACTACGCTGACACGGACATCCGGTTTACCTCAGACATTGTGGTCTGCGAGAACGAGCTGCAGTCCGTCAGCACCGACTACGAAATCTTCAGGGAGCGGCTGACCGTGGAGAAGACCGTCACCCGCCAGCCTGTGTTCAGGTTCGGTGTCGGGGGTGCATTCTCCATGCGCTTCGGAACGGGGTGGGACATTGAGATGAACACGTCGATGGGAATCAAAAGGCATCGCATCCAGCTCGGGTACGGAATCCGCGACAACCGGCTGACCGTCGGCTACCAGTACGACATCATCAGCCGCTGAAGCACATTGCAGTTTCAGTGCTGAAAAACTCCGAAAACGGAGCGCCACACAGAAGGGTGCTCCGTTTCTTTTTGAAAATAATCGATAACAGGTTCATACACAAGGATATTACAAGAGTGGGGTCGGAAATATAATTTTGACAACTCATTTATTCACAGTAAGTTTACTTGTCAAACAGAAGAATTATTATCAATCAAAACACAAGAGAGATGAAAAAGTATATCGTAAAGTATCTGGACAAGAGCGGTGACCTCAGCTCTGTATGGGTCGTGGCAGACGATGCCAAAGCTGCGGTGATGGCCGCACGTCATGAGTATTGGGACATTGACCAAATCGTAGATGTCTATGAGGATAGACAAAAGTAACTGAAAATGAGAAGCTATGCCGAATTGGTGTGACAACTGGCTCGAGGTCAGCGGGCCGAAGGAAGAGACTGACCGCTTTGTGGCAATGGGCATGAAGGATGGCAAGTGGCGTCTGAGCGCCTACCTGCCGATGCCTGAGGAACTGATGGGTACGAATGCATCCGACACATCCAATGCTGAACTGATGAAGAAATATGGCGCTGCCGACTGGTACAGCTGGAGACTGCGCAACTACGGGTGCAAGTGGGACTGCGACACGGACCGTGTGGACAGAAGCGAGGACGGCACCGGGGTGTCGATTACGTTCGAGTCGCCGTGGTCGCCTCCCGTCGAGTTCATGCACAAGGTGCAGGCGATGTTCCCGAAATTGGACTTTCGTCTGGCCTATATGGAAACGGGGTGCTGGTTCGCCGGTGTCGCGGAGACGTTCCATGAAGCGGATACGGACGAGGTGCAGATCATCGTTCAGGACACAGAACCCGAGTATTGGGACGAGGACGGGCAGATAGAAGGCATTGACACCTCGGACGACGAGGTGTTCAACAAATACAAGCAGGAGCATGAAGTCCGGCTGGTGAACCCTTACGAGCCGGGTCAGTACTACTCATGTGAGCCGGACTGATGATGTTCGGAAACTGTTCGGTGGAAGCCAAAGCCGGATGCTGGTTTCTTTTCATGTGCATTGTTTCCATCCGGCAGGGCGGGGCAGAAATGTCCCGCTCTTTTTTTTTAAGGAGAATTGGTGGGATAAAAGATAATTATGCGCTTTTAGTTGCGCTTTGGAAAAAATGAGTGAGAAAAAGTTCAAAATGGAACGAATCATAATGTTAGAAAGACCAAATGAACATGGTTCAAAATGAGGGAGAATAGGGCAATAGGCGAATTAAAAGCGCACCAAAAGCGCATAACAACGAAAAAGCACTCACAAGTTTCCTTGCAAGTGCTTGATTTTGAGAGTGGAGCGTATGAGAATCGAACTCACGACCTCTTGACTGCCAGTCAAACGCTCTAGCCAACTGAGCTAACGCCCCATCGTTCTCGTTTGAGGCTGCA
>JAEEGL011933563.1_pt1 | contig 13971 bp, 9 predicted proteins | sample 9134231 | NCBI WGS metagenome assembly JAEEGL01 (sample SAMN16246548, study PRJNA631951) | gut metagenome | biome: gut microbiome; feature: rumen; material: fiber-attached | host: Bos | place: Iran: Karaj | collected 2018-10
AGTACAGTTCCTCTTCGCCGGCAAGGCCCACCTGGCAGACAAAGCCGGTCAGGACCTAATCAAGGAGATCGTGGACATTTCCAAGGATCCCCGCTTCATCGGCAAGGTCGTCTTCGTCCCGGGCGATGACATCACGCTCGCGAAGCGGATGGTCCAGGGCGCGGAACAGGAGCTGCGCGCGCTTGTAGGTCGCGAACCGGCGGGCGAAGCCGATGGTGAGGACGTCGTCGCGCAGATTCTCCAGGATAGTCACAAGCTCGGTGGGGCTGTAGTGGTTGCTCACGGTCTTGTCCATCAGACGTTCGCGCAGGAATTCGATGAGTTTGACCTTCAGGCTCTTCTTCACGTTCCACACCTCTTCGTCGGAGATCTTGTAGATACCCTCAAAGCAGGACTTGTCGTAGTGGTGCGTGGCAAACTCGGGGCCGAACACCTTGGCGTGTACGGGCTTCCATTCGGGAGCGCACCAGGTGGGATAGTGCACACCGTTGGTGACATAGCTCACGAACAGTTCCTCCGGCAGGTAACCGGGGTACATATGGGCGAAGATTTCCTGGGACACCTTGCCGTGCAGCATGGACACGCCGTTCACGTTCTGGGAGATGTTGGCGGCCAGGTTGCTCATGGAGAATTTCTCGTGGGGATCCAGCGGGTTGTCCTTACCCAGGGACATCAGGGTTTCCCAGTCTACCTTCAGACGATCGGGATAGTGGCCGATATACTGGCGCAGCATACCCTCCTCGAAGGCGTCGTGACCGGCGGGAACCGGCGTATGGGTAGTGAACAGGGAGCTGGCGCGAACCACCTCCAGGGCCTCGGAGAAGTCCAGGTTGTCCTGCTCGATGTACTCGCGCAGACGCTCCAGGCCGGTGAAAGCGGCGTGGCCTTCGTTGCAGTGGTACACCTGCGGGTTCAGTCCCAGCTTGCGCAGGAGACGGATACCGCCAACGCCCAGCAGGAGTTCCTGCTTCAGGCGGTTCTCCCAGTTGCCGCCGTACAGGTGGAAAGTAACCTCGCGGTCTTCTGGGATATTGTCTTCGTGGTCCGTGTCCATCAGGTACAGGTCCGTGCGGCCCACCTCCACCTTCCACAGGCGGGCGGTGAGGGTACGGCCGGGGAATGCCACGGAAACGGTGAGCCATTTGCCGTCCTTGTCCAGTACGGGCACGGCGGGAATCTTGGCAAAGTCCTGGGCGTCGTAACCGGCCACCTGATAACCCTGGGCGCTGAGCACCTGGTTGAAGTAGCCGTAGCGGTACAGCAGGCCCACGGCCACCAGGTTGGTGTTCATGTCGGAGGTTTCCTTCAGGTAGTCGCCGGCCAGGATACCCAGACCGCCGGAATAAATCTTGAGCGAGGTGTCCAGGCCATATTCCATACAGAAATAGGCCACGGAAGGATTCTTGCGCTTGGCCTTGGCGGCCATATAAGTATCGAACTCGTCCAGCACCTTCTTCATGCGGGCCAGGAAGTCTTCGTCTTCCGACAGCTGCTGGAAACGCTTGATACTCACGGTATCCAGCACCACCAGCGGGTTGTGGCCGCTCTTGTGCCAGACTTCGGGGTCAATGGACTTGAACAAGTCCTTGGCGCTCTCGTTCCAGCACCACCACAGGTTCTTGGACATCTTCTCCAGACGGGAGAGCTTTTCCGGGAGGTGACGGGTGACCAGGATGCTTCTCCAGTTGGGGTTGGTAACGTCTGCTTTAAAATACTGCATAGTCTTCTTCTTGGTTTTGTAAGAGTCCTCCCGGTCCTTGATCTTGGAAAGGGCCAGGGAATAGGCCTCCTGATAATACACAATCTGATTGTCCCACAGGGCTATCTGAGCCACTTCGCGGGCGTTTTCCCGGTATACCTTGCGCTGGGTCTTGTCCAGTCCGGCCAGCTCCTTGATACGTGCCACGGTGCCGTCCACCACTTCGTCGTAGTTGGTGTCGTTGCGTTTGAGCACGGTGATGCCGGGATGTTTTTTCTTGTAATGGGTCTCCACCCACAGGCCGAATCCGGCCAGGGAGGTAGTAAGGGTGGGCACACGGAAGGCCAGGGCCTCCAGGGGCGTGTACCCCCAGGGTTCATAGTAGGACGGGAACATGGCCAGGTCCAGACCGCAGAGCAGGTCATAGTAAGGCATGTTGAATACGCCGTCGTCCCCGTTCAGGTAGGAGGGGATGAAGTACACCTTCACCTTGTCTCCCAGGGCGTTGCACAGGCCTTTCGCCCGCAGCGTGTTGCTGATGGTGTCGTATTCGGCGTTCATCAGATAATGCGACACCTGGGTCTGGTAATGGGGATTGCCTTCGCCCGTCATCTTGGCCACCAGTTCCTTGTCGGGGCCGTGATGGCCGGCAGGAATCATGATGAAAGCCTGGATGCTGCGGCCGTCGTAGCCGGACTGATTGAGCTTGCTAAGGGAGTCGATAAACACATCGATTCCCTTGTTCCTGAATTCATAGCGGCCGCCAATGCCGATGAACAGGGCGTTGGAGGGCACTTCCTCGGCGCTCATGGCCGATGCTACCTCTACCAGACGCGTGCGCGCGGCGTCGTGCAGGCGCGCGTAGTCTTCGTCGGAGGCGGGGGTGAAGCTGTTTTCGAACCCGTTGGGCGTGACCACGTCCACGGGGCGTCCCAGGAACTGGGCGCATTCCTTGGCGGTGATGTCGCTCACGGTGGTGAAGACGTCGGCGTTAAGGGCCGATTTCTTCTCCAGCGAGTAGATGGCCGTCACGTTGAAGCGGCGGGCCATTTCGTCCCCGTCATAGGAGGTAATATCACTGTAGATGGGCAGATTGTTGCCGGCCAGGCAGCGGCCCATCATGGTGGCGTGCGTGGTAAACGCAGTGGCCACGGGAACACCGGACTGTTTCAAATACAGGACACCGGCGCCGGTCTGCCATTCGTGGAACTGGGCCACCACGTGCTCCCCACCCTTGAGGTTGTAGTTGTAGAAACTTTCTACCACGCGGCCGGCCAGAACACCAAACACGGCGCTTTCCTTGTAGTCCCAGTTGCCGGTGAGGGAATCCACGCCGAAATCGTTCCACAGGCGGGCCAGGATGTCATCGGCCTGGGGCAGGAACTGCTTGTAGTCCACCAGGATGGCCACGGGCTTGCCGGGAATGTTCCACCGGCCCACGCGAAGGCGGAGACCCTCGGCGAGGGCCTGCGCCTTCCATGAGCGGTAAAGCATAGGGTCTTCCAGGAAGTCCGGGTTACCCGCACGGTGCATCCATACATCGGGGCCGATAAAAATGTGTCGGCGTCCCATCTGACTCTGCAGGTGCAGGGCTTTGGTGGCGATGACGGTATAGATACCGCCTACCTTATTACATACTTCCCAACTGACTTCGAACAGATAGTCCGGATTCAGAATCGCTTTCTTTGCCATTTATTATTTTTTCTTCGCCACTTTCTTACGCACAGGCTTCGGAGCCTTGAACTCCTGGGCAGCCGTCTCCCTCACGTCCAGGGCGGCGCGCTTTTCGTCCAGGCGGATCTGGAAGTCGGAAATCACGTTCATATAGTTGATAAAGGCCTCGTAGGGAGTGTCGTACGGGTTGAAATACTTGTGCACTTCGCCGTCGGAGAAGAACTTGGTGCACATGTAGTAGAAATGATCGCTCTCCTGGAGGTGGCCCCAGTCTTCGTAGAGGTCGGGGTCGTTCACGATGGCCAGTTTCTCCTTCATGGCATACACCTTCTTGAAGGCTTCGCTCTGGAGTTCGTTGCCCAGCCAGGCGGTGACGTCCCTCTCTTCATCGGCCCAGGAGATGGGATCCTCCACGGCAATGTCGGAGACGGGTTTGTACTTCTTGGTGGCCTCCGAAGGGGTGACGAAGCCGAAGGTGCCGTCCTTGAGCACGGCGTCCGGCAGGGCGCGCATGAACTCGAAGATGCCGCTGTCGGGGCTCTGGTGCTCGCCGAAGGTCTCGTAATCCATAAACAGGTTCACGATGTCCCCTTCCTTGGCGTTGTCCTTCATCCAGCCCACATACTGCTGGGCGGTCACCTTGTTCTGGGAGAAGCGGAAGGCGATGTCGTCGGACAGGACATAGTTGCGAAGCAGGAGCTTGAGCTTGGGCTGGGTTTCGGCGGTGTACACGTAGTTGGGGCTCTGCCAACCCATGATGTGGCGGGCGCCCTCGGTGAGCATGGTCTTGTAGCCCATCTCGTATACAATTTCGCCGATGCTGTTGGAATAGATGAGCTCTGTGTTGCGGAAAGCGACGGGCTTCACGCCGAAGAGCTCTTCAATCTTGGCAGCATGCTTGGCCACCTGGTGCTTGAATTCGGAGTCGCTGCCCAGGGAAGCCAGGGAATGGTAGTAGGTTTCGGCCAGGAATTCCACACGACCAGTGGCGGCCAGGGCCTTGAAGCTGTCTATCACCTCCGGGCAGAAGCGCTGGAACTGATCCAGGGCGCTGCCGGAAATGGAATAGCAAATCTTGAACTTGCCCTTGTTCTTGTTGATGAGTTCCAGCATGAGCTGGTTCATGGGCAGATAGCACTTCTGTGCTACTCTGCGCAGGATGGTGCGGTTGGCAAAGTCGTCATAGTAATGGGAGTCCTTGCCGATATCGAAAAATCTGTACAGGCGGAGCCGGGTGGGTTGATGGACCTGGAAATACAGGCAGATGCTCTTGGTTGCCATAATATCTTATTTTACTACTGATTCATAAACTTTTTTGAGCTTGGCGCAGGCGCCGTTCCATTTGAGGGCGTTCACCTCGTCGTAGCCCATCTTGGCGCTGAACTGCGCCAGGGCGGGATAGCTGAGGAGGGCGTAGATGTCATCGGCCATGGCGTCCACATCCCAGAAGTCCACCTTGAACGCGTAGTTCAGGATTTCGGCGGCGCCGGACTGTTTGGAGATGATGGACGGGACGCCGGTGCGCATGGCCTCCAGCGGGGAAATGCCGAAGGGTTCCGAAATGGACGGCATGATGTAGACGTCGGACAGGGCGAACATCTTCTGGACATCGGCCCCGCGGAGGAAGCCGGTGAAGTGGAAGCGGTCGCTGATGCCCAGACGGGCGGCGTGGCGGATGGCGCGGTTCATCATATCACCGCTGCCGGCCATCACGAAGCGTACGTCCTTGGTGCGCTTGAGCACCTTGGCGGCCGCCTCAATGAAGTACTCGGGGCCCTTCTGGTAGGTGATACGGCCCAGGAAGGTGACCACGGGTTCCTTCACGCCGCGCTCCACCACCATGTTCTCCCGGCCGCTGAAGTCCACGGCGTTGTGCACGGTGACCACCTTGGCGGGATCGATTCCGTAGCGGGAGATGACGATGTTGCGGGTGAGGTCGCTCACGGTGACCACGCGGTCGGCCATCTGCATACCCTTCTGTTCGATGGCGAACACGCGGGTGTCGATGTTGTCCACGCTGCCGCGGTCGAAGGACGTGGCGTGCACGTGGATGACCAACGGCTTGCCGGTGAGTTCCTTGGCGGCGATGCCGGCGTAGTAGCACAGCCAGTCGTGGGCGTGGATGACGTCGAACTCATCCTTGCGCTGCATGGCGATGGTGCCGCCCACCATGGCGTAGCGGGCCACCTCTTCCATCAGGTTGGCACCGTACTTGCCGCTGAACTTGTATTTCTGGCCGTAGCTGATAGAGAAGTCTTTCACCTGACGGCGTTTTTCTTCCTCGATAAGCTTGCCAAACTCCTCCGGATTGGCGTAGGGAATCATATTGGAACCGATGTGGATGAATTTTACCTTGTCCAGGTATTCTTCCACGCTTTCCGATACGGTGTCCACGGGCACATCCGAAGCGTTGATGATGGTAGTGGCACTCTGGTCTTCGTCACCGGAGGCCGACGGCATCACGAACAGGGTTTCCACGCCGTTGTAGGCGAGACCCTTCACGATGCCTTCGCAGGCCGTACCCAGACCACCTGCGATATGGGGAGGAAACTCCCAGCCAAACATAAGTACTCTCATAATCTATTCCTCCCTGTATTTGTTGATGAGCCAATTGATGTTCAGAAGGGCGGCGGTGGTGAGGGCCGATGACACGGCGCCGTGAGGCTCGTGCGGCGGGTCTCCGTCGTAGAGTTCGGAGAAGGCGCCCACGCCGTGCTTGGAGAGGTCCTCGTAGAAGCCCTCGGTGAGCCATTCGGCCCGCTTGATGAAGGCGCTGCCCATCATGTTGAAGCTGGTGTAGCAGTACTGGGCCAGCAGGAAAGGCCAGCAGCAGCCGTTCATGTAGGCTTCGTCGCGTTCATGCTGATTACCCTCGTACACGCCCTTGTACCGGACGTCGCGCGGGCTCAGGGTGCGCACGCCGCGGCGGGTGATGAGTTCTGCGTTCACCACGCGCATCACAGAGCTGATGACTTCGTCGGAGACGCAGATATGGTCCAGGGAAACAGCCCACAGCTGGTTAGGACGCAGCTCCAGGTGCTGGCCGCCGTTGTCTACGTAGTCGGCCAGGAAGCCGAGATCGGCGTTCCAGAAAGTAGGCTGGAAGTTCTGTTCCACCTGCTCCTTGATGGCGCTCCAGCGCTTGTAGAAGGCGGTTCCCTTCTTTTCGTGGGCCAGGGCGAAGCAAATGGCGTTGTACCATAGGGCGTTGGTTTCCACCTGGTAACCGGCACGCTCCGTGACGGCGCGGCCGTTGATATAGGCGTTCATCCAGGACAGGGCGACACCGTCCATCTGGGCCCACAGCAGGCCGTTGGGCTGCATGGCCACCTCCTGACGCACGCCGGGCAGATAGCTTTCCAGGATCTTCTTGAGGACGGGACCGTATTTGGCCCAGACGTCCTTGTCTTTGGCACCCCAGGCAATGTACTGCTGCAGAGTGACGGTCATGTACAGCGGGGATTCCACCTGAGTGGTACGGCGGGTGAGGCGCTCCTGGTTGTCGTCGATAAGGTTGTCCAGGATTTCCTCGAACTCCTTGGCGTCGTCCTTGGCATACAAGGTGAGGCCGGCAAGGGAAACCAGGGTCTCACGAAGCAGGCCGGTGAGCAGCCAGCTGTAGCCGGCTACGACGCGCTTGCGGCCGGCGCTGTCTTCCCGGATGAGGGAATCGGCCTGACGCACCAGTTGGTCGTGGAAGGAGGTGATGGGGCCGATCTTCTCCACCGTGGCGGCGAAGCGGCGCTTCAGGGAGGTGGCGTTCACCGGGTCTCCGGCGGCAGCCGAGAAGACCAGGGAGTCTCCGCTGTGGAGGTCTACCTCGAAGGTGCCGGGCACCCAAAGGTCTTCGCGGCAGGCGAAGCCGCGGCGCATTTCGTCGGACAGGGTGACACCCTTGTACCATACCGGATTGTACTTGAAAGCCGAAGCCGACGTGCTCAGCTGCAGGTTCAGGACCGGGAAGTCCTCATACATGCAGAAAGCGGCACCGTTCTGTACGGGCTGGAAGTCCGTGCGGGCGGCGTCGTTTTCTCCTGTAAGGGCGTGCACGTTGCGGAAGGCCAGAAAGGGCTTCAGCTCCAGCTTCACCTTGGCAGGTGCATTCACCAGTTCGTAATGGATGAGGACCTGATTCTGGTCCGGGGTGAGGGCAATGCGCTTGCGGAACACAATCTCGCCAATCTTGTAGGTGATGCAGGGAACCGGGTCTGCGTCGAAGTCCACGATGTACTTGTGTCCGCGGGGTTCATAAATGTCTCCATAGCAATGGATACCCAGGTTGAACCGTTTGCCGCGCAGGGTAAGGCTTTCGTCCAGGGAACTCAGCAGCAGGTGCCGGAATCCGCCGAACTTTTCCACCGGAACGGCCAGGAGGCCGTGGTAACGACGGGTATTGCAGGTGACGATGGTGGTGTCGCAATACGCGCCGGTCTTGTTCGCCAGTACTATCTCCCGGTTCAAGGAGTAGGACAGGTTGACGAGCTCAGACTTGTTGAATTTCAAAAAAGCCATATTGTCGGGTTTATACTTTTTTCAAAACCATTGCCGTACGGGCCGGAAGATACACTTTGAGCGTATGGTCGAAGCCCTGGTTGCCGTTGGGGCATCTCTCTGCTATGGAAATATGGCGTTCTACGCTTGCCAGGCGGCCAAAACCGTCAAATTGCGGCTGGTCGCTGTCCAAGACGTTCACATATTCCCCCGCCGGGGCGGCGAAGCCATAATCCGCAAAGGAACCGGTGGGCGAGAAATTGAATGCAAAGATACAGTTTTTCCGTAGGAAAATCAAGATTTTCTTTTCTTCATCGGCCACCAGCAGCACAGGACGCTCGGCCAGAATGTTTTCTTCCCGCATCAGGTGCACCATGGCTTCGTCGAAATTGCGGAGGTCGCCGTAACGCAGGGCGGGGTTGTCCTCCAGCGACCACTGGCGGCGGGCATACTTGAACGACCAGCCGTTTCCTTCGCGGGGGAAGTCAATCCATTCGGGATGGCCGAATTCGTTGCCCATGAAGTTCAGGTAGCCGTCTCCGGCAGTGGCGGCCGTCACCAGGCGGATCATCTTGTGCAGGGCGATGCCGCGGTCTACCAGACCGTTCTGGGAGCCCTTGTTCATGCAGAAATACATCTCCTTGTCCATCAGGCGGAAGATGATGGTCTTGTCGCCCACCAGCGCCTGGTCGTGGCACTCGGCGTAGGAGATGGTCTTTTCATCGGCCCGCTTGTTGGTGAGTTCCCACCACACTTCGCCCATGGACCACTGCTCGTCGCTCTTTTCCTTGATCCACTTGATCCAGTGGTCGGCGACGCCCATGCTCATGCGGAAGTCGAAGCCCACGCCGAAGGCCTCGAAGGGGGCGGCCAGGCCGGCCATACCGGACACGTCCTCGGCGATGGTGAAGCCGTTGGGGTTCATCTCCTTCACCAGGCGGGTGGCCAGGGACAGGTAGATGACGGCGTCTTCATCGACGCCGCCGTCGAAGTACAGGGAGTAATTGCCGAAATCCTTGCCCAGGCCGTGGTCCCAGTACAGCATGGAGGTGACGCCGTCGAAGCGGAAACCGTCGATGTGGTATTCCTCCATCCAGTATTTCACGTTGGACAGCAGGAAGTAGCGGGTTTCGTCCTTGCCGTAGTCGAAGCAGCGGGAGCCCCAGGCGGGATGGCGTCCCTGCGGCCCGCTGTAGAAGTACAGGTTGTCCCGGCCGTCGAACTCGCTCAGGCCTTCGGCCACGTTGTCCACGCTGTGGCTGTGCACGATGTCCATGATGACGGCGATGCCCTTGCCGTGGGCGTCGTCCACCAGCGCCTTGAATTCCTCGGGGGTACCGAAGCGGGAGCTGAGGGCGAAGAAGTTACTTACCTGATAGCCGAAGGAGCCGTAGTAGGGATGTTCCTGCAGGGCCATGATCTGGATGGTGTCGTAGCCCAGCTTCTTGATGCGGGGCAGTACCTCCTTGCGGAATTCTTCGAAACTGCCCACCTTCTCCTTCTCCGCGGCCATGCCGATATGGCACTCGTAAATCATGGGATGGGGCCGCTTGCCGGCGTGGCCGTGCTTCCAGACATACTTCTTGGCAGGGTCCCACACCTGGGCGCTGAACACCTTGGAAACGGGGTCCTGGACCACGCGGGTGGCATAGGAAGGCAGGCGCTCCCCGCCGCCGCCGGGCCATTCGATGTACAGTTTGTACAGCTGGCCGTGATGGAGGAACATTTCCGGAATCTTCAGTTCCCAGTTGCCGTTGCCCAGGGGTTTGAGTGAATAGCCGTCGGTGCGCTTCCAGTTGTTGAAGTCGCCGATAAGGAAAATCTTGTTGGCGTTGGGGGCGAACTCGCGGAATACCCAGCTGCCGTCCTCGCACTTGTGCAGGCCGTAGTACATGTGGTTGTTCACGGCATCCTTCAGCAGGCCGTCTCCGGCAATGTGCTTGAGGGTTTGCCAGATGTGTTCGTGCCGGGCGTCTATGGCGTCCTTGTGCGGCATGAGCCAGGGGTCGGTTTCGTAGATTCTTTTCATATCGTTTCGGTTTTACTCTTCAATGGAATCAATCTTTTCTTTCACCGTGCGCAGGTACTTGCGGCATTGGTCCAGCAGCTCCTTGGAACGGGCCACCAGGGCGTCGATGTCGTCCAGCTTGGTTTCCGGATTCTCCACTTTCTTGGCAATCTCTTCCAGTTCGGCGATGGCCTTGGAATAGTCAAACTTCTCTGCCATATCTACGCAGTTTTGATGTTATTGTTATGCAATGATTCAGTGTAAATTTCGTCTACCCTGGCGGTGAGGGAGCCGTCCTGGAAACGCACGCCGATGCGGTCCCCCACGGCCACCTTGTCCACGGTCTTGAGCACCTTGTTGTCCTTGCCCGTGACCAGGACATAGCCAAGGCCCAGGATCTTGCGGGGATCCGAGCCGTTGATGAGGGCCTCCTTGAGGGCCAGTTCGGAAAAGGCTGCGCTGTGCTTGGCGCTGGCGGCGAAGCGGATGCGGTGCACGGCGGCATCCTTGAGGCGCTCCAGGGCTGCGTACTTCTGCAGCAGGCCTTTGGAAATGCGGCCGATATTGCGCTGCAGCAACATCTCCAGCCCGCTCACACGGCGCTGGATGGCGTTTTTCAGGCCCGCTTCCACGCTTTTGACGCGGAGTTCCTCCCGGGCCGCCACGCGGTTGAGCCCGGCGGCGATGCGCCCCCGCAGGCGGTCGATGACGGCGTCCTGTGCCTCGAAGGCCTCCAGGAAGAGGTCGGCCAGGGCAGTGGGCGTCTTCACGGACGCGTGGGCCACCATATCGGCGATGTGTACGTCCTTGTCGTGGCCGATGGCGGTAATCACCGGCACGGGGCACGTGGCGATGGCTACGGCCAGGCCGAAGTCGTCGAAGCACTGGAGGTCCAGTTCGCTGCCGCCGCCGCGGAGGATGAGGGCGGCGTCGTAGTCCTTATCGCCGATTTCGGCGAGGGCCTCCACGATGGATGCGGGGGCCTGTTCGCCCTGCATCAGGGCCTCGTACAGATCCAGCTGGAAAGCATAGCCCTCCGGATTATTCAGGAGATGGTTGCGGAAGTCCTGGTAGCCGGCGGCGGTGCGCGACGTAATCACGGCCAGGCGGTACGGCAGTTCCGGCAGGGCCAGTTCCTTCTGCATATCCATATAGCCGTCCTTCTGCAGGCGCTCGATGTTGCGCTTGCGTTCCAGGGCCTGCTGGCCCAGCGTGAAGGCGGCGTCGATGTCGTCTATGTACAGGGACATCCCGTACAGCTCGCTGAAAGCCACCTGCACGCGCACCAGCACCGTGATGCCGGCCTGCAGTTTCTGCCCGGTGGTTTCCTCGAAGTACAGGGTGAGCTGAGGGTAGTTCCACTTCCAGATCATGGCGCGGGATTCGGCCACGGATTTTCCCCCTTGGGACTGTGTGAGGCTCAGGTAGCAGTGTCCGTTGGAACGGGGGCTCCAGGACGCAATCTCGGCCATCACCCAGTATCGGCCCGGAAATGCGCTTGCCACGCTTTCCTTGATCCTGGCCTGCAGTTCCAGAAGGTCCATATAATCCCGCTCTCCCATAGTCCTACAAATATAACAAAAAAGTCGTTACATTTCAAGGAGTTCTAAAGGTTTATTTTTTTGTATCTTTGTGGAAAATAATGAGAAATATGTTCGATGCTAAAAAAGTAAAGGACGCGTGCGTCCGGTGGATCCGCGACTGGTTTGAAGAAAACGGCCCGGGATGCAATGCCGTACTGGGTATTTCCGGCGGCAAGGACAGCAGCGTGTGCGCTGCCCTGTGCGTAGAGGCCCTGGGCAAGGACCGCGTAATCGGCGTTACCATGCCCAACGGAGTCCAGCCGGACATCGAGGATTCCATCAAGCTCATCAACCATCTGGGTATCAGGCGGTACGATATCAATATCGGCGCTTCCTTCAACGCCCTGATGGCCGAAGTGGAAGACAAACTGGGCCACGAGGCCAGTTCCCAGACCCGCATCAACATGGCCCCGCGCCTGCGGATGACGGCCCTTTATGCCGTTTCCCAGAGCAACAACGGCCGTGTGGTGAACACCTGCAACCTGTCCGAAGACTGGGTGGGTTACAGTACCCGTTACGGAGACGCCGCCGGAGACTTTTCGCCGCTGGGCGGTCTCACCGTGCAGGAAGTGGTAGCCATCGGCAAGGAACTGGGCCTTCCCATCGACCTGGTGGAAAAAACGCCCTCCGACGGCCTCTGCGGCAAAACCGATGAAGACAACCTGGGATTCACCTATGCTGTTCTGGACAAGTACATCCGCACGGGCGTGTGCGAAGACCCCGCCACCAAGGCCCTCATCGACCGCAAACACGTGCTGAACCTGTTCAAACTCAAACCCATCCCCCACTTCGACCCCGGAATCTAAATTTGCCCGTGGAAGCAACTCACTGATTGACAATGACTTAAATGAATGACCATGGGTTCATAAGCCCATGGTTATTCATTTAACATGCTGAATATCAGAAACTTGCATCCACGCCCCCAGCGAAATAGCAAGGGCATATGCTCCAAACCCCTGGCCACCCTCGGCCGGGTAAGAGGGAGGGGCCCACAGGAGCGCCTGTAAAGCGCGACACATGGGAGGGGTCGCGAAGCGACGGTTTGGGCATATGCCCTTGCTATTTCGCTCTGGTATACACCTGGATGGGACAGCCCTCGAAATCGAAGTGCTCGCGGAGCTTGTTCTCCAGGAAGCGCTTGTAGGGCTCTTTCACCCACTGGGGCAGGTTGCAGAAGAAGGCAAACTGCGGAGTGCGGGTGGGCAGCTGGGTTACATACTTGATCTTGATGTATTTTCCCTTCCATGCCGGCGGCGGATAGTTCTCGATTTCCGGGAGCATGGCGTCGTTCAGCTGGGAGGTGGGAATTTTCCGGGCCATATTGTCGGCTACGCGGGCGGCGGCGTCCAAAACGTCCAGGATGCGCTGCTTGTTCAGGACGGAGGTAAAGATGATGGGAATGTCGTTGAAAGGGGCCAGGCGGGCCTTCAGGCCTTCGGTATAGTCCCTCATGGTGTTCACATCCTTTTCGAAAAGGTCCCATTTGTTCACCACAATCACGCAGCCCTTGCGGTTCTTCTGGATTACGTTGAAGATGTTCATGTCCTGCGCCTCCATTCCCAGGGTGGCGTCTATCATCAGGATGCAAACGTCGCTGTGTTCGATGGTGCGCATGGCGCGGAGCACGGAATAGAACTCCAGGTCCTCGGTCACCTTGCCGCGCTTGCGCATGCCGGCGGTGTCCACAATCATGAATTCGTGGCCGAACTTGTTGTAGTAGGTGGAGATGGAGTCGCGGGTGGTGCCGGCTACGGGCGTCACGATATTGCGTTCCTCGCCCAGGAGGGCGTTGGTGAGGGAACTCTTGCCCACGTTGGGGCGGCCCACGATGGCGATGTGCGGAAGGTCTGCGTGGTCGTCATCGGCCTGTACATCCTCCGGAAGAACGCGCAGAATCTCATCCAGGAGATCCCCGGTGCCGCTGCCGTTGGCGGCCGATATGCTCCACACTTCTCCCAGGCCCAGGCCGTAGAAGTCAAAGGCGTCGTACATCTTTTCGCCGCTGTCCACCTTGTTCACGCACAGGACCACGGGTTTCTTCGAGCGCCGAAGCAGGTCGGCAATCTCCATATCGTAATCCGTGATGCCGGTACCGGCCTCGCACAGGAACAGGACCACATCGGCCTCGTCGATGGCGATGCCCACCTGCCGGCGGATGGCGTCCTCGAAGACGTCGTCGCTGTTGGAGGTGTAGCCGCCCGTGTCCACCACGGAGAATTCCCGGCCGTTCCATTCACACTTGCCGTAATGCCGGTCACGCGTGACGCCGGCGGTCTCGTCCACAATGGCCTGGCGCATTCCCACCAGGCGGTTGAACAGGGTAGATTTTCCTACGTTCGGTCTCCCGACTATCGCAACTAAAGCCATAATATTCTGTTTTAGGGTGCAAAGATACACATTTCTTCGTTAAAGGCAGGAGAATCCACGCCCATAAAGTGAAGAATGGTATGAAAAACGTGGTGCTGTCCCACTTCCGGAAGGTCTTTATAGGCAAGGGACGGGTCCGACGTCCACAG
>JAEEGL013067352.1_pt1 | contig 13971 bp, 12 predicted proteins | sample 9134231 | NCBI WGS metagenome assembly JAEEGL01 (sample SAMN16246548, study PRJNA631951) | gut metagenome | biome: gut microbiome; feature: rumen; material: fiber-attached | host: Bos | place: Iran: Karaj | collected 2018-10
AGGTTCGACATGTCGGTCGAAATGGTGGATGGAACTGCTTCTTTTCTTCTCTGGGATTCGTTGCCGATGATCTCGATGGCTTTTTCCACTTCCTTGTCTTCACAGCCGATGATCAGTGTGGTGTTTCCGGAAGAAAGGAATCCGCCGGTCGTTGCCAGACGGGTCACATGGAACGATGCCTTGTTCAGAGCGGAGATGCAAGCCTTCGTATCGTCTGTAGAGATGATTGCCAGTATCAGTTTCATACTTCAAAGCCTCCTGTTAAAATCATTTTACCATTATTCTGAATAATCGGTAAAGAATTGATAGAAAGTTGAAACAGCGCATAAATGTTCCTTCGTTTGTTTGGATACATTTATTAGTGTTATAATTTTTAAAGTATGATAGAGTTTAAAAATGTTTCCAAGAGATATAAGAACGGCACGAATGCCCTGCATGACGTCAGCTTTACCGTCAATGACGGTGAGTTCGTATACATCATGGGACCGACCGGTTCCGGAAAGTCGACTCTGATCAAGTTGCTGGACGGAGAGGAAGTTCCCACCAGCGGCAGCGTCGTAGTATCCGGCGTCAATGTCGGCCGTCTGAGAAAGTCCAAGGTCTACCTCTACCGCCGCAAGATCGGCGTGGTCTTCCAGGACTACCGTCTGCTTCCGGAGAAGACGGCTTTTGAGAATGTCGCCTATGCCCTGGAAGTACTGGACATGCCGACAGACAAGATCCGCAAGAGAGTCAGGGAAGTCCTGAAACTGGTGGAACTGGCCGACAAGTCCAACGCAAAGCCCAGAGAACTCTCCGGCGGTCAGCAGCAGCGTGTCGCCATCGCCAGGGCCATCGCCAAGAAACCGATGATCCTGATCGCGGATGAGCCGACCGGAAACCTCGATCCGGAGAAGACGGACGAGATGATCAAGCTGTTCGAGAAGATCAACCGGGAAGAGAAGACGACCCTTCTGGTCGTCACGCATAACGACGTAATGGTCGAATACCATCCGAAGCGGACGATCCGTCTGCAGGAAGGCCACATCATCAGCGACCGCATGCATGAAAACATCAGCTTCTACCACGACAAGAAGAAGCCAGCAGAAACGGAAGAGAAGCCTGAAAAAGAAGGGAATCAGGAAGCTGAGAACACCGAGAAAGAGAACATGAGCGAAGCGATGAAGCAGGACAGCCTCATCGATACGATCACCGTTCCGGAGGAACTGCTGAAGGAAAAAGAACATCCGGAGCATAAGGAGGAAGAACAATGATCCTGATCAGACGTTTCTTCCGGCATATCCGGGAAGGCTTTGTCGGCGTCAAGCGCCATTTTGCGATGGCTGTGTCCTCTTCTTCCGCCGTAACGATCACCCTGCTTCTGGTAGGGGTCTTTGCGGTATTTGCGGTCAACATGGGCTACCTTACCCAGGAGATCGAACAGTCGATCTCTCTGGTCGCATTGATCGATTACGACGTGACGGACAAGAACACGATCGCTTCCCTGCAGGAGCAGATCGGAAAGATCGAGGGAGTCGACCGGATCGAATACCGGACCAAGGATGAGGAGTTCGATTTCTACAACGAAGCCTATCCGGACATGGTCGAATTCTCCGAACTCTACCGGGAAGACAATCCGTTCCACGATACTTTCATCATCTACCTGGAAGACGGCTATTCCATGTCCCAGGTCAAGCAGAAGATTTCCGTCATGAACGGCATCAGTTCTGTGGAAGACGGCGGAAGCAACACCTATACCCTGATCAACATCCTGCATGTGACCAGAAACGCCGGCGGGATCCTGATCCTGGCGCTGGTCGCTTTGGCAGTCTATCTGATATACAATACGATCAAGATCACGATCGCGACCCGAAAGGACGAGATCTGGATCATGCGCAACGTCGGAGCCAAGAACGGCTATATCCGGGCTCCGTTCCTGGTGGAAGGCATCATCATCGGCATCTTCGGTTCGATCCTGCCGATCGGACTGATCGTCTACGCCTATCACCGTCTCTATGAAGCGACCGGGGGAGTCCTGGCAGGCGTCATGACTCTGGTCCCATTTTTCCCGTTCATCCTGTATCTGTCGCTGGCAATGCTGGCGGTGGGAGTCTTTGTGGGATTCATGGGTTCCTATATTTCGGTCTGCCGCTATCTGAGGTTGACACGCTGATGTTTAAAAAAATCGTTCAGATCATCCTAGTCGTCTTTCTGATCCTTCCTGTGTTCTGCAGGACGACTTTTGTTTATGCGGACGAAGAAGACGATGACGGTTATACGGAAAAGTCCAATTACGACAAATGCATCGAAGACAGGGACAAGGAAGCCTGCCGTATCGTCTATCGGGAGATGATGGGTGAAGAAAGCAAGCTTCTGAAGGAGATCCAGCAGAAGATCGCCGAGAGCGAGGGACAGATGGAACTCATCTCCGCTCTGGTCATGGAGTATTCCCAGAAGGCTCAGGAACTGCAGGTCGAGATCGATGAACTGAAGGTACAGATCGACGATCTGAAGGACAGGATCGAGAAACTGACGGTCCAGATCGCCGAAAACGAAGCGAAAGTCGAAGCATTGAACATCCGGGTCAAGAACCGGATGGTGGAATCCCAGAAGAGCATGCATTTCAACGGCTATCTGGAATTCCTGCTGGGTTCGAAGTCCTTTACGGACATGCTGGCGAGGATCTACGGCATCGAGGCGATCGTTTCCAAGGATAAATCCGACCGGGAGATCCTGGAAGCCACGATCAAGCAGCTGAATGCGGACAAGCAGGAACTCAGCAAGGCCAAGGAAGAACTCGACAAGAGCTATGAAGAGATCGTCCTGAAGCAGGCCGAACTGCTGGAAATGCAGGAGTTCTATGAGGAGAAGAAAGCGGCGATCCAGGCCGAGATCGATGAGTTGAACAACCAGGCAGATGCGATCGGTCAGTCCTTCTCGGAACTGAAAGCTGTCGTTGCGGATTTGGGCATCAGCAGCGAGTTTGTGGCAGCTGTCCACAACTCTTGGATCGCGGAAACCGTCTGGAACTATTCCGATGACTTCCAGGACGGAAACTGGCACCTCGGCGTCGACTATGCAGCTTCCAGAGGAACGGCGATCCATGCCCCGGCCAGCGGTGTCATCATCCGGGCCAACGGCGGTTATGCGGATCCGGGTTATCTGGGTTCTCTTGCCGGTGATCCGATCATGGGTGGCGGCAATCAGGTCTATATGATGTGTGAAGTCGACGGCAAAGTCTACGGTTTCATATTCTTCCACTTGCACGATATCTATGTATCCTACGGCGACCTGGTCTTCCAGGATGAAACGATCGGAACGGTCGGTTCTTCGGGATCTTCGACCGGTCCGCACTGCCATATCGAAATGTACTATCTGGGAGACGGCTCTCTGGGCGATTTCCTGGACATGAGCTGGAATGCGACGTTCTCGGTCGGAAGAGGCCGTACCGCCTACAACAACCGCTGTTACTACGATGACGGTTCCTACCGTCAGGATGCGCCTTGCATCCTCAATCCGGAGTGGTATCTGCCTTAAGCAACATGGAAGAAGACAAGATCTACATCGATTTACAGAAAGTCCCTCTGAAATCGGAGAGGGAAGAGATCAGACAGCGCAGAAGAAAAAGATTTCTGATCTTTCTTTTCTGCATGCTGTTCTTCGTTCTGGGACTGGGCGGAGGATACCTGATCCGCACTTATATCGAGCCTAAGTACGATGCGGACGCCAAGAATACGATGGGTCAGCTGGAATATCTGATGAACCGCCAGTGGCTCTATGGAAAAGAATACGAAGATCTCACCAAGGAAATGGAAAACAAGGCCTTTTACGGAATGACGGCTTTTGAATTCGATCCGTATACGACCTACATGTCTGCGGAAGAGATGGAGGAATTCTCTACCGGGATCAATATGAACTACGTCGGGATCGGCGTGGAATACATGACGGTGGACGATCTTTCGGTCGTACACAAGGTGTTCAAGAACTCACCTGCGGAAGAGGCCGGGATCCTTTCCGGAGACATCATCGAGACGGTCGACGGAAACAGCATCCTGGGTCTGAGCAGCAGCGAGATCAAGGAAATGGTCGTCGGCCCGGAAGGCACGGAAGTAAGGATCGGCGTCAGCCGCGGAGGAGAAAGCCTGGAGCTTACCTGCATCCGCGGACCGATCGACAGTTCCGTCTATGCCTGGAAGGAAAACGACTACGTCGTACTGGAACTCAACAGTTTCGGCAATCTGACCGGGAAGGAATGCATCAAGTATCTGGATGAGTATACGGATGTCGACAAGATCATCATCGATCTCAGAGACGACACCGGAGGTTACCAGTCTTCGGTCAAGGAGATCTGCGGGCTGTTTATCGGCAACGACAAAGTCTATCTGCGTGAGAGAGACGTGAACGGCGTCGAAGCGGAAGACTACACAAAGGCAGCGAGATACTACGACAATTTCAAGCAGATCGTCCTGCTGGTAAATGGATCGACGGCATCCGCTGCGGAAGTGTTTGCGATCTGTCTCAAGGAACAGCATCCGAACGTCACGATCGTAGGCACGAAGACCTTCGGCAAGGGAGTCATCCAGACCAATCACACCTTGAATAACGGCGGTGTCCTGAAGATGACGGCCTACTACTGGCTGTCTCCCAATGGCGTATCCATCCACGGGGAAGGGATCGTACCGGACGAGGAAGTCTATCAGGCTCCGATCGCCTATGAATACTACGTAATGATGGAGGAGGATGAAACGGTCCCGGTGGATTCCGTATCGGAGTTTACCCGGATCGCCCAGCTTTCCCTGGATTATCTGGGCTATGACGTGAAGAGGGATGACGGCTACTTCGATGAAGCCTTCCGGCAGATCCTGGAGGAATACCGGAACGACAGAGGACTGGAAGATCCGGGATACCTGGATCCTGCGACCTATCACTGCATCATCTCCGACACGATCAGAACACTGAACAGCGACCCGGAAAAGGATTATCAGTTCGTACGGGCAAAGGAGATCCTGAATGGAAATTAGTATCAACTGCCACAGTTCGATCCGCATCGCGTCCGACAAGGTGATCTATTTCGATCCGTTTCAGATCGCAGAAGAGAGCCATGATGCGGACATCATCTTCATCACTCACGACCATTACGATCATTTCTCCGTAGAAGATATCCGGAAGGTGGAGAAGGAAGATACAGTCTACGTCATTCCGGAATGCATGTACAACCTCCTGGGCGGAGAAAACGTCGTCGTCATCCAGCCCAGGGAGAAGACCGTCGTGGAAGGACTGGATGTCTATGCGGTACCTTCCTACAATCTAAACAAGCCATTCCATCCTTTGGAGAAGGGCTATGTGGGCTATCTGGTGAGGATCGAAGACAAAGTCGTCTATGTTGCGGGAGACTGCGACATGAATGAAGACAACCGGAAGATCCGCTGCGATATCGCCCTGATCCCGGTCGGCGGAAAGTATACGATGGACTATCGGCAGGCAGCCGAACTGGTCAACCATATCCGGCCGGAAACGGCCATTCCGACCCACTACGGATCGATCGTCGGCGAAAAGGATGCCGGAGAACGGTTCAAAGAACTGACGGATAAGCAGATCAAAGTGGAACTGAAGATATAGGAGGAAGTCTTATGCAGGATTTAAGCAACATCACTGATGCATTGAAATACTTCAACTCATCGTCTTTCATCGGCAGCGCGGTAGTGATCATCATCGCCTCCGTACTGCTGTGGATCATCAAACAGTATCTGATCAAGAAAGTCGCCTATACCACGAAGGGAGATCAGCACAAGAACACCTTTATCGGCATGATCTTCAACGTGATGCAGTATCTGGTCATCCTGCTGGCGGTCTTCCTGGTCCTGAAGCTGCACGGCGTCAACGTCGCCAGCATCATGGCCGGCTTAGGAATCGTTGCGACCATCATCGGTCTTGCGCTTCAGGATACCCTGAAGGACATCATTTCCGGCATCAACATCTACAACAACAACTTCTACAAAGTCGGAGACATGGTCCGCTGGAACGACGAAGAATGCGACGTCAAGTACTTCTCCGCCAGAGTCACGAAGTTCCAGTCCCTGAAGTCCAATTCGACCTACACCGTCTGCAACTCCCAGATCCGTTCGATCGAGAAGATCAAGGACCGGCATATCGCGACCTACCTGTTCCCTTATGACAGGGATAAGGAATCGGTCGATGCGGTGATGCAGAAGATCGCAGACAGGATGAAAGAGGAATGCAAGCACATCAAGGCGATCCGCTATGACGGGATCTGTGCGATCGAACCGTCCGGCGTGACCTATGAGATCAAGTACACCTGTTCCGCCCACAAGACGGAAGCGGTAAAGGATCAGCTTGCGGCTATATCCTACGAGGAATTCAAGAGATCCGGTATTGCACCGGGATTCAGCGCAATGTATAAGTAATGGAGGTTCATTATGGAAATCATCAGAAAGAAAGAAAACAATGTATGTGAACTTGGGATCGTCGGCAGATTGGATACGACCACTGCTCCTCAGCTGGAAGAAGTTCTGAAGGAACTGTTTTCCCAGGAAGTCAAGGACCTCGTTCTGGATATGAAAGAACTGGATTATGTCTCTTCTGCCGGTCTGCGCGTACTTCTGTTTGCCCAGAAGAGCGTCAGTGCTGCGCAAGGAGGCATGCTGATAAAGAACGTGAAACCGGAGATCATGGAAGTGTTCGACATCACCGGCTTTACGGATATCCTGAAGATCGAACAGTAGAAACATGGTTACACGGGCGAAAGAAGGTATCCTGAAGCGGATCGAGGAAGAATTCATCCATACGACGGATACCCTGTGGGAAAACGAGGTCAGCGCAAACATCTATGTTGCGAAGGTCTTGCTGGGAACGACTCTGATCGACATCGTATTTCTTCTGCTGGCAATCAGCGATACGTTCACGATCGACAAGAAGATCCTGACCGATACCCTGTTCTGGGCTCTGTTTGAACTGGCGATCCCGGCACTTATCTGCCTTCACTACAAAGGCAAGAAAAAGTGGCTGAAGATCCTGATGATGATCGCCTATACCATCGTTCTGGCAAGGGTGGAATCCGTTCTGACACACAATGCGACTCTGTGCATGGTGTTTCCGACCGTACTTTCCATCCGCTACTATTCCCAGCCTCTGACCAATCTGATCGCAGCACTGACGACGATCCTGACAGGGATCGCCGATTACTACGCGGTCGCCTATCAGATGGGCAGACTCGATCTGAACATGGTGGAACTGCCTGCGGGGACGGTTCTGACCTTTCTGAACGATGCGAATCTGCGGGATATCGTGATGTCCCAGGGAACGATCGATTATCAGAAACTCTGGTCCCACATGGTCCAGCACAGTTTTCTGCCGAAGATCATCCTGTTCTCTCTGGTCGCCGTGATCTCCTCGGAGATCGCAAAGAGAGGAAGGAAGGCGATCTTCTCTCAGCAGAAGGAAACGCAGAAGAGCGAGAGGATCTCTACGGAACTTAACGTCGCCAGCGGGATCCAGACCAACATGCTTCCGAATATCTTCCCGCCGTTTCCGGAAAGGGATGATTTCGATATCTATGCGACGATGTCTCCGGCCAAGGAGGTCGGCGGCGATTTCTATGATTTCTTCATGGTCGATGAGGACCATATCGCCATCGTCATCGCCGACGTTTCCGGAAAAGGCATTCCGGCAGCGATGTTCATGGTGATCGCCAAGACACTGATCAAGGACCACACGCAGCTGGGACTGCAGCCGGATGACGTCTTTACCAGAGTGAACCGGATCCTGTGCGACGGTAACGAAGCAGGGATGTTCGTAACTGCTTGGATGGGTGTCCTGGACCTGCGGGACGGAAAGATGGTCTACGTCAATGCGGGACATAATCCGCCGGTCGTAAAGCTGGACGGCAAGCTGCAGTTCCTGCATTCCAAGCCCGGATTCATCATGGCGGGACTGGAAGACTACAGGTACACCATGTCCGAACTTCAGCTGAAGAAGGGAGACATGATCTTCCTGTATACAGACGGTGTCACCGAGGCGACGAATCTCGATCAGGAACTCTACGGAGAGAAAAGGCTTCTGGAGTGTCTTGACAGACAGACAGGCAAAAACTGCGCAGGCATTCTGCGCGCTGTGAGAGAGGACGTCGACGATTTCGTCGGAGAGGCGGAACAGTTCGACGATCTGACGATGCTGGTATTTGACTATTCACAAAAGGACAGTAAACATATGACTGCAGAAAGAACTTTTGATGCTTCCGATGACAAGCTTCACGATGTTCTGAGTTTCGTGGAAGAAGAGTTGGAAAAGCACGATGTCAGCATGAAAACGATGATGGCGATCAATGTTGCGGTAGAGGAGATCTTCGTAAACATCGCCCATTATGCCTATGAGGGCAGACCGGGAAAAGCCGTCGTCGGCATGAATTTCGATGAAGACAACGTTCATATCTATCTGGTCGACAACGGGATCCCGTTCAATCCTCTGGAGATGAAGGATCCGGATATCACTGCCGGTGTCGACGAAAGGGAGATCGGAGGTCTGGGTATCTACATGGTCAAGAAGTCCATGGACAAATGTACCTATGAAAGAAGAAACAACCAGAACGTGTTCGTAATGAGAAAGGCGATCAGATAATGATAGATCAGGCAATCACCTATGCAGCACTGGTCCACAAGGATCAGAAACGGAAAGGTTCCGGTCAGCCATATATCTTCCATCCTCTGGAAGTGCTGAATCTCGTGTCGATGATGACGTTGGATGACGATACGCTGTGTGCCGCTGTCCTGCACGATACGGTCGAGGATACGGATGCGACGATCGAGGATATCCGCCGGGAATTCGGCGAACATGTCGCCAAACTCGTCAGTTACGAGACCGAAGACAAGAGAAAGGGACAGAAGAAGAGCGATACCTGGCTCGAACGGAAGAAGGAAGCGGTCGAAACGATCCGCAGCATCGATGAGATCGGAGGAAAGATGGTCTGTCTGGCAGACAAGGTCTCCAATCTGCGCGGCTTCCATCTGGGGCTGCTTGATGAAGGGGAGGCCTTCTGGGATCATTTCAATCAGAAGGACCCGAAGATGCATTACTGGTACTACAGTGAACTCAAGGACGCCCTGATCGAACTGAAGGATCAGGCTGTATACAAGGAATTCTGTTTCCTGATCGATACGATTTTCGGAACTTATATTAAGGAGCAGTGAAGATGAAGAATACATTTGAAAACAACGTCCTGACGATCTATCCGGAAGGAAAGATCGATACCGCCAATGCAGAGCAGGTAGGCAAGGAGATCGAAGCGATCCGCAATACTCATCCGATGGGCCGGCTCGTGCTGGATCTGGACGGACTGAACTACATCTCCAGCGCCGGACTCAGACAGATCCTGAAACTGAAGAAGAAAGAGAGCGATCTCAAGATCATCAACTGTTCCTCGGAAATCTACGAGATCTTCGAAATGACCGGTTTTGCGGAAATGATGGATATCGAAAAGGGATACCGCCGCATGTCGGTCGAAGGATGCGAAAAGATCGGTGAAGGTTCCAACGGCATCGTCTACCGTTTGAACGAAGATACGATCATCAAGGTATACAAGAACTCCGACGCTCTGGATGACATCAAGAGAGAAAGGGAACTCGCCCGCAAGGCACTGGTCCTGGGGATCAATACCGCCATTCCTTTCGATGTCGTCAGAGTCGGTGACATGTACGGTTCCGTCTTCGAACTGCTCAGTGCGAAATCGATCACGAAATGGATCATTTCCGATCCGGACAACAAGGACGAGTATATCCGGGTCTTTGCGGACCTGCTGAAAGAGATCCATCATACGGAGGTAAAGGATGGATCCCTCCCGGATGCCAGAAAGACAGCTCTTGGCTGGGCGGACTGGCTGGAGGATCATATTCCCGAGAAGACCTACAGGAAACTGCATAGCCTGATCGAAGGCGTTCCGGAGAGCGACATGATGATCCACGGGGACTACCATTCCAACAACGTCCATTACGACAAGGAAGAGGCGATCCTGATCGATATGGATACTCTTTCCGTGGGCGATCCGATCTTCGAATTCGCTTCGATCTTTCTGGCTTACCAGGGATACGGGATCCTGGATCATCACGTAGTCGAAGAATTCCTGAAGCTGGACTGGGATACGGCTGCCTACATCCTGAACAAGCTTGTCGAGATGTACTATGACGACAGGGACGAAGCCCAGCGGGCTGAGATCATGGAGAAGGCAAAGGTCGTAGGCTTTACGAGAATGCTGAGAAGGACGATCAAGAGGACGCCTGAAAACAAGGAACTGATCGATTATACCAGGAAGCAGCTGATCGACCTGGTCGACAGGACCGATTCTCTGCGCATAGAATGAAACGGAAGATCGTTCAGATCAGAGGAAGAAAGATCTGCGCAAGGTATTCCCGGAAACTGACCTTCGAGAAAGATCGTTCCTGTGAAAGCTGTCTGTATTTCATTCATATCGACGGACAGGATTTCTGCAGACTGGTCCGGGAAGAACGCAGGCTGAAACGGATCTGAATATTGAAATTGCTTTATTAAAAGATTATTATTTATTTGTAATCCTTGAGAGCAGTAACTCGGAAGACCGTGCAGAGAACCGGTGCCTGGTGAAAACCGGTCGGTCTGAACAGTGAACTCACTCAAGATGAAAGATTAATCGTGAAACTCGCGTTAAGAGTCAAGAGTTAGAAATCAAGGTGGTACCGCGCCGGAAGCGCCCTTATTATCACCTTTTTCTTTTGGAGGATGAGATCATGAGCGTATTTGACTACAAGACGATCGAAAAGAAATGGCAGAAGTTCTGGGATGAGAACGAGACGTTCAAGACGGATGTACGGGATTTCTCGAAGCCAAAGTTCTATGCCCTGGACATGTTTCCGTATCCTTCGGGCGTCGGACTTCATGCGGGACATCCGGAAGGCTATACCGCAACGGATGTCGTGAGCCGTTATAAACGGATGAAAGGTTTCAATGTCCTGCATCCGATGGGATTCGATTCCTTCGGTCTGCCTGCGGAACAGTATGCGATCCAGACCGGAAACCATCCGGCGGGATTTACCCAGAAGAATATCGAACATTTTACCGAACAGCTGAAAGGCCTCGGCTTTTCCTACGACTGGTCAAAAGTCGTATCAACCAGCGATCCTTCCTACTACAAATGGACGCAATGGATCTTCAAGCAGCTGTTTCTGGACGGCTACGCCCGCTGCGTAGAGATGCCGGTCAACTGGTGCGAGGAACTGGGCTGTGTCCTGGCCAACGATGAAGTCATCGACGGAAAGTCGGAACGCGGCGGCTATCCGGTCATCCGCAAGAACATGAAGCAGTGGATCATCGATATCCCTGCTTACGCCGAGAAACTGCTGGACAACCTCGACGGTTTGGACTGGCCAGAATCTACGAAGGAGATCCAGCGCAACTGGATCGGCAAATCCATCGGTGCGGAAGTCGTCTTCAAAGTCGACGGTACGGATGAGAGTTTTACCGTCTTTACCACCCGATGCGACACCCTGTTCGGAGCGACCTACTGCGTCCTTTCCCCGGAACATCCGCTGGTCGATCAGATCGTGACTGCGGAACAGAAAGAAGCGATCGATGCCTACCGCAAGGAGTGTGCCGGAAAGTCCGAAATGGAACGTACCGAGCTCAACAAGGACAAGACAGGCGTCTTCACCGGAGCCTGTGCGGTCAATCCGGTCAACGGAAAGAAGATCCCGATCTGGATCTCCGACTACGTCCTGATGACCTACGGGACCGGTGCGATCATGGCCGTTCCGGCTCATGATGAAAGAGACTACGAATTTGCGAAGAAGTTCGGCATCGAGATCATTCCTGTCCTGGAAGGCGGGGATGTCTCCAAGGAAGCCTGGACCGGAGACGGACTGCATATCAATTCCGGTTTCATGAACGGCCTGAACAAGGAAGATGCGATCAACGCTACGCTGGAATGGCTGGAAGAGAAGGGGATCGGAAAGAAGAAGATCAACTACAAGCTGAGGGAATGGATCTTTGCCAGACAACGTTACTGGGGAGAACCGATCCCGGTCATCCATTACGAAGACGGAACAGTCGGCGTTCTGGATGACGAAGATCTTCCTTTGATCCTGCCGGAACTGGACGATTACGGTCCAAGCAAGACCGGTGCACCGTTAGACAAGGCGGAAGACTGGGTCAATGTGGAATATCACGGAAAGAAAGGCAAGAGAGAGACCTCGACGATGCCAGGATCTGCCGGATCTTCTTGGTACTTCCTGCGCTATATCGATCCGCACAACGATAAGGAATTCGCGGATCAGGAACTGCTGAAACACTGGATGCCGGTAGATCTGTATATCGGCGGTCCGGAACATGCGGTCGGACATCTGCTGTACTCCCGCATGTGGAACAACTACCTCTATGACAAGGGACTCGCTCCTTGTGCGGAACCGTTCCAGAAACTGGTCCATCAGGGCTACATTCTGGGTTCCAACGGCATCAAGATGGGCAAGCGTTTCCCGGAATACGTCGTCAATCCCAGCGATATCGTAGAAAAGTACGGTGCGGATACCCTGAGGCTTTACGAGATGTTCATGGGGCCTCTGGAGGCAGACAAGCCGTGGTCCACGCAGGGCATCGAAGGCGCGCACCGCTGGCTCGAAAGAGTATGGCGTCTTTTGATCGAACAGAAGGACAAGCTTTCCGAAGAAAACGACGGAACACTGGACTACGTATACAACTACACGGTAAAGAAGGTCTCCGAAGATATCGAGAATCTGCGACTGAATACCGCGATCTCGCAGATGATGATCTTCATCAACGAGTGCTACAAGGCAGAGAAGGTATACCGGAACTACGCCATCGATTTCATACAGCTTCTTTCCGTATATGCACCGCATCTGTGTTCGGAGATGTACGAGATCCTCACCGGAAACACCGATCTGGCTTACCGTCCTTGGCCGGAATATGATGAAAGCAAGCTTCAGGTCGAAGAGAAGGAAGTCGTCGTTCAGGTCAACGGCAAGGTCCGGGCGAAGTTCATGGCCAAGGCTGATGCAACGGACGAGGAGCTGTATGAGGAAGCTCTGACACAGGAAAACGTGCAGAGATACACCGAAGGCAAGCAGATCCGCAAGCACTTCGTCATCCGCGGGAAAGTCGTCAATATCGTCGTATAGAAAAGCCGTACAAACGGCTTTTCATTTATCACAATTCTTTCATAAAGGAAACGTAGAATGAAAGTATGGAAAGAACAAACGTACTGTTCTTGTTGACACCGAAAGTTCAGGTGGCCTGTCTGGATGAAACGATGAACGTGAGACAGGCCCTGGAAAAGATGAGGGCCCATGAGTATATGGCGATCCCGCTGATCAGTAAAAACGGGGAATATCTGGGAACGATCTCCGAAGGAGACATCCTCTGGCACATCGTCGATGACGAATCCATCGATCTGGAAGATCTGGAGGATGTAAAGATCTCGCAGCTGCTGCGGGCGGACTACCGTCCGGCGGTCAAAGTCGACTGCAGTATCAGCGAACTGGCAGAGAAGATCGTCAGCAACAGCTTCGTTCCGGTAGTGGATGACCGCAACGTGCTGATGGGCATCGTGACCAGAAAAAGGGTATTGCAGGAACTTCTGAAGAACTGAGTGAAAAACTCAGTTTTTTGTTGAATTATCCAATGAAATAACATAAAATAATAATTGCCTTATTTTTTTATTGCGTAGCCCCGGAAACTACAAAGGAGAAAAATATGCGTCAGACAACTATGCTGAAACCAGCAGAAGTCAAAAAAGACTGGTATGTAGTCGATGCGAGCGGAAAGACTCTCGGTAGACTTGCGACACAGTGCGCAGCCATCCTCAGAGGAAAACACAAGCCGACTTACACGCCAAACGTCGACTGCGGCGATTACGTGATCATCACGAACGCTGCAAAGGTCGTCTATTCAGGCGATCAGGAAAACAAGAAAGTCTACTACCACCATTCCATGTATCCG
>JAEEGL014889631.1_pt1 | contig 13971 bp, 14 predicted proteins | sample 9134231 | NCBI WGS metagenome assembly JAEEGL01 (sample SAMN16246548, study PRJNA631951) | gut metagenome | biome: gut microbiome; feature: rumen; material: fiber-attached | host: Bos | place: Iran: Karaj | collected 2018-10
ACGAACACCTCGCGCACGGCCCTGGAGCAGCCCTCGTCCATGGTGAAGCGGGCCCGGTCCCAGTCGCAGGATGCGCCGAGCTTCTTCTGCTGTTCGACGATACGGTTGCCGTATTGATGCTTCCAGGCCCAGACCTTCTCCAGGAACTTTTCCCGTCCCAGATCGTAGCGGGTCAGGCCCTCCTTGCGGAGCTCCTCCTCCACCTTGATCTGAGTAGCGATGCCGGCATGATCGACGCCGGGGACCCAGAGCGCGGCATAGCCCTGCATCCGCTTGAAGCGGATCAGGATATCCTGCAGGGCCGCGTCCATGGCGTGGCCCATGTGAAGCTGACCGGTGACGTTGGGGGGCGGCATGACGATGGTGAACGGCTTTTTCTCCGGATCACGCTCGGTCTTGAAGTAGCCGTTGTCCTGCCAGAATTGATAGATTCGATCCTCGACCTGTTTCGGATCGTAGACCTTCGGGAGTTCTCTTGCCATTTTGTTTTCCTTCTTTCTGCCTGCTGTGCTTTGCGTTCAGACGGACTCGCTTGCAGGCGAAATTGAAAGCCGCCCTGAGCATAATAGCTCAGGGCGGCATAAAGATACCGTGGTACCACCTGAATTCCCGGCGAGGATGCCGGACACTCTGCCTCTGTAACGGGAGGACCCGTACCGGATTACTTTTCTTCATCCGATCTGCTCCGAAGCGACCTTCATCTCCGCCGGCCGCAGGCTTGCACCGACCGCCTGCTCTCTGCACACCGGGAGGGAGACTACTCCTCTTCCTCTACGCGTTTAACGAGCGTATTTTACACAAAACAAGGGCAAATGTCAACCCTTTTTTATCTGTGCATCAACGGAGAATCCGTTTTTTCTTTCCGTCTTGCCCGGAGCTGAGGAATGATGCGAACGAGATAGATGACATAAAGCACAGCCAGCAATGCCAGAAGAAGTATCGTATTATCGTCCTGGAAGAAGCAGCTGAGCACCGCACCCACGATAAGCACCACGCCCGTCACAACGGCAATGATGATTTGTACGGTCGGGTTTTTCATCATCAGGCGGGAAGGAAGCCGGCCATCTCAGCCTTGAAGCTGTCCATCAGAGCGTCGGCCTCATCCCAGCCATTGCCGACAGCCGTATAGTACAGCTTGATCTTCGGCTCGGTGCCGGAGGGGCGGAAGATGATCTTGCCTTTTTCGCCCAGCTCCAGCGTAAACACGTTGGACGCGGGAAGCCCGGTCTGCGTCTCCTTGTCGCACTTGAAGCACTTGCGGACACCGGTGAGATAATCCACCGTCCCGGTCACCGGGCATCCGGAAACCTCCGTCGGGGTATTCGCACGGATATTCGCCATAAACGCCTTCGAGATCTCATTGGCAGTGATGCCCTGAAGCTCGACGCTCTGGACGTAGGCGGCGTAGCAGCCGAATTTCCGGTACAAAGCGTCCATATAGTCGCCGAGATTCATCCCGTTCTCCTTGGCATAGGCAGCGGCCTCACAGACGAGCATCGTCGCGACGACGGCGTCCTTGTCACGGGCATAGGTGCCCTTGAGATAACCGCAGCTCTCTTCAAAGCCGAAGATGAACTTGTCTTCTTCCCCTGTCTGCTCCAGGCGAAGGATCTCGCCGCCGATATACTTGAAGCCGGTGAGAACGTTCTTGGTCTCAACGCCGTAGAACTCGGCGATCTTATCGGCCAGCGGCGTCGATACGATGGACTTCACGATCTCTGCACCCTCGGGCAGATCCCCCTTCGCGCTGCGCGTGCGAAGAATATAATCCAGAAGCACGCAGCCGAGTTCATTGCCGCTGAGCTTTCGGAAGCCGTCTTCCACGGGAATGGCGACGGCGACGCGGTCTGCATCGGGATCGGTACCGATGATCAGATCGGGATGGATCTCCCGCGCAATCTTATAGCTCTCATTGAGCGCGGCATCCGTCTCGGGGTTGGGATAGGGGCAGGTCTTGAAATCGCCGTCGGGCTGTTCCTGCGAACGGACGATATCGGCGTTGACGCCAATACGGCGGAAGAGCTCGCGCACGGGTTTATTGCCGGTACCGCACAGGGGGGTGTAGAGAACGTGCAGACCGGAGCTCTTCACGCGGGGAAGGTCCAGTCCCTCCTGCATAACGCGGTCGCAATACTTGTTCCACAGGGAAATGGGGATGTCCTCGATCATGCCTTCCGTCTTCAAGGCGTCGAAGGTCTTGACGGGAAGGACGAAATAAGGCGTTGCCTGGATCTCGCGGTAGACGATGGCGGCAGGCTCATCGGTCATCTGACAGCCGTCGGAACCGTAGCACTTGATGCCGTTGTAGATACCGGCATTGTGCGATGCCGTAACCATGATGCCGCAGCCGCAGCCCAGCTCGCGAACGGCGTAGGAGAGCATCGGCGTGGGCGCCAGTTCATGATAGATGAACACCCGGATGCCGGTCTCGGCAAGAGCGGCAGCGCAGATCTCTGCATAGAGTCTTGAATTATGACGGCTGTCATAGCCAATGGCGCAGCGTTTGGGCAGATCAGTCCCATTCATCCATTTGGCGACACCTTGGGCGGTACGGCGGACGGTGAACTCATTGAGCCGGTTGCAGCCGAGGCCCATAATGCCGCGGATACCGGCAGTGCCGAAGGCAAGCTCAGCACCGAAGCAGCCCTTGAGAGCTTCTTCGTTCCCGCGCATGGCCTGCAGCTGATCGCGATAGGAAACGGGAGCGTTTTCCAGCCAATACTGATACTGATCCAAATAATCCATACTATGACCTCCTAAATCATGTTGGGGGGTGTGAATTAACCTTCTCCTTCGACAACAGCGGGCGCCTTGTTCTGCGCTCCGACAAGGGCGTTGAACTTTGCTCTGGACTCACGGATCTCACTGAGCGCCTCGGAAATGGACTCTTCGGTGCGGCGCATGGCGTCATCCACATAGTCGTTGGTGACAGCCTTGAGGTCTCTGATCTTATTTTCTGCGGCACGGATCATTTCGGCCGCGTCGAGCTCAGCCTGATGATGGATCTCAGATTCGGAGACCATCTGCCGGGCCTGTGCCTGCGCCTGCTTGAGGATGTTTTCCGCCTCGCGCTTGGCGTTGTTGATGACCTCGCCTCTGGACTCAACGATGGTACGAGCCTGCTTGAGCTCGCCGGGAAGCTGATTGCTGATCTCGTCGAGCAGATCCAGGACACGGTCCCGCTCCACAATGCACTTATCAGCGCTCAAGGGCAGGCCGCGGGCATCCTGTACCATTTCATACAGGGTGTTGATGACTTCTTCGATTCCGCGTTCGTTCATGGATTTTTCCTCCTGTTTCTATATGAGAGCTTCATGATTCTTGATTTTTGCGAAATACCGCAATGACGATCTTTCCGTACCGGTAGTCCTTTGAGCGGGAAAAGCCAGGCAGATCGACATTCAGGATTTTATCCAAGGGTTTCTCGCATACTATTATACCACCGGATTTCAATATGTCAATTTCAGAAATCCGTTTCAGCGCGTTTTCCAGAATTTTTTCGGCATAGGGTGGATCAAGGAAGACCAGATCATATCTGTTTTTTGTCGTGTTGAGAAACTGCATATAGTCGGAAACGACGACTCTTGCCCTGTCTCCGAGTTTGGTCCGTTTCAGATTCTCTCGGATCACTTCGGCGGCCTGCTTGCTGCAGTCTACAATGTCCGCATGGTCCGCTCCGCGGCTGAGGGCTTCGATCGCCATCTGGCCGCTGCCTCCAAAAAGATCCAGAACCTGTCTGCCCTCGATCTCAAACTGGATGATATTGAACACAGCCTCCTTCACCCGATCGGCAGTCGGCCGGGTTGACAAACCGTCGAGGGATTTCAAAGGTACGGATCTGGCGATACCGGCGATGACTCTCATTTCATTTCCTCCTGTCGGTAGTATGCATATACCGCATTCGCTGCGTCTTTGGGCAGCACAGCCTCCAGCTCCTGCAGAGAGGCATCACGGATCGCAGCAACGGTCTTGAACCGCTTGAGAAGATCTGTACGGCGTTTCGGACCGATACCGGGGATCTTTTCAAGACTGCTTCCCTGCAGCCGTTTGCTGCGGAGCTTTCGATGATAGGAGACGGCAAAGCGGTGGGTCTCCTCCTGGATGGTGCCGATCAGCGAGAAGACCGCCTGCTTCGATGCAATGGAGATCTCCTCACCCTCCGGCGTCACAAGGGCGCGGGTACGGTGCCGGTCGTCCTTCACCATGCCGTACACGGGCACGTCGATGTCCATCCCGGCAAGCTCCTGTTTGACCGTCGCGGCGTGATTGACGCCGCCGTCGATGAGCAGGATATCCGGCTTCGTCTCGAAGCCTTTGTCGCCGGCGAGGAAATGCGCGAACCTGCGGTGAAGGACCTGGCGCATGGATGCGTAATCGTCCTGGTCCTCCAGATCCTCCAGTTTGAAGTGCCGGTAGCTGCCGCGGGCAGGTCTGCCGTCCTGGAAAACGACCATGGAAGCGACGATGTCCGTGCCAGAAATATTGGAAATATCATAGGATTCCATCCGGCGAGGCTGAGAAGGAAGGCCAAGCATCTGCTGCAGCAGAAGGATCGTGCCGCGCAGCTTTTCCTCCTTCGTAGTGATGCGCTCCGCCTCTTCCCTGGCGTTCTTTACCGCGAGCTCCACGAGGCGGGTGCTGTCTCCGCGCTGCGGGACGCGGAGTCGGACCTTTTTCCCGAGATCCTGCTCCAGCAGCTGTGCAAAGGGTTCTGCGTCTTCCATTTCCGCCGGAAGCAGGATCTGCTTCGGAGCAGATCCTCGGGAGAGGTAGAACTGCTTGACCAGAGCGGAAACGGCATCCTCAACGGTATCCGAGGGAGAAACGATCTCGTAATCCTTGTCGATGAGATTTCCTGCAACGTAGTGCAGCACAGCAAAGCATCCCTTCGCTTCTGTCTGATAATAACCGACGGCGTCCGTGTCCGCCATACGGCCGGCAGTGACAAGCTGCTTCTGTCCCAGCGCTTCGATCGCATTGAGCCTGTCGCGAAGCTCCGCAGCCCGCTCAAAGGCGAGTTCTTCTGAGGCTTCCAACATCTGCTGCCGTAATTCCGCTGAAACTGCTCTATAATTTCCGGAGAGCAGACTTTGGATCTGCTCCATGCGGCTGTGGTATTCCCTTTGATCCGGGACACCCCGGCACCATCCGTCACAATTGCCCATCTGGAAATTCAGGCATGGGCGCTCCCTGCCGATCTCCCGGGGGAACGTTCGGCTGCAGCCTGGAAGCTTGAAGGTCAGACGCAGCGTATCCATCGCCTTTTGCGTGATAAACCGGCCGCCGAAGGGGCCGAAATACCTGGCCCCGTCGTCAACCGCACGGGAAGCGAGGGTCATGACGGGATACTGCTCCCGAAGGTCCAGCCTCAGATAGGGATAGCCCTTGTCGTCCTTCAGAAGGATATTGTATTTCGGCATGTGCCTCTTGATGAGGCTGCACTCCAGCACCAATGCTTCAAACTCCGACGCCGCGACGATCACGTCAAAGTGATCCACCTTCGAGACCATCAAACGGGTCTTCGGCGAATGAGCGGAGGAATCCAGGAAGTACTGACTCACCCGGTTTTTCAGTTTTTTTGCCTTGCCCACGTAGATCACTTCGTTGGACGCATCCTGCATAAGGTACACGCCCGGCGACAGCGGCAGCGACAGCGCTTTTTCCTTTAATTCCGCTTTTGTCATAAGAACGACTCCAAAACTTTCTTCCGGATAAAGCTTGCCCCAAAGGTCCGGGCGAAATCCCGAACCTTTGGGGACAAGTGTGTTTTAGAACAGATCCTTCTCCAGCATGGCGGAAAGCGTCTTGACGGCTTCCTCTTCGTCGGGACCTTCTGCAGAGAGGGTAACCTCTGTGCCGGTGACGATCGCCATGGACAGAACGCCCAGAAGGCTTTTGGCGTTGATCTTTCGCTCGTCAGCCTCGATCCAGATGCTGGACCGGAAATCGTTGGCTTTCTGAATGAAATAAGTCGCCTGCTTGTTATGCAGACCAGATGCGCACTTGACGACAGTGTTCTCGCTGTACATTTCAGTCACCCCTTTTTAAAGTGCCGGATGCACATTCTTTGGACTGGACAACAATATACATAAAAAAACTTGCTTTGTCAAGTAAAATCTTTTTTTGCCGTCAATTGCCGGCAGATTCGGAAAATTTACTCCAATTCGGCGATCGTTACGCCGTCTTCTCCTTCTCCGTAGACGCCGAGACGGAACCTTTTGACGCGCTTATGCTTTCGCAGTTCCTCGTGGACAGTCTTGCGCAGAACGCCTGTCCCCTTTCCGTGGATGATGCGCACCTGCTGAAGATTCGCCATATACGCGTTGTCCAAAAAAATGTCCAGGACCGCAGAAGCCTCCAGGGCGTCCATTCCGCGAAGATCCAGTTCCGGAGACTGCCCTTCGGTCTTCAGCTCGCGTTTCGTTCTCTCGATGATCTTCTTGACCTGCGCCTGCTCGTTCTCCAGCAGATAGACCTCGTCCGGCTTGACGTTGACCTTCATGATGCCGGCCTGGAGCTGATAGGAACCGTCCTTATTCACAGCAAGGACCGTCGCCTTGGTGCCGAGCTTCAAAAGCTCGACGGTATCTCCCACCCGGATCTCCCGGGTGGGCTTGGGGCGTTCGGGAGCTTGTTTCTTCGGAGTCAGCTTTTGCTCAGCTTCGTTGAGCTGTCTTCGCAGCTCCGCCTGACGGGCGTTGATCCCCTGGGCGTCTGCGGTGTCCTTCATCTGCTTGCGCAGAGCCTTCAACTCCTCATACACGGAATTGGCTGTCCGGCGGGCCTCGTCGATAATGGCCTGGGCCTCTCTGCGTGCCTGGGATTCTGCGCGTTCCTTCTGCTTCTTGATCTCGGAATAATAAGCGTCAGACTGCTCCTTGACTTTGGCGGTTTCCCGCTGAAGGCGCTCTGCCTCTTCCCTTGCCTGCTCCATCTGCTGCCGCTGCTGCTCCAGCTGATCCAGCACTTCCTCAAAATCCAGATCGTTCTGGCTGACAGTATTCCTGGCGGCGGTAATGATCTCCTCGGGCAGACCGAGGCGGCGGGAGATCGCAAAGGCGTTGGATTTGCCCGGAACGCCGATCAACAGCTTGTACGTGGGCTTCAGCGTCTCCACGTCAAACTCGCAGGCCGCGTTGGTGACGCCTTTCGTACGCATGGCATATACTTTGAGTTCCGCATAGTGGGTCGTTGCGGCCACCTTGCTGCCGCACTTCCGGCAGAACTCGATGAGCGCGATGGCCAGCGCCGCGCCCTCGGCAGGGTCGGTGCCGGCGCCGAGCTCGTCGAAGAGCACCAGCGATCTGTCGTCGCACTGCTCCACCAGCTGAACGATATTGCGCATGTGGGAGGAGAAGGTGGACAAGCTCTGCTCGATGCTCTGCTCGTCGCCGATATCGGCAAGGACATGATCGAATACAGAGATAACGCTGCCATCCTGGGCAGGGATCTGCAGTCCGCATTCCGCCATCAGGGTCAGTAGTCCGATGGTCTTGAGCGTGACGGTCTTGCCGCCGGTATTGGGTCCGGTGATGATGAGCGTATCGTACTCTCTGCCCAAATGAACGGAGATCGGCACCACTATCTTCGGATCGATCAGCGGGTGACGAGCTTTGCGCAGGTCGAGGCAGCCGTCCTCGCGGATCTCTGGAGATACCGCATCCATGCGGAAAGAGAGCTTGGCCCTGGCAAAGATCACGTCCAGATCCACAAGAAGGCTGTAATCCTGGCCGATGGTCTCCTTGTGCCCGGCGGCCTCCGCGGACAGCTCCGCCAGGATCCTCTCAATTTCCTTCTTCTCCTTGATCAGAAGCTCCCTCAGCGCGTTGTTTGCGTTCACGGAGGACATGGGCTCAATAAATACAGTAGAGCCCGTAGAGCTGATGTCATGGATCAGACCGGGGATCTCGTTCTTGAACTCCGCCTTCACGGGAACGACATAGCGGTCCTGCCGCAGGGTGATGATGGGATCCCGCAGGAACTTGGAGTAGGACGGAGACGTGATGAGCTTTTGGAGACTCTCCTTGATCTTTGCGCTCTGGACGCGCATGTGGCGTCGGATATCCGCCAGCTCCGGGCTTGCGGAGTCGGAGATCTCCTCTTCCGAGAGAATCGCTCCCGTGATGCGATCTTCCAGATACCGGTTCGGCGTGAGGGCGGCAAACATCCAGTCCAGGCAGGTATTGGCACAGGCGCCGTCGTAGTACTCCTTCGCGGCCCTTGCAGAGCGCAGGACGCCCGCGATCTGCAAAAGTTCCTTAGGGTTCAGACTGCCGCCCCGATCGGCGCGGTCCAGGCTGGCCCGGACGTCCCGGACGTCCTGGAACGCAGGGCTGGAACGCAGATTGATCAAGTGGCAGGCATCGGCGGTCTGCGTCTGCAAGGACTTGACGTCATCGACGTCAGACACGGGACGCAAAGCCAGGCAGCGGTCCTTGGCCTCGGCGCTGACAGCGCACTCCGCAAGACGTTCCAGAATGCGGTCCAGCTCGAGTTTATGTAGTGATTTTTCGTATAGTTCAGACATATTGGGTACTCCCTGAAATTATCGATCACGAAAAGGATTGCAGCGATTTATAAAAGTCCAGTGTGGAAAAGCTGTGCTCCAGCTGGGTCATCAGATAGGATTCCGTGAGACTGCTGAGCTCGCGCAGCGCATCCTCTTCGAGGCGGAAGGAATAGAGCTTCTTCGCATCGCACCAAACGATATACCGCATCGCTCCGAGGACGGCCGGCGTCACCGGGAGGCGGATGCCTGCCTCTTCCCCGATACAGGAGGCGCAACGAAGCTCTCCCTCCGTCAGAAGGAACCGATCCGGCTCCGAATTTCCGCATACGGAACAGCCGGAAAGCTCCGGAGCAAAGCCCGACAGACAGGCAAGACGCAGCTCAAAAGCTGCTTTGACCAGCTGCTGCGGCTTTTTCAGCCTCGCCAGCGCGTAGAGCGCATTCAGAAGCAACGACAGCAGCCGGGGATTCGGAGCGTCCTCCTGGGCAGTCACGGAAGCAGCCTGGGCAAAATAGGAGCCCAGGGCGAGCAGCTCAATGTCCTCCCGGAGTTCACGAAACTGCTCGATCGGCTGGGCTTCGTTGACGGTAAAACGGTCCTTGTATTCAAATAACGTAAACTCCGAATAAGCCAGGAGCTGGCAGGCGCTTTTCAGCGTAGAGCTGTTTCTTCGCACGCCTCGCGCCTTCACGGTAAGAAGGCCGCGGTCCTTCGTCAGCACGTCCAACAGTTTATCCGCGTCGTTGTACTCCACCTCTCGCAGGACGATCCCTTCGGTATTCAGGTGCATTCTCTTCCCGCCTTTGTTCGGTACTCTGCTGCTGCAGAGCCATCCTGTAGTTCAAATAATCGACCGGGGAGCCGGTCTTCAGAAATGCGGTCCAGCAATTGACAGGTGATTCCATGACAACCCCTCCTGCATCATTCTATGCATTAGGGTTCACAGGAAACACCGGCCTTATTCTGGAAAACGCTGGTCCGGGACACAAGAGGTCAACAGGCGGCAGAAATCATTCGTCTCCGTAGCCGAAGTTGCGGATCATATAGTCGCTGTCCCGCCAGTTTTCCTTGACCTTGATCCAGGTCTGGAGATAGACCTTGGCGCCCATGAAGCGTTCGCAGTCGGCTCTGGCCTGGGTGCAGATCTTCTTCAGCATCTGGCCGCCTTTGCCGATGATGATGCCCTTATGGCTGGCCTTCTCGCAGTAGATGGTGGCCTCCACGTCCACGATGCCGTTGTCCCGTTCGGTAAATCGGGTGATCTCCACTGCAGTGCCGTGGGGGATCTCCTTCTCCAGATTCCAGAGCATCTTCTCCCGGATGATCTCCGCGATGACCTGGCGCTCCGGCTGATCGGAGGTCGCGTCTGCAGGGAAAAACCAGGGGGATTCCACCGCGTATTTCTCACAAACGCCGAGAAGCTCCTCAAGTCCGTCCATAGTCTTTGCAGAGATGGGAATGACTGCATCAAATTCGAAGGCGCGGTTGTAGGCCGCGATCACGGCCAGAAGCTGCTCCTTGTCCTCGACGGTGTCGATCTTATTGATGACAAGCACCGCAGGCACGCCTCTCTGCCGGAACTGCTCGATGAGGGCCTCTTCCTGGGGGCCGACGTTCGCGATCGGCTCGATGAGGAGCATCGCGACGTCCACGTCCGCGACGGAATTCTCCACCACGGAGACCATATAGTCTCCCAGCTTCGTACGGGGCTTGTGAAAGCCCGGCGTGTCCATAAAGACCAGCTGGGTATCGCCGCGGGTGAGGATGCCGCAGATGCGGTTGCGGGTCGTCTGGGGCTTGTTGGAGACGATGGCGACCTTCTCCCCTACCAAGGCGTTGGTCAGCGTGGACTTGCCCACGTTCGGGCGGCCGCAGATGGCGATCATGGCGGATTTCGTTTTCATAGAGTTCTCCTTTGTTTTTGGTCCAGATAAAACTCATAGTATACCTGGTCCTCTGCTTTGTTTTCATGTCCAAGATCCTGTTTTCCAAGGACGCCGCCCATATGCTCATAGAAGCCCCGGGCGTTGGAATTGTGGGCGTTGCATCCGCAGAAAAACTTGTCGAACCCGAGCCTTTTGCATTCCTCCGTCACAAGAGAAAAGGCATATCGGCCAAGGCCCCTGTGCTGATAGGGCGGAAGTAAATAGATGGCGTAAAGGCAATAGCCGAAATCCTTGTAATTGCCCAAGGAATACGGACCAAAGCAAAGGTATCCGTCGCACGCGGAGCCGTCCATGACCAACAATACCTTCTGATCCGGATCGGCGATTCGTTTGCGGTCCTTTTCGGCATGAAAAGCGAAGTCATACCGATCGATCATGTCGTCGGGATAGATGCCCCGATAGGTGGCGTCCCAGACCTTCCACCGGGTCTCTGTCAGAATCGGTGCGTCTTCCGGAACAGCCTTCTGAAAGATAATATTCAATTCTCCATTTTCAACTTTCAATTTCGTTTACCGTTCCAGGTCGATTTGGGCGCAGATCGCGTCTTCCCTGGCCCGCATCTGCTTCTTCATGGGGCCCTCGTCCACGTGGTCGTAGCCCAGTAGATGGAGGATGGAATGGATGGTCAGATAGCCCAGCTCGCGCTTGACGCTGTGACCGAATTCCTTGGCCTGGGCCTCGGCCTTCTCATAGGAGATGGCCATGTCGCCCAGCGGAAGCAGCCCCGTTTCGGGGTCGATATATTCGGACAGGTCCTCCGGCAGCTTCCCCGGCTCGAACTGAAACATGGGGAAGGACAGCACGTCGGTCTCTCTGTCGATATTTCGGTAGGCCTTGTTGATGGCCTTGACGGTCTGGTTGTCCGTCACAAGGACGTTGATCTCGCAGGGGACGGGGACTCCCTCGGCCTCCAGGGTGGCCTCGATGCACTTTTTCAGATGTGCCCACAGGGGCAGCCTGCGGATCTTCTTTTCCATGTGGAAGGTGATGACGATATTGTTTTTCATGGCGCTCATCTCTTTCGGTAGTTCTTCACCGGAGGCTTCTTATCTGCGGCGGTTTTGGCGTTCTCATACTTATCGTAGGCCGCGACGATGCTCTGCACCAGGGCATGGCGGACTACGTCGGAGGCCGACAGTCTGCAGATGGCGATATCGGGGATATTCTCCAGGACCTTGATTGCCTCCTTGAGACCGGAGGTCTTGTCGGAGGGCAGGTCGATCTGGGTGACGTCGCCGGTGATGACTATCTTCGAGCCGAAGCCGAGTCTGGTCAGGAACATCTTCATCTGCTCCCGGGTCGTGTTCTGCGCCTCGTCGAGGATGATGAAGCTGTCGTCCAGAGTGCGGCCGCGCATATAGGCCAGGGGTGCGACCTCGATGTTGCCCTTTTCCAGGTATTTCTGATAGGTCTCCGGGCCGAGCATATCGAACAGGGCGTCGTAGAGGGGCCGGAGATAGGGGTCGACCTTGTTCTGCAGATCGCCGGGCAGGAAGCCCAGGCGCTCGCCAGCCTCCACGGCCGGACGGGTCAGGATGATCCGGTTGACCGTCTTCTCCCGGAAGGCCGCCACGGCAGCAGCCACGGCCAGGTAGGTTTTGCCGGTGCCGGCAGGGCCGACGCCGATGGTGATGGTATTCTTCATGATGGCCTTCATATAGCGCTGCTGGCCCAGGGTCTTGGCCTTGATGGGCTTTCCCTTGGCGGTGATGCAGACCACGTCCTTGGCCATCTCGCCGATCTGCTCCTCGTTGCCGGTCTTCACAAGGTCGATGAGATAGCGGACCTTCTGTTCGTCGATGGTCTCGCCCTTGGCGGCCAGGGTCAGAAGGCCCTCGATGGCCTTGGAGGCCTTTTCAGCGGCCTCGGGCTCGCCGGAGACCTTGAGCTCCGTCCCGCGATTGGTCACGTGGACGTTGAAGGTCTGCTCGATGCGCTTGACGTTTTCGTCGAAGGATCCGAACACGCTGATGATCTGTTCAATTCTCTCCGCGTTGATGAGTTTCTCCACTGTATCCATCCTCTCCGAGCAGCTTTACGGGGATCGAAACGGAGATCAGTTCCTCGCAGTATCGCTCCGCATGCATGGTAAAGCTGCCGTTATTCTTTTGAATTGATCCTGAGCCGGAGGTGATTGTTCCGATGATATTCTGCCCGACGCTGCGATCCGCCGCGGTCGACAAAAGGCTCATTGCCTCTTCCTGTTTCAATTCTTCCGGCTCCAGACGATATTCCCGCAGGACGACGGTCTCGATCTCCACAGGAAAACAGAAACCTCCGGGAAGGCTCATAACTTCCCTGCTTATCATTTTATCACAAGAGGTACCGAAAATGCTACTGTTTCCTGATATTTTTCTTCGTTTATTTTCCCGGATCAGATAGCGGCAGGTCTCCTCCCTTCCCGTATAGACCCTTTTCAGCCACGTTACCGGGGTGCAGACGTCCATCCGGCGAAAAGTGGAGGCGTAGACCTCGGCAACGGAGCGTGTCGCCTGCGTGTGCGTGGTCCAGTCTGCAAGGCCGGACACGAGCAGCTGGCCCTCCGTTACCGCGTCTCCCACGCCTACGGTCGGAAAGCCGTTGATGACCTCGACAGAGGTCACGATTCCCGGGCGGGAGGCGACGATATTCGTAACAGCGTACTGCGGAGGCTCGGGCGGCTCTGGCGCACGGAGCGCGGCGGACACGGTCACGATCCCGCCGCTGCGGTTGACGCCGACCCAGCGCAGCTCAGGGATCCGGTTGAGCATTCTGTTCTTGATCGCCTGGGAATCAAGAGAAGGGCCCCATGCGCCGAAACAGACGCCTTCGGTCTTCAGCGCCTCCCGCAGCTGCTGCTCAGGGATCTCCCGCGGGCCCTCGATATGAACGAACCAAACGTAATTCTGCAGATACAACGTCGCCGCAACGCTCAGCAGTACGCCGAGCACAAGGAGCGGCCGTCTGCGCAGCCCATCCGCCCAGACGGTCAGACCGCGCCGAAAGACGACCTCGATCGTACACTGGGCTCGCCTTGCCGCCTCCTCCACCAGCGGGAGCTGCGAGAGGTAGATCCGGCAGATCATGGAAAAATCGTCCTCCCTGCGCAGCTGCCAGAACGGAAGATCTGCGCGGGTCATTCGATTCAGGCAGCCCTCCGGCGATGCACCGGTGATGCGGATCTCAGCGTATCCGCGCAGTATCTTCAGCATGCCCCGTCCTCCCCGATCGTCACACATCGGACCAGGCCGTGGATAACGACGCGCTCACGGTTCATGCGAAAGATCACAAGATCCTTTCCCCGCAGACAGACCGTACCCAACAGAGATCCGACACAGATCTCCTCTCTGCTGTAGGCGAGAATGCCGCGATGATTCACGATCGCAGCCTCGCTGTCTCCGTTGACCTCGATCGTCGGCACCCCGGTCAGGATCTCCCCCGGAAAATCGGTCGCGGACAGAACGCTCTGCACCTTTCTTCTGGTGCTTCCCATAGGATCCCTCCTTTGAAAATCTTTGTTCACTTTATGCAAGCGTC
>JAEEGL016107487.1_pt1 | contig 13971 bp, 11 predicted proteins | sample 9134231 | NCBI WGS metagenome assembly JAEEGL01 (sample SAMN16246548, study PRJNA631951) | gut metagenome | biome: gut microbiome; feature: rumen; material: fiber-attached | host: Bos | place: Iran: Karaj | collected 2018-10
ATGACGGCCGAGCCCTATATAGTCTGGTGCTCCAACTGCCGGGAGGTCTTCGCCGCGCGCGGCAAGCCCTGCGCGCATATACTCGACGCCGTCTTCTCGCTCGAGCCTGGGAGAGTGCCGACTCTCGGCGAAAAGAAGGAAAATCTCATAGCCGTAAAGAAGGAGCTTATGAAAAAGTACTGGAACGCCTCTTTCGAGGCGGAAAAAGAGCCCTGGCAGGATATAAAAGTATCCCTCGGCGAGGGCGTTCAGGAAAAGATGGAGGATCTGCTCCTCTCGCTCGACGAGGTGAAGCAGGCGATATACGCCGCCGAAACGGAAAAGACCGCCTTCGTCTCCGATTCCGGCGAGATGCTCTGCCGCCATATCGGCAAGGCGGTGGTGGTATGGGTAAGGTGCGCGAAACGCGGCGATGAGTACGCCGTTTCGAACGTCTACTGCCACCGGATGCATTTCAGAGAGGGCGGAGCGGAGGACAGCAATGGATAACAACACCGAATGGAAATGCATGAAATGCGGGGAAAAGCTCGTGCCGCGCAAGGTAGTCTTCGACTACATGGGCCGCAGCTTCAGCGAGGATTTCCCCTGCTGCCCGAAGTGCGGACTCGTGCTCGTGCCGCCGGAGATGGCCGAGGGCCGCATGGCGGACGTAGAGCAGATGCTGGAGGATAAATGAACCCCTTCGAGCAGTTCATTTCGCCGGAAGAATGCGGAAGATACCAGCTCGCGGCCCTGAACGAAGCGCTTGAGTACGCAAAACGAAACTCGCGCTTCTGGCGCGAGCGGCTTTCGGGCGTCGGAGCGCTCCGCTCGCTCGGCGAGCTTGCCGCGCTGCCCCTTTGCTCCGCGCGGGATATAATCGAGCGCGGGGCCGCGATGGTCTGCCTGCCGCAGAGCGCCGCGGCGAGGATAGTCTCGCTCGAGAGCTCCGGCAGCGCAAGGCGAAAGCGGCTGTGGTTTTCCGAAGGAGATCTTGAGAGGACAGTTCAGTTTTTCGCCGAGGGTATGAAGTACCTCTGCCGCGGCGGAGAGAGAGCCGCGATATTCTTTCCCGGTAACGAAAACGGCGTCTCCGATCTTCTTGCCCGGGCGCTCGCGCGGATAGGAGTATCCGCTGTAGCCGCGGGGGCGCTGAGCGCGGACGATCTTTCCGTCCCGCCCGGGGCGGATATACTGATCGGCCTGCCGGCGCAGCTGCGCGCGCTGGCGCTGGCTGATCCCGGGGCGCGGGTAAAGGGGGTCTTGCTCTCGGCGGATTACGTACCGCGGGGAGTGCCGGAGCTCATAGGCCGGATATGGCGCTGCCCCGTGCTCGTTCACTACGGGCTTACGGAGAGCGGCCTCGGCTGCACCGTGCAGTGCTCGCCCGGAAGCGGCATGCATATAAGGCACGACGAGCTGATACTCGAGATAATCGACCCCGAGACCTGTCAGGTCCTCCCCTTCGGGAGCGAGGGGGAAATCGTAATAACCACTCTGCGCCGCGAGGCGATGCCGCTTTTCCGATACCGCACGGGCGATATCGGCGCGCTGAGTGCGGAGAAGTGCTCCTGCGGGAGCGAGCTGCCGCGGCTCTCTTACGTAAAAGGCCGCGCGGCAGAGCTCAAAAAAGAGATAAACATCCACGCGCTTGACGATATTCTCCTCTCGCGGGATGATATTATTGACTACACCGCGAGGATGGAATCCGGGACGCTCGAAGTGTCCGTTTTCCCGGAAAGCGCGATACCGGCGGCGCGCGAGGCGCTCAGGGCCTCTTTCCCCGCTCTGCCGGTCCGCTTTGCGCCGGGAGGGCTCTTCCGCTCGACGGGAGTTTTGAAACGCCGTATTTTCTGAGTTTTTAAGGAGGTCGCGCATATGAGATTCGCCGCAGCCGTTCCGGCCGCCGGTCTTTCAAAACGAATGGGCGCTTTCAAGCCTCTTCTTGATATAAACGGCTTTCCGATGGTGCGGATGACGGTAAACGCGCTGAAAAACGCCGGCGTCACGGAGATAGTCTGCGTCACCGGCCTGCGCGCCGAGGAGGTCGCCGCCGCGCTCGAAGGAAGCGGCGCTAAGACGGTCTTCAACCCCGACTACGCCGTTACGGACATGCTCCGCTCCGTGCAGACAGCGCTCAGGGCGCTGCCGGAGGCGGAGGCGGTCTTCATTCTGCCTGGCGACATGCCTCTCGTTTCCCCGGAGCTTATATACCGCATGAAACTGGCCTTCGAAAAGGTCCCCTCCGCGGCGATAACGCCGCTTTACGCGGGCAGGGCCGCGCATCCGCTGCTCCTCTCACGGGAAACGGCCGAGGCCGCGCTGAGCTATGCGGGCGAAGGCGGGCTGCAGGGGCTGCTCTCCTCTCTGCCCGTGCGGCAGATGCCCGGCGGCACTCCCGGCGCCCTCCTGGACGCCGACACCCCCGAGGCTTATGAGAACGTGCGGAGATACGCCCGGCTCTTCCGGGGCGTTTCTAAGGAGGTCTGCCTCTCTCTTCTCGAAAAGGCGCAGACTCCCGCGCACATAGTAAAGCACTGCCTCGCCGTGGCGGAGCTTGCCGAGCATATGGCCGAGACGCTCGTGGCCGGCGGCGGCTTCTGCATAGACGAGCAGCTCGCCTTTTCCGGCGCCGCGGTGCACGACATAAAGCGTCTGAACTCCGAGCACCACCTCGCCGCGGCGGATTTCCTGCGCGCCGAGGGCTACGCCGCGCTGGCCGATATAGCCGCGCAGCACTACGGCTTCGTGGGCGGGGATATCCCCTCCTTCAACGAATGGTCCGTGGTATGCCTCGCCGACAAGCTCGTGCACGAAACGGAGCGGGTGACGGTCGAAGAGCGCTACGCGCCCGCCTGCCAAAGGTTCGCGCCGGGCACCTATATAGGCAACAGGATAAGAAACTCCGTAAGGATATGCAACGAGCTCTGCCGGCGCTACGAGATGATAACCGGCGAGGCGCTGCAGTAAAGCACATGATAAAAAATAAGGGAGCGGCTTCGGCCGCTCCCTTCGGTTTTGCTTATTATTACTTCGCGTCGCCGGGCTTTCCTGCCAAATCCGCCTCCGGCGTCGGTTGGCTGGCAAAATGCTCCGCGACCGTTTCTATTATCTGCGCGAGGCGCTCGTCGTTATTGTCCTCTTCGCGCCAGGTCACGCCGAGAGTCGCGCGGCAGTCCGGATACGATACTTTGAGCACGCTCACGTTGTGAAGCAGCTCGTCCGGCCCGTCTTCCGGAAGACCGAGAAGCGAAACGAAGCCGCCCTTCTGAACGGCCATAAAAGCGTCCCCGAGCGAAACGTAGCTGTAGCCCACGTTCGGCACGAAGCCCGCCAGGCGGCAGAGCTCAACGTTCCTTCCGTAATAGGGCGTATTGTCCTGGGGGAAGGCGAATTCGTCATAGGCAAGCTCGGAAAGGTTTATGCTCTCTCTGCCTGCCAGCGGATGATCCTCCGGCACCATGGCATAGATATCCCTGGTGTGTATCATCCTCGTTACGAGCCCAGTCCCGGAGACAGGCGGCGCGGAAATGCAGATGTCGTATCTGCGGCTGAGGAGAAGCTCCGCCATCATTTCATACGTCTGGTTGACGGTCGGCAGGAATTTTATCTCGGCATTTGCTCCGGCAAGGCTGCTGACGAGCTCCCAGTGCGTGTTTATGGAGATCACGGTAAAGGCGACCGTATACGCCCGCTTCAGGCTTACTCTGCGCGCGTCGTCCCTGGCAGCCTCCAGCTCGCGCAAAGCCGGGCCCGCCCGCTTGAGAAAAGCCGCTCCCGCGCGGCTGAGCTCAAAGCTTTTGCCGCTGCGGATGAAAAGCTCCTCGCCCACGTCCTCCTCGAGCTTTTTTATGGCCACGCTGAGCGTAGGCTGGGCTATGTCGAGCCGCTGGGCGGCCTTGCTTATGCTCTTCGTTTCGGCAACGGCGATAAAATATCTGATCTGCCGGAGCTCCATATCGTCTCCCCTCCCGGAAAAAGCAAAAGGTGTTTTTTTCAGTTTATCAAGCGCGGAAATGCTTGTCAACATCCGCATGTCTGCGATCTCCGCAGCCGCTCTCCCCGTTTTCGGGTTTTATTCAGACAGTTATTTCCTTTTTGTTGAATCGGCGCGAAGTATGTGCTATATTATAATTTACTTTTTATTGAAAAGGAGAGATTTGCATGGCACGCGATAAATGGTCGTCACGTTCCACCTTTATCCTTGCTGCCGTCGGCTCCGCGGTGGGCCTCGGCAACGCATGGCGCTTCCCCGGCCTTGCCGCCAAGCACGGCGGCGGCGCGTTCCTGGTAGTCTATCTGGCGGCGCTGCTGATACTGGGCATCCCACTGCTCTCGATGGAGATAGCAATGGGCCGCAGGGTGCGGCAGGGCGTTCCCGGCACGCTGCGCGCGGCTAACAGAAAAGCCGAAGGCGTAGGCTGGATCGCCGTTTCAAACGGCCTTCTCATTTCCATTTACTATGCCGTCGTCTTCGCATGGGTCATCCTGATGTTCTTCCTGAGCTTCAAGTTCGCCGGCTTCACCAAGGCGGCCGACGGCATCTCGAAGGCAAGCACGCTCTGGCTCACGACGATAAAGACCACCGGCACCACCTCCGGCTACGGCACCTTCTCCTGGCCTGTGCTCGGCTGCCTCGTAGTGGCGTGGGGCCTGTGCTACGCCTGCATAAGAAACGGCTCTTCGAGCGTGGGCAAGGTCGTAAAGTACACGGTCTCCCTGCCGGTCATCTGCCTGGTCATCCTTGCCGTGCGCGGCATAACGATGCCCGGCGCCGGCGCCGGCCTCGCCAAGCTCTTCATCCCCGACTGGTCCGCTCTCAAGGACTCCAGCCTGTGGGTGGACGCGATAGGCCAGGTGTTCTATTCGCTTTCCGTCGCGATGGCGATAATGTTCGCCTACGGCTCCTTCCTCAAGCATGATTCCAATATCGCGGCGGATACCATCATCATCGCCTTTTCCGACATGATAATAAGCATCCTCGCCGCCATAGTCATGTTCTCCACCATGGCCGGCACCGGCATGCTCGACAACATGACCGCATCCGGCATCTCCACGGCGTTCATAGTCTACCCGCAGGCGATAGTGAACCTGACGAACGTGCCGATAATAAACGCCGTATTCGCCTATATTTTCTATTTCTGCCTTATAACTCTCGCCATCGACTCCCTCTTCTCCATAGTCGAGGGCACGTCCACGGCAATTTCCGACAAGTTCAGGCTCAACAAAAGGAAGACCACTCTCACGATGTGCGTGATCGATTTCATCATCGGCATTTTCTTCGTCACCGGCGCGGGGCTCGCCTGGCTCGATATCGTGGATAACTTCATCAACAGCTACACCCTCGTCCTCACGGGCGTCCTGGAGGCCATAGCCGTCGGCTGGTTCTTCAAGACGAGCAAGGTCCTTACCGAGATCAACCGCAACACCAAGGGCTTCAAGATGCCCGGCTGGTGGTTCTACACCTCCGTCAAGGTCGTAGTGCCGGTGATCCTGCTGGCGCTGTTCATCTGGAACATCGTCTCCCTCTTCCGCGGCGGCGGCATCTACGGCGCGGGCGACGGCTACTCCCTCGCCTCCAACCTCATCGGCGGCTGGCTGCTGATAGCCCTGAGCGTCTTCTCCGGCGCCATAGTAAAGCTCATAGTCCGCGCGAAGGAGAAAAAGGGCTTCAAGGAAGACGACCGCACCTGGGACGAGATCCCCTACGATACCGGGGATTGAGCCGTTCAATATCTTAAAAGAGGTAATGATCATGCAAGACATAAACGAGGCGCTGATAGATTTCATACGCCGCTCACCGGACGCCTTCCACGCCGCGGCGGAGATAGGCCGCAGGCTGGACGAGGCGGGCTTCGAGCGGCTCTCGGAAAGCCGGGCATGGAAGCTCAAGAACGGCGGGAAATACTACGTCACCCGCAACGGCTCGAGCGTCATCGCCTTCCGCACGGCGGGCGGAGAGTGCCGCTTCCGCATATTCGCCGCCCACGACGACAGCCCGACCTTCCGCCTCAAGGACGCTCCCGAGCTCGCCGGGCCCGAGGGATACCTGCGCCTTAACGTGGAGGCCTACGGCGGCATGATAGACTCCACCTGGCTCGACAGGCCGCTCGGCCTTGCCGGGCGGGTGATGGTGCGCAGCGGCGGCGCGATAGAGAGCCGTCTGCTCAATATCGACCGCGACGTGCTGCTCATCCCGAACCTCTGCATACACTTCAACCGCGAGGTAAACAAGGGCTTTGCCTACAACCGCGCGGTGGACCTCTGCCCGCTCGTGAGCGCCGGAGAGCTCAAAAAAGGCGGCTTCGACGCGCTCATCGCCGCGGAGCTCGGCGTGAAGCCCGAGGATATAGTTTCAAAGGAGCTCTCGCTCGTGTGCCGGCAGCCGGGCAGCATCTGGGGCTTCGAGCAGGAGTTTGTCTCCTCCCCGCGGCTGGACGATATGCAGTGCGTCTTCGCGGGGCTCGAGGGTTTCCTCCGCGCCGAAAACCCGGAGGGCGTCGCCGTGCTGGCAGTGCTTGATAACGAGGAGGTCGGCTCCGGCACGAAGCAGGGCGCCCTCAGCACCTTTTTGAAGGACACTCTGCGCCGGATGAGCGCCGCTCTCGGCAAGAGCGAGGACGAGCTGCTGCGCGCCGTTGCGGCAAGCTTTTTCATCTCGGCGGACAACGCCCACGCCGTGCACCCGAACCACCCCGAAAAGAGCGACGCGGAAAACCGCTGCTATATGAACAAGGGCGTGGTGATAAAGGAAAACGCCGCCCAGAGCTATATGACGGACGCATTCTCCCGCGCGGCGCTCACGGAGCTCTGCGCAAGGGCGGGCGTGCCCTGGCAGCGCTTTGCCAACCGCAGCGACTCTGCCGGCGGCAGCACGCTCGGAAACCTCAGCAACGTTCAGGTGAGCCTGCACGGCGCGGATATAGGCCTTGCCCAGCTCGCCATGCACTCGAGCTACGAGACCGCCGGCGCGCGCGACACCGAGTACGCCGCGAAGCTCGCAGAAACGTACTTCTCCACCCCCCTGCGCATAGAGGGCGCCGAGAGGATAGTCATCGGCTGACGAACATATCACAAATGAAAAGCGCCTCTCCCGGGCTTCGGGAGAGGCGCTTTTATTTTTGCTCTCAGCTTTCCGGCTCAGCCGTTTGCGGAGAAATAGATCGTAACGGTAGACGAGGTCTGCATTATCAGAATGGAGAGCCCGCTTCCCTCGCACTGCCAGTAGGGGCTGCCGCTGTAGCTGCCGGACTCCGTGAGCTTATAGCCGTAGTCCTCTATTATGTAGGCATAGTTGAGGGCTATGTCCGTCATCTGGCTGTAGGTGTAGTAGGCGCTGTAATCGTACCAGTAGGTGCTGCCGTTTTCCCTGTTCTGCACGTTCGTGAGCGGTATCTCCATGAGCCAGCCGAAATCAAGGACCCCGGGGTATCTCTCATAATACTGCGGCATCCACTGGACTATTACGTGGATGAGAGAACCGGAATAGTCCTGATACACGGTCACGCGCTCAAGGCCGTTTTCATAAGTCGAAACGTAGGCCGTTTCGTTCACGAGCTCGAAGCCGCAGCCCTGCAGGCGGCTGCCGTAATAGTAGAGAGTATAGTAGAAATTGTCGTCCCTCGAATAGGCCGGCGAGGCGCAGAAATCGCTCATACGGTAAACGTATTCGTCGCCCCAGTCCACGGTGTCGATATACGAATAGTCGAGCCCGGCGAAGTAACCGAAATCGAGGGCGTACTCGAAGCCGTAGTAAAGGGAATCCGCGCTCGTATCCCACACGTAGAAGGAGGCCTGCGAGGTCGTATCGAGCGCTTTGGCGTAGTTTATGGGCACCGCGAGATTCAGATCGCCGTAGCTCTCGAAGGCGGCGCAGGTCACGCCCACGGCCTCGCCGTATTCGTTCACGAGCGCGCCGCCGCTGCTGCCGTGTGTTATCTGGGCGCTGGTCTGGATGTAGCTCACTCCGTCAAGCACGCGGGAAGCGTTCGAAATGATGCCCGCGGACATGGTATTCGAAAGGCCGAGCGGGCTGCCTATGGCGTAGACCGTTTCGCCCTGCTTGACCGCGGAGGAATCGCCGAGAGTTATGAAGTTCGCGCCGGAAACGCCGTTGACGCGCATGAGGACGAGGTCGTTGAAGGCGTCGTAATCGATCACGTCTATGCTGCTGTAGACCGTGCCGTCCGTCGTCGTCGCCGTGAGGCAGGAGCTGTTTGCCGCGACGTGGAAATTGGAGAGCGCAAGGCCGTCCTCCGAGATGAAAAAGCCGCTGCCGGTGCCCACAGGCGCGCCGCACATGCCGTAAATGTCTATGTAGAAAACGGCGGAGGAGCATTTTTCGGATATCTCCGTGGCGCTGAGCTTCTGCCTCCCTGCCGGCGGCTTGGCAAGCGCCTTGGCCGAGCGCTCGCCCGGCACCGCCAGGCGCACGCAGATGGCCGATATCTCCGAGCGCTTTATATTGGAGTTCGGTTTGAAGGTGCCGTAATCGTCGTTCCCGGAAAGGACGCCCGCGCGGTAGAGCAGGTATACGGCAGGCGCATAGGAGGCCGAGGACGGAACGTCGGGTATCGAGTCGTCCTCTACCGTCCTCGTGGCCGTGAGCGCCTCGGCGGGCAGGGCCTTTGCGAAGATCTTCGCCACCTCGCTGCGCACGGCGGGAGTATCGTAATTATTGTATTCCGAGGCGATTATCCCCTTCTCCAGAGCGTAGCGGACGTAGGGCGCGTACCACTTTTCGCCCTCCCGCAGCTCGCTCAGCACCGGGTCGGCGCCCGTTGTGTAGATGCTGTATATCCTGCAGGCCAGGGTTATGGCCTCGGCGACGGAAAGCTCTTTGTCCGGAGCGAACTGAGTTTCGCTCACGCCGTTTATGAAGCCGTACTCATAGCCGAGCTGCACTTCGTCGGCATACCACTTATCGGCCGTGACGTCCTCGAACTGGTTTTCATAGGTCCTCTTCGGCCCGAAATTCGCGTAGGAATTCTCCGCGGCGAACGCGCCCGGGCACAGCGAGAGGCACAGCGCCAGCGCGAGGACAAGGCACAGCAGCTTTTTCTTCATAGCGTTCTCACCTTTCTGTATACAAACGGCTTTTATCGTTGTCTTCTCGGTATCTTTTTCGCAGTCTGCCGCGGCTCAGGGGCAGTATACGCAGCGGTAGGTGACGTTTTCCGGATCGTCAAGCGAAACGCTCATAAGCGTTTCTCCCGTGGAGAAATCGACCACCGACATGCACTCCGCGTCTATATTCGTATATCCCCAGCCGATCGCGTAGGTTTCGCCGTAAAGGCGCTGCGCGGCGCCGCAGGCCCAGGAGTATTTCCCGCCCACGGCATACGACCGGAAGGAGAGCAGCTTCTTCGTCTTTTCGTCGATGCGGTAGGACGCGATACGGGTGGACCTGTTTCTGTTGCCGTTGTCGAAAACGGTGATATATTCGCCGTCGAGCACGGCGTAGTGCTGGCAGGAGGATTTTTGTATCTCGCTCAGGCCGAACTGGTCGCCCGCGCCGGAAAGGATCCAGCGTATCTGGTCCTTCGCCCTGGTCCTGTCGAGGCAGACGACGGAGTTTATGTTCCGGAATGAACAGATCAGATCTCCGCGGCCGTTGACGCGCATGGAGTTGAAATGGATATAATCCGGAACGTCGCTTATGGCGTTTGCATAGTCCTTCGCCGCCTCGAGCCCGTCGGCGTCCGTAAGCGAATACAGCTCGGGATAATCCGTACTGTCGAACTCCCAGACGACCCGGCCGTTTTTCACTTCCTGCAGATAGGAGCACACCACGCTCGAGCCGCCGGGGTAACCCGGGACGTTGTACACGGTTTTTTTGATATAGCCCGAAAGTATATAGTGCTCGGGGCCGAGCATAAGAAAATCGTGGCCGTCGAGCGGCGCGCCTTTTTCCGTGACCGCGGATTCTTCGAAGGTGATGCGCTTGACTTCATTGAAACTCCCGTCCAGTATCACCCGCTCCCCGGGGCCGTAGCCCACGAGGCCGTAGTCATCGTACGTGCCCGGCTGATCGTGGTAGCTGTAAAAGACCTTTTCGCCGAAAACGTGTTTTTTGAAATCCCACCAGCCGGTGCGGGCTCCTTCCCTCGGCTGCTCCTCATGCTTGGACCAGACGATATTCCCCTTGCCGTCAAGCACTATAAGATTCCGGCTGTATACGAAAGAGAGATAAAAGTTTCCTTCAAGCTCCGTTTCGCCCTTTACTTTTATGCCGCACAGGCCTTTCGCCTTTGTTGTAAACTCCATTGTCCTCTCCTTCCCGTGTTTATCATTCATCCCGCGTTTTCGTCAAGCGCCTCGAGCAGAAAGCTCACGGGGCGAAAGCCGTCGTTGCAGGAGATCATCGCGGACTTCGGATCCTTCATCCAGCCGTCGTAAAAATCGCCGCCGCCGTGGGCCAGCGCCATAACGAAGGCAGAGACGCTCTCCCACGCGCTGTCGCAGAAGCCCTGCGGCTTTTGCCAGCCGTTTGCGATAAACGTCTGCCCCTCGCGCATGTCGCAGGCGTGGGATATCGGGTTTTCGTATTTTTCTATGAGGTCGTCATACCGCGCGACCTTCATCACTGTTATCCTGACTTTTTTCACTCGTGAGCTCCCCTTCCCGCCGCGAAGCGCGTTTCCAAGAGAATTATACTATAAGCTGCCGGAGCAGGCAACAGGATTCAGCGATATATGCCGAAACAGATATCATTGAAAAAAGCACGCTCTCGCGTGCTTTTTTCATGGAGCGGGAAACGGGATTCGAACCCGCGACTTTCGGCTTGGGAAGCCGACGCTCTACCGCTGAACTACTCCCGCCCGGATCGTCAGCTTAAATATAATATCAGCATGCAGCGCAAAAATCAAGTGCGGATTTGGCCCGTCATGGCGTATCCTCCGCGCCGCAGGGCTCCGTGAGAAAGACCTCCCGATAGCGCGAGCGCAGAGCGCGGCGCGCGCTTTCGGCGGCGGCCTCGTCGTCAAAAATCCCGAAGACGGCAGAGCCCGTGCCGCTCATGCAGGCGCCGAGCGCGCCGTTATCGAGCAGGACGGATTTGATATCGCTTACGGTACCCTTCCTTTTGCCGAGAACGTCCTCGAAAACGTTGTACATGCGCTGGGCCACGCCCCTCAGGTCGCCCGCGGCGAGCGCGGCGATAAGGCCGTCCGTATCCGGGCGGAACCTTATCTTCTCGCAGTCTATGGCGGCGAAGAGCTTCGGAGTCGAAACGGAGAAGGCCGGCTTGCAGACGACTATCCGGCAGTCCGGCAGCGGGGGCAGCGGAGTCAGCCGCTCGCCCTTCCCTTCGCCGAGCGCCGTGCCGCCGGAAACGCAGAACGGGACGTCCGACCCGAGCTCTTTTCCCATCTCCTCGAGCTCCGCGCGGGAAAAGCCCACGCCGAAGCGCGAATTGAGCGCGCGCAGAACGGCCGCGGCGTCGCTGCTGCCGCCGCCGAGCCCCGCGCAGACGGGAATTGTCTTTTTAATGTCTATGCGGCACCCGGCCTCTATCCCCGCGCGGGAGAAAAAGAGCCTCGCCGCCTTGGCGGCTATATTTCCCTCGTCGTCCGGCAGGTAGCTGAGATCGGTCTTTACCCGCACTCCGGCTCCGCCGTCGAAATCGAAGCTGAGCTCGTCGCAGAGCTTAACGCTCTGCAGCGTGAGCTTGACGGCGTGGTAGCCGTCCTCCAGCTTTGAAAGAACGTCCAGCGACAGGTTTATTTTAGCTCTCGCCCGTACTTTCATTTTTTCTCAAAAAGCATGGACATGAGGTCCACTCCCGCCTCCACGAAGGGGCCCTTGAGGCCGTTGGCCTCGGTATAGGCGAGGCCCGAGCCGGAATTCACGCGGCTGTCGTAGATGATAAACGGCACGGGGTCGCCGTCATGCCCGCGGGTATCGGTAAGCGTCTTATGGTCGCTGAGGATGAGCATGCGGAAATCCTCTCCGCGCGCGCGCATGGCCTCGACTATAGGCTTTATGATGCGGCTGTCGAGCCGCTCTATGGCAAGGAGCTTGCCCTCGGTATCGCCGTTGTGCGTGCATTCGTCCGGCGCCTCGAGGTGGACGGCCGTGAAATCGCAGCCGGAGAGCGCGGCGTCTATGGCCGCCTGCGCCTTGCCCTCGTAATTCGTCTCAAGCTCGCCCGTCGCTCCCTCGACCTCGGTGACTCCGAGGCCCGTGAGCCTGGCTATTCCCTGGCAGAGGGGCACCGCGCTGATAACGGTGCCGTTTTTGCCGTAGTTTTCCGTAAACGAAGGCAGGGCGACCGCCGTGCCCTCGGCCCAGAACCAGATGCCGTTCGCCGGCATTTTGCCCGCGGCGCGGCGCTTTTCGTTGAGCGGGTGGTGATCGAGTATCTCGTGCGCCTTTACCATGAGCTCCTTCAAGACCTCGGCGTTGGCGCAGCCGCTCGGCATGAGCGGGCCTATCTTTTCGGTGAGGTGGTCGTGCGGCGGGATGAGGACTATCCCGTTTATATCCGCCGCCTTCTGCACGGCTATGTGCCTGAACGACGGGCTGGGCTCCACGTGCATGCCGGCCTTTTCCGCCAGCGGGGCAAAGTCCTTATCGGCAAACAGGGCCTTGATTATGGCTATGGATTCGTCTCCCTCGATGGAGCCGGCGGAATGCGAAAGGATGCGCTTTTCGCCGAAGGGGATGGAATCGCCGTCCTCGTAAGTGACCATATTGCACCTGTAGGCGGCGTCGCCCGGGGTGAGCGCTATGCCGGCGGCCGCGGCCTCGAGCGGGGCGCGGCCGGTGTAGCAGACTCTCGGGTCGCACCCGAAGATGGAGAGTATGGCGGTGTCGCTCCCGGCGGGCAGCCCGTCCGGCACGTTTTTGACGGAGCCGAGCAGCCCCTCCCTCGCGAGGGAGTCCATAACCGGTATGGACGCATATTCCAAAGGCGTTTTCCCGCCGAGCTTATCGGTGGGGTTGTCCGCCATGCCGTCGCCTATAATAAGAAAATACTTCATGCCTGTCACCTCTTAAGTGAATTTACGAACGTATCCATTCGGTTGAGAGCTTCCGTAATGTTTTCGAGCGAGGACGCGTAGCACATGCGCACAAAGCCCTCTCCGCAGTCCCCGAAGGCCGTGCCCGCGATGACGGCGACCTTCTGCTCTATCAGGAAACGCTCGCAGAACTCCTCGGAGCTTAGCCCCGTGCTCTTTATGCTCGGGAAAACGTAGAACGCACCGCGCGGCTCGAAGCACTCGAGCCCTATCTTGCGCAGGCCGTCCACCAGGTACTTGCGGCGGTAGTCGTACTCCTTGCGCATGGCCTCTATGTCCTTGTCGCCGTCGCGCAGGGCCTCGATGGCGGCGTACTGGCTCGTCGTCGGCGCGCACATGATGGCGTACTGGTGTATCTTGTACATCTGCGATATGACCGGCTCCGGCCCGCAGACGTAGCCGAGGCGCCAGCCCGTCATGGCGTAGCTCTTGGAAAAGCCGTTTACGACCATCGTGCGCTCGTACATGCCGTCTATGGAGGCGATGGAGCAGTGCTTGCGGCCGTAGGTCAGCTCGCTGTATATCTCGTCCGACACGACCATTATGTTCGTGTCTCTTATAACGTCGGCTATGGCCTCGAGGTCGGCCTTTTCCATGATGCCGCCCGTGGGGTTCGAGGGGAACGGCAGCAGCAGCACCTTCGTGCGCGGGGTTATTTTGGCCTTCAGGGCCTCGGGAGTCACGCGGAACTCATCCTCCACCTTCGTTTCGAGGTATACGGGCGTGCCGCCGCAGAGGGTGACTATCGGCCCGTAGCAGACGAAGGACGGCACCGGGATTATGACCTCGTCGCCGGGATTGACGAGCGCGCGCATGCATAGGTCTATGCCCTCGCTGCCGCCGACGGTCACTATAATCTGCTTCAGCGGCTCGTATTTCAGCGCGAAGCGGCGGAGAAGGTAGCGCGCTATCTCGCGGCGCAGCTCCGTCATGCCGGCGTTGGAGGTATACTTCGTGAAGCCCTTTTCCA
>JAEEGL017083284.1_pt1 | contig 13971 bp, 11 predicted proteins | sample 9134231 | NCBI WGS metagenome assembly JAEEGL01 (sample SAMN16246548, study PRJNA631951) | gut metagenome | biome: gut microbiome; feature: rumen; material: fiber-attached | host: Bos | place: Iran: Karaj | collected 2018-10
ACGGCAAGGAGCCCATCTTCGACCATTTCGAAGTGACGCGCCAGATAAAGAGCTCCTTCGGAAAGGTCGTCCCTATGAAGCAGGGCGCATATCTTGTGATAGAGACTACCGAGGCGCTGAATGTCGTGGATGTGAACAGCGGCATACGGGCAAAGACCTCCGACCAGGAGGAGAACACCTGCGAGGTGAACAAGCTCGCCGCAGAAGAGATAGCACGGCAGCTGAGGCTGCGCGATATGGGTGGTATAGTAATCGTGGACTTCATCGACATGGAGTCCCAGGAGCACCGGAACGAACTGTTCAAGTACATGACCGAACTGATGAGCCACGACCGCGCGAAGCACAACGTGCTGCCTCTCACCAAGTTCGGGCTGATGCAGATCACCCGCCAGCGCATCCGCCCCGTAACGGAGATCAACGTGCTGGAGAAATGCCCCCTTTGCCACGGCACGGGCAAGATCGCTTCCACCGTCATCATAGACGAACAGGTGGAACGCCGCCTGGCCTATTACGTGCAGGAAAAGGGATTGCGCTCGCTGACACTGCGCACCAGTTCCATCCTTGGAGCCTACCTTACCAGAGGCTCCTTCGGGTCCTCCTACGTTGCCAAATGGCGCCGTAAGTACCATTGCAAGCTGAGGCTGGTGGAATCCACCGCCAACAGCATCCTGCAGTATGAATTTCTGAATGACAAAGAAGAGGTCCTCGATTAGGACCTCTTCTTTTTTATATGGACGGTTGTCTGCTTATGGGTGAGCGACTCCCCGGGCGAGAGCGCCGCCGGGGTACTTTAGGGGCAGAGCCCCTAAAAAGCCTGTTGCTTTTAGGCAAATGGCCTAAAAGCAATGCAGGCATTGTGTCCGCCGAAGCCTAGGGAATCGGATATTCCCAGGGTGAAAGGATGTTGCTGTGCTACGTTGGGGGTGTAGTCCAGGTCGCATTCCGGATCAGGTGTGTCCAGATTGATGGTGGGGGTGATGATGCCTTCCTTCAAAGACAGCACGGTGGCGATTGCCTCTGCCGCGCCGGCTGCGCCCAGCATGTGGCCGGTCATACTCTTGATGGAAGTGATGTGGGCCTTGTAGGCATCCTCACCGAGGGCGAGCTTGTATGCCTGGGTCTCAGAAGCATCGTTCAGATGCGTTCCGGTGCCGTGGGCGTTGATGTAGAGGACATCGTCCTTGCGGTATCCGGCCTCATCCAGAGCGAGCTTCATGGCGTGCGACTGGGTGGTGCCGTCCGGGCGGGGCGCCGTTGAATGGTAGGCGTCGCAGGTGTTGCCATATCCGACGACCTCAGCATAAATTCTGGCGCCACGCTCCTGAGCATGCTCCAGACTCTCGAGAACGAGGATGGCTCCTCCGTCGCCCATCACGAATCCGCCGCGGTTCAGGTTGAAGGGCAGGGATGCATATTTGGGATCTTCTGCGCGGGAAAGGGCTTTTGCGTTGGCAAATCCCACCAGGCCGAAGGGGATGGTGGCATATTCGCAACCGCCTGTGATGATAGCATCGGCGTAGCCGAACTTGACTGCACGGTACGCCTCACCCACGTTGTGGGTAGAGGTGGCGCAGGCAGTTACCACGTTGAGGCAGACACCCTTGGCGTTGTTCTTGATTGCGATATGCCCGGCCGCGATATTAGAGATCATCGAGGGGATGAACATGGGAGAGATCCACTGGCCCGAAGGGTCCTCGATCATCTTCTGAGTTTCACGGAAGATAATGTCGAATCCGCCTATGCCGGAACCCACGTACACTCCAAGGCGGAACGGGTCGATGTTGGCATCTTCGCCATCACTCCTGAGGCCTGCATCCTGCATGGCCTGATATGCTGCAGCCACGCCATATTGCGTGAACATACCCTGCTTGCGCACGAACGGCTTGTCCATTCCGTACTGGAGAGGATCGAAATCTTTTATTTTGGCGGCGATGTGCACGGGGAGCAACGAAGTGTCATACTCCGTAACGGTTTCGATTCCGCACACGCCTCTTTTCAGATTATCCCAGAAGGTTGGGACATCGTTGCCTATCGGCGAGATGATACCCAAACCTGTAACAACTACTCTGTGTTCTTTCATTATAATTAATTAACATGCAAAGTTAACAATTATTTCCGACTTAATCACAACTACAGCCGCATCCTGGGCACTTCTCCCTTATTGGATGCCGCAAAGGCGGTGATATCTGCAAAGTGCTGTTTCAAGGCCTCGACCGCCGCAGGCGCATCTCCACGCTTGATGCAGTCCAGTATCCTGCGATGCTCGTCCATCACTCCTTCCGGTGAGGTGGAGCAGGCCTTCAGCTTTCTGTAAAAAACCAGGACATGCGGGGTAATCATAAGAAGGAGCTGGTAAATAACCTCATTGTGGCTGCAGCGTGCTATCGTGGTATGGAAGGCAAAATCTTTCTCGTCTCTGGCAGGGCCATAGGCATTGTCGATAAAATCCTGCACGGAGTGCTCCAGAATGGCAATATCGGCATCGTTATGGTTTAGGGCGCAAAGACGCACGGATTCTGCTTCCAGGAGGTTACGCACCTGGACCAGGGAATTGAAATCATAGTTGCTGCCCTCCAGAATGTTGGAGAGCTGCCTGACCAGCGCAGTGCGCGGATGCTGAACCAGGACGGAACCGGACTGAGGAAGTATCATCAGCACGCCATAAGACTCCAGGCGCTCCAGGGCGAGGCGCACTTTGGCGCGGCTCACACCCGTTTCTGCAGACAACTTTCTCTCCGCCGGCAACCTCTCGCCGGGATTCGCCTCTCCGTTTTCAATAAGATCCGTAATGTGGCGGATAACGATATCCACCTCTTCCTCAATATTGCGTTTTCCCTTATATTCTGTCATTTCTGTTTGATGATATCGAAATCTGCAAACTTCAAAATCTCATCCCTGAGCTGAGAAGCCAGCGAACGCTTTTCGCCGAAGTTCCTGTAGAGCCCCCATTTCGGGCGCATTCCCGCGCAGTCCTTTCTCCAGGTGTCCAACTTGGCATTATCGACTTTCACCAATTGCTTGCCGTCCCGGATTCTGGTGATGACCACAGAATACTTGCCATCATCCGCAAAGAGCACCGTTTCGGTTACCGACACCCATTCTCCAAGGAAATCTGCAAGGTCCACCTTGGCAAGATAGGTGCTGCTGCCGTCGCTTTCCACATTGGAGGCGGTAGAAATAACCTGAAGCTGCTGTTTGCCGCTGCTGAGCGAACGGCAGGTGAAAGTCAGGGCGGGGAGAGACACGTCTGCGGTGCCTTCCTTATTATCTATTCCTTTCAACTGATGGATGTGGGCGAATTTAGTGGTTGTCTTCATCCCCTGGGGAAGCTTGAACTTCCAGCACATCTGAAGGGTCTCCCCATACTGCGCCACGAGCGAATCCGGGGAATGGGCGTCCGTCTTGATTTCGTTGCGCTGACGGTCGGTGATTTCGGGTTTGCCACGGTCGTCATCGTTGTCTATATGAAGATAGAAGTCGAAAACGTATTTTTTGAGTTCGTTGTCGTAGCTCTGCCTGATATGGCGAAACGGCGCATCAGAGTGGTCCCCGGAATAATCGGGGGTTTCATATCCGTAACCTTTGGAGGTAATGAGAGCGTATGTGCCGGCATCGTTGCCATCTGCAGCCAGGCCATAAACATGGGGCTTCTCAATCTGCTCTTCAGTCTCTCCTTCAATCTCCTCTTCCGTACCATTGTCCGGCTTCCCGCCCGGCACCGGATCCGGAATCGTGAATCCCGAACTGCAGGCGGCCATTAGCGACAGTATCAAAAAAAAGGGATAAAGCTTATTCATATTCAATCTGTTTTCTTATATTTGCAAATATAGATTGGTTAACCAATCTGCCCAATTGCAAATTTAATAAACAAATTTAGTAAAAAAAACTATAGCCAATGAAAGTCAATTTTTTCTTGCTTGCAACCCTTGCCTTCATGCTTGGTTCAATCCCGGCAAACGCCCAGGAAACCGTTATCACCAACCGCTATGCCATGAAACTTGAGCAGAAGCCGGACGGCACCTACGGCCTGCAGCGCGAGGCCCGTTACGCAAAGATCCTCAACCTCTCTGAGATTCCGGACCTCTACACTCCCTATGTCCATGAGAACGACCGCCTGAGCGGCAAGCTCTACAGCAAGGCCCGCACCCAGGAATATATCTACAAGACCCACGATGGCTACGACCTCCGCATAGAGGTGGACAGTTACGATGCCGACTCCCCCACTCCCGTAATGTTCTATATCCATGGCGGCGGATGGGCGCGCGGATCATTTACTTCTTCAAGGTCCCTTTCGAAGTATCTTGCCCAGCAGAAGGGCGTCACGGGAGTGCGTATCCAGTACACTCTGGCTCCCCAGCCCGGCGCCAACGTGCAGGTTTCCATCCAGGACGTGCTGGATGCGGTCGAGTATGTGCGGGCGCATGCTTCTGAACTTAACGTGGATATGAGCCGCATCGGTTTCCTGGGCACTTCTGCAGGCGGACATCTTGCTGCAGTTGCTGCGCTGAAGTGCAATGCGAAGGTGTTCGTGGGCTATTCCGGCATCTACGACCTCACTACCGCGGCTATCACCACCCGCGCCAAGGATCCAGAGAGGATCGCTTACTTCTGCGGGCTTGAAGCGCAGTATCTGAAGGATGCATCCCCTGCTTATATGATTCCCAAGAAGAGCAAACTGGCCGCGCAGTTGTATTGCGGCACGGGCGACCTCACCGTGGAATGCGCCCAGAGCGAGATGTTCGCTTCCGAGCTCAAGCGCCACAAGGCCAAGGTGGACCTGCAGGAGTATAAGTACTACGATCATAACCTGAGTTCCAAGACCTCGGACAAGATGGAGGAGATCTTCTTCAAGACCGTGGATTTCGTGGTGGAGAACCTGTAAGGCAACCTGACGTCCTATTGCTTTCCGCAGCACCCATCAAGGAAAACCCACTAAACCTCTACAAGTCAGCCATTTTTTGCCCTACCCGTAAAGGAATTCCCGCAAAACCTCTTCGGGTCAGCCATTTTTTACCCCACCCGTCGAGGAAATCCTGCATAACCTATACGGGTCAGCCGTTTTTTGCCCCACCCGTCGAGGAAATCCCGCTAAACCTCTACAAGTGCTGGACAAACAGAAAGGGCGGCCACGAATGGTCGCCCTTTTCGTAGAAGAGATTATCAAAAGCTACAGGGCCTGAGGACCAACACTGCTATATGCAGGGAGAAGAGTGTAAGAAACTTCACCCCCTTCAACAGTTGGTGTGGAACTGAATACCGAAGATGCTTCAGATTTAGCAATCTCATTAGTCCCACCAATTGCAGTTTTAACTGAGGAAATTTCCTCAACTACTCCATCGCTTGAATAAAACCATTTCTTACTAGAGCTTAGCCCTATAACAACATTGCCCGAAACATAAACTGAACTTACAGTTGAACTTGTGTTCTTTATGTCAAAAAGATAACAATTAGAGCCATAGCCATTCCCTTCGAAGAAAATGTTATTATCGAAGGTAAACGAACTGACATCTGTAAGCACAGCTGTATACGCGCTCTGTGAGGGCACGTTGATGAATAGATTATTACTAAAATCTGCAGCCAGAGCGTATGATCCGCTTGAGTATGCTGGCATAGTCAAAACACTAACTCTGTACGAAGACCCCGTTGTATGGTACACTAAATTATTTTTAAAAACAAAGCGTTCCATCTCTAGGGTGGCTTCATTGTCTGAAAGATTGAATACAATATAATTACCCTCTTTCGACACTTTAAACACACAGTTTACAAACTCAATGTTCTTTACAACTTTATCCTTTACTGCGAAGCGGCATAATTCATATGAATTCATACCATAGAAAACACATCCGTCCACAACCAAATCTTTCGAATTTGAAGCAGCAGTTGTATTACCAAAATAGCCGTTTCCATTGCGTCCGGAAATATCAAGTGACAATCCCTTCAAATAAAGGCTTCCAGCAATCATATCAAATCTTTTATCTGCTGTAGTCACCGTAGCAACATTATCAGAATTGTTGATTAGCACCAGTTCACCAGCAGAAACAGTGATTTGACCGTTAAGGTTAAAAGTGCCACCGGCTGCATCTAAAAAGAAAACAGCATCTTGATCTTTTATTGTAGATGAGATGTTTTTTACACCTGATGCACTGGTAATTAGAGTAGCATCACCGTCCTTTGTCTTATTAAATGTCTTATCACCAACCTTCACATCAAATCCAGCTTGATAGTATTCATACCGATTTGTTGAATAATCACCGGGTATAGAGGAGAGGCTCCCTAAATTCAGAATAGCTTTTCTCACTAATTTATCATCTGGAATACCGCTGGCAGAGACCCTGCTTTTCATTTTAGCCTCAGATGTAAAATACTTAATTGTAAAATTAGCGAAAGACTGCCCTTCTTTAAGGAATCTAGTAACAATATAATAATCGCCTTTTTCGAGTACTGAGTTATCGGACTTTTTCAAAACGATTGTCTTAGAAAGAGTGCCGTCACCATTACCTAATCCACCACCTCTTGAAACTTTTACGCTTCCTGCAAGGCTGTTGGATGTAGTAGAAACATTAACCTGAACCACATTATCAACATCAACATTTACTTTGAAAAGAGCAAATGCAGGTGTGAAAGAAAAAGCGGCCGTTGTATTTGTTGCAGTTGCAACAAAAATAGCCGCAGACGGATCAAAACTATTGAGCGTTGCCTCCTGTATGGAAGGTATTTCCGTGGTAATAGGACTACTAGCTCCGCCTTCATAAGCGATAGTGCTTTTGTATGGATACACGGCCGTAAAACGCACTGTCCCAACAGGTACATCACCAACAAAAGAAGTGGTAGCGCCGCTACTTTCGGCATCAAATTTAATGGCAGCTCCACCGGCATCATGATCAAAAACAGCGATGGATTCATCTCCAGCCCATAGAACGGATGTTCCGGAAAGGTATGCCTTTGTAATATCCGATTCCATTTGAGCAGAGAATCTCATTCTAACAAAGCCTTCCTGGACCTCATCTTGAGTATTGATATCGTCAACTAATACATCTTCTTTGGTGCAAGCTGTGAAGGCAACCAATACGGCTAAAGCCGTTAGAATACTAATCTGTTTCATATCTTACCAAATGAAGTCTTCAGGCTCTTCGAAAGATTCAATAATAGAGTCGGGATTCACCCCGCTGGTGCAGATTATCATCTCGCTATGAAGGGAGATGATTGACGTAGTTGGATTGAAATATTCCTTCTTCATAACCATGCCCTCCATCAGCTGAACAGCGTGCCGCCGTTGATGTCAATACCGGTGCCGGTGATGTAGGAAGATTCGTCGCTGGCGAGGTAGCAGACGAGGTCGGCGACTTCGTAGGCTTCGCCTTCGCGGCGCAGAGGAGCGGTGTTGTGCAGGTTCTGACGGGCTTCAGGCTTGGTGAAGCGGTCGTGGAACGAGGTGTTGATCATGCCGGGGGTGAGCGCGTTCACGCGGATGCCCTTGGGGCCGAGTTCCTTGGCCATGGCACGGGTGTGGCAGAGCACGGCCGCCTTTGCGGTGGCATACATCGATGCGCCGGGGCCGCCGCCGTCGCGGGCCGCCTGGGAGCTGAAGTTCACGATTGCGCCGCCCTCGGTCATCATGGGAACGGCCTCGCGGGTGCAGAGGAACACGCTGCGCATGTTGATGTCCATGAGGAGGTCGTACCAATCCTCGCCCTGCTCGGTGATAGCCTTGCGGCCGACGATGCCGCCCACCACGTTAACGAGCACGTGCACCACCGGTCCGAAAGCCTCGGCAGTCTTGGCGAACAGGTTCTTCACGTCTGCCGCCTTGGTCATATCGCCCTTCACGGCAATGGCCGTTCCACCGTTCTCCTTTATGATACGGAGGGTCTCCTGGGCATTCTCTTCGCTGCCGAAGTAGTTCACGCAAACCTTTGCGCCTTCAGCGGCAAGTTTAACAGATACTGCACGCCCCAGATCGCGTGCTCCACCGGTGACGATGGCAACTTTTCCTTCAAATCTTTTCATATTTCAAGTGTTATTATTTGTTTTCTTTCAATGCTTCGTGTTCAATCTTGCCGCCGAAGGCAAAAACGCAGATAAGGCTCAGCGGCACCAGCGAGGCCCCCATGATGAAGAAGGGAGTCCAGTTGTCCCCTGCGGTGAGCATGGGGATGAAGAGCATGGTGAGGATTGTTCCGAGCGTTGCCGCAGCTCCGCCCAGGCCAGCCAGGGAGCCTATGCTCTTGCCGGTGTACATATCGCCCGGCAGAGTCTGTATGTTATTGATAGTGAACTGATAGCCGAACAGTATCACGGCCATCACGGTCACCGCCACCATGGGATCCTGAACGAAGGCCACATAGATGAGCGAAGGCAGAAGGATGCATGCGCCGATGAGTATCGCCGTCTTGCGGGCGAAGCCGACGCTCCTGCCGTGATGTATGAACCAGCTGGATGTCCAGCCGCCGGCAAGCGAACCGAGCGCCGCCCCGACATAGGGTATCCACATGTGCGCTGCCAGTTGCTTGATATCCATACCGTACTTCTGCCCCAGATAGATGGGAAGCCAAGTTACGAACATCCACCAGATGGGGTCCAGGAAGAAGCGGCCGAGGATGACCGCAAAGCTCTTGCGGCGCGAGAGGAGCTGCCCCCAGCTGAGGCCCTTGTCGTTCTTCACAAGGCTCTCCGGCTGGCCGCTGAGGATGTAGTCACGCTCCTCGTCGGTGATCCAGGGATGCTCTTTGGGGCCCTTCTTGTTTACCAGCAGCCAGGGAATAACCCAGAGCGGAGCCAGCACGCCGATGGCCACAAAAGTCCATTTCCAGCCTACCCAGGCATAGATGACAGCGATGAGGATGGGGGCGAGAATCGCGCCCATGGAGGCGCCGGCATTGAAGAAGCCCTGTGCGGTGGCACGCTCCTTCTGGGGGAACCACTCGGCGTTGCTCTTAACTGCTCCGGGCCAGGGGCCTGCCACGCCGAGGCCGAGGCCTGCACGCGCGGAGGCGATACCCTTCACTCCGGTAGTGAGCGAGGTGATGAGGTCGGAGAATCCCCAGACCAGGGCAGAGATGGTGAAGCCCCTGCGGGTGCCGATCTTGTCGTAGAGCTTGCCCGAGAACATCTGAGAAAGCCCGTACGCGATCATGAATACCATGTTGATATCGCGGAAGAGCTTCTTGCTGAGGTCGTTGAACTGGGCGTCCGTGAGGCCGTCCCGGCTGATAAGGCCCAGATCCTCAACGATCTTGGCCCACATGATGCCGAGGGTGTTGCGGTCCAGATAATTGATGATGGTCACCAGGACTATGAGCCCCAGCACCCACCAGCGCATTCCTTTGACTTTCATGACTTTACTTCTTCAGGAAATCCGCACGGTGCGGAGAGAAAACATCAATGAGCACGCCTTCTTCGAGGCAGACGCAGCCGTGAAGCTCGTCCGGGGCCACATAGTAGCCGTCTCCGCCGACAAGAACCTTCTTCTTCTTTCCTATGGTGAGTTCGAACTTTCCGCTCACCACATAGGTCGCCTGGCTGTGATAATGCTCGTGGAGGTTGCCCACTGCACCCTTGTCGAAATGAACCTTGACAATCATAAGCTGACCGTCATATCCCATGATCTGGCGCTTTACGCCTTCTCCGGCAGGCTCCCAGGGGAGCTTTTTGCCAATCTGAAAAACATCGCTTTTAGTCTTCATATTGTTGATTATTAGTATTTTACAGTCATTTCACCGGTAGCCGGATCCACTCCGGCAACAACACTTTGCCCACCCTTGAAATCGAAGCGGACCTCTATCCGGGAAGCATCGTCGCGCAGCACGCACGCCCCGGTGCAGGAGCGCTCCATGCCCGCGGCGGTTTCCGCCACACGAAGGTCGTAGCTGCCATGGGATTCAAGGCAGCTCGCGAAAAGATGGTCCGAAGCGCCCTTCTCGCGAAGAAGGAAGGCGGGTTCGGAACGCAGGTTGAAGTTGGGATCATTGGCTCCGGAACGCAGCAGGCGTATCTCGGAGGCCGATCCTGAAAGCGTAGTAAGGCTGTACATCTTGCTGCCGCAGAGCCAGGTGTAGGACGTCGATCCTTCACCGCCCTTAGCCTCTGCCTCTACCCACAGATGCTTGTAGCCAGGGCCCTTGCCAAGGGGTGACATGCTTTCCAGAGCCCTCTCGTATGGCACGCTCAGGCTTATCATGTGTCCGTTGTAATGCACCGGATAATCATAAGTATGCGCCTTTGCAGAGCATGCCTTGAGTATATCTATCACCAGCGGGCCTTCCAGCCAGGGAATGGTGGCTACGCCCACCCACCTGGTCATCCTCACTCCCGGAGTGGCGCAGCTGTCCACGGCGGCCACATACTGCAAGCGCTCACCTTCATGGTAGGCAAGCAGTCTAGGAGAATGAAGGGAAGATTCCTTGATCTTTCCGCCGAAATGCGAACGTTCGTCCACCACGAGGGTATTGTGGGCGATGGTTGTCATCGCATAGCTCTTGTTTTCCGGGGTGTAATGGCCCTTGTATTTGGCCTCTATGTTCACGAAACGCGCCGCGCCATAATCACTTACTACCTCATGGCCTCCGTCGTACCAGGCAAAGGTTAGTTTGTCGTAATGCCCATGGCTGAGGCCATGCGAAGTGGCCTTGAATGTGAGCGCGCTGCCTCCATCGGTGCGGAGAACCGCGAAGGCGCCCTCGGTGCCATCTCCGCCATCCCTGTATAGGCCGCTGCGCAGCCTGAGAGGTTCTGCCTGGCCGGCAGCCACATCCCGGGCCGCCATGAAACCCGCATCGGAGATCAGCACCTTCTTCTGATAATCCCTGACAATGCTGAGAAGCTGCTTGTTGGAGGGATCCGCCGCATAGGCGATATCCACCGCGCACACCAGTTCCTGGGCATCATAGCCCTTCGCCAGGGCATCGTTGATGTGGAAAAACTCGCCGTCGTAGGCGAGGTTCAGCAGGGTACCAACAGATTTAAGTATTATTCCGTCCCTGTATCCGAAAATATGCAGGGCAGGGCGGTTATGTTCGATCGCCTGCGCGAAGAGCACGAAGGGCCAGATGGCATACCTGTGATAATATGCGCCCTCGGTGAAATATCCGTCCGGCGAGAAGAGGCTCTCCAGCTGGCGGATGAATCCCCCGCCAGGACGGCTTCCGTATAGGGCGGCGTCCACAAGATGATTATCCCCCATCGCGAAGCCTATCAGACCGACAGCAGCCTGGGACCAGGTGCCGTGGTTGTGCATCTTGTTGAAAGTGTCTTCGTTGGCTCTATTGTCCGGAGTGCCCTCCATGATGAAGGAGGTCATCGGATAGAACACATTCTTCTCTATGGCGCGGCGGTCGCGGGCGCTCAGCGCATCATAAACGCAGTCGTATGCCATTGCCGTGTGAACCAGCCACACGCTCTCATTCAACGTCTGCCAGAACAGCCTGCCACGCACGGGAGAAAGGGTCATGGGATGATAACCCAGGGTGGGATAGAGTTCGGCATAGGCAAGAAGCAGTTCCCGCACTTTATCTGCATAAGCCCGATTCCCGGTAATCTGCCATGCCAGGCCGCAATGGTACATATCGTAATAGTTCCGCTTGTGCACCTCATGCGTATAACCCCCGCCGCCATCCTTAGGAACCGGCATGTTGACAGGGCGCGTCACGGCCTCGTCCGCCTGGGCGATCAACTCTTCGAGCGAAGCATCGAACAGGGGCACCTGCCCCACGGACGCCTTCATGCTCTTTACAGCATCTTCGGTCAGGAGCAGGCAGGGATGCGACTGTCTTGCAGCGAACAGATTCAGCGCAAGGCAGCAGGCAAGCAATAGTGATATGGTTCTTTTCATCTGTTGGACAGTATCTTTCCTGAATCAGTAAAAACGTTATCCCCGAGGGTGATTTTCTCCCAGGGAGCATCGTCGAGGCGGATGGAATAGCCACCGCGGCCGCTGGAAACGAAACGGTTGCCGGTGATAGAGAGTATCTGCGCGCCGGTGATGCGGATGACGGACCCGCGCACCTTGTTGCAGCAATCCACGAAATCGCATCCGGAGATGCTCACATAGGGACCGGCCGTGCTCTCGTCGCTACCGCCCCGGTAGATGTTGACGGGGATGCCGAGGATGCGCTCGAAGCGGCAGTCTTCTATGATGATGTCATCTGCATTGTAGCGGCCCTTGTCTTCGGTTTCTCCGGCGAAGTTGATCGCGTCCCCGCTCAACGAGCTGAAACTGCAGCGGCGTATAGTCACCGTGTCGGCGAAAGTGCCCTTCATGCCCTTGATGGGATTGAAGCCGCTTTCGGTGCATTCTTCGAAGCTGCAATCCTCCACTGTCAGGGTGTAAGGCTCGATCATGTCTTTTTCCGTAGAGATGATAGCCTTGGCGAGGCTGCGGCCGGGAGCCAGGCGGCCGTTGAAACGGATTCCCCGCACGGTGAGCGAACCGCCGTCGCAGATGCTGATCATACTCTCGCTCTTGCGGCCGGCAAAGACCACTTCGGGGCTGGTGCCTTCCGCAGCGCGGATAATCGTAGGACGGGTGATCCGCATACCCTCCTCAAGCACGTACAGGCTGTCTTTCAGCACAATTTCCTCCACTTCTTCTTTTCCGGCCGAATCCTGGGTGAACCAGGATGCGCCACGGCCATGCCTCAGCTCTGAGAAGAAAGGTTCGGAAGATGTCTGGACCTTTTTCACCCTGTTGTTTTTCCACACCGTTCCTATCGGAGGAAGAGTGCGTTCGTAATCTTTGCCTGCAGTGAAGTCGATGCTGCTGCAGGCCTCGAAATCATTGTCTTCCACAATCGTATTCTTCACCTGCATATAGCGGTTGGGAAGCGAGTTGGGAACGCCGTACATCAATGCCAGGGCAGAGAAGAACCGCTCTCCCGCAAGGCCAAGCATGGTGTTGCCGCGCACCACCTGGTCTTCCCCCACGATGCGGATGCCGCCGGTGTTGCGGACCCCATGGCCAAGAAAGAGATTCTCTTCCGCCAGGTTGCGGTCGCCGTGACGCAAAGCAAGAACCCCCTGGCATTCGTAGAACACGTTGCGGGCGATGGTGTTTTCGCAGGATTTGATGGAAACCACCTCGACCTCGCCGTTGCAGCGGTCGAACAGATTGTCCACAATCTGCGAACGGGAATTCTGCATACACTGCTGCGACGTGCCCACACGGATGGTTTCCGCTCCGTTGGAACCATATACCGGCCTGGGGCCGAAATAGTTGTGGTCTATGCTGTGATTGTTCTCGTCGCATCCATCATAGTTCAACATCACTATCAGGGTGACGCCCAGATTCAGTTTGCCGGTGAAAGAGCAATGGTCCACCCGGTTATTGCGGCCGTACAGGTGCACATAACTGTAGGAAATATCCCTTCTGGCCGGCACACAGCGGTCAAAAGCGCACTCAGTCAGGCGACAACCGCTGGCGAGGGCGTCTCCGTCGCGGAATTCCATCACCGTACCCTTCTCCGCAACACATCCGCGGAAAAGGAATCCGCTGACGGTCAGTCCGGTTCCGCTGATATGGAGCGATGACTCCCCTGTAATGACAACCTTGCCCGGGTGCTCCGCTGCCACCACCACCGGAGTTTCCGGAGAAGCAGCGGCTTTCCAGACCAGTTTGACATCCGCATACTCCCCATCCTTCACGAACAGGGTATCACCGTCCCCGGCTTTATCCAGAGCCTTGCGGATATCCGTGATGGCATAATGCCGGCTTGCGCATGAGCAGAGAGCCAGCAAGAGCAACAGTGAAGGACAGAGTTTTTTTACCATCTGATTCCGGCGTTTTCTCTTATAGTTGAAATGATTCCGCTCCTGTCTTCATATTCAGGAGCAGTCTTGACCGTTTCGAGAGATATCCCTTTCTGTGATCCTCCGCATATTATATTCCCATCCCATTTCACAGCATCCACGGGAGTGCCCTCCATCACATTCACCGACAACATATAGTTCTTGGAGGAAATGATCTTGTTGCCGCTGACA
>JAEEGL010552615.1_pt1 | contig 13970 bp, 14 predicted proteins | sample 9134231 | NCBI WGS metagenome assembly JAEEGL01 (sample SAMN16246548, study PRJNA631951) | gut metagenome | biome: gut microbiome; feature: rumen; material: fiber-attached | host: Bos | place: Iran: Karaj | collected 2018-10
CAACGTGCCGAACCTGATGTTCGCGGGGCGCGACATCTCCTGCACGCACATGGGCCTCTCGTCGCTCCGCGTGATGGCGACATGCGCCACGATGGGGCAGGCGGTCGGCACGGCGGCGGCGATCGCGCTGCGCGACGGGCTCGATCCCGCGGGCGTGCGCAAGAATCGGATCGCCGAGCTGCAGGATACGCTCGAGGACGACGACTGCATGCTGCCGTACAGGTGGAGGAAGGTCTCGGCGCTCACGCGCGCCGCGACGGTCGACCCTGCCAACGGGAACCTGCGCAACGGCATCGACCGCGGGTGGAAGAAGGCGGACAACGGCGTGTGGGTGAATGCCGGCGACGAGACGCTCGCCTATTCGTGGGCGTCGCCGCAGCGCGTCTCGGGGGCGCGGATCGTGTTCGACTCCAACATGACGTTCACCGGCAAGCGGATGCTGAAGCTGGAGGCGGAGCACGGGCGCAGGCCGATGCCGAAGATGCTCGCGAAGGGGTTCAGGATCGACGCGCGCGTCGGCGGCGAGTGGAAGACGGTGTTCAAGGACGACCTCAACATCATGCGCTTGCGCAAGGTCTCGTTCCAGCCGGTGGACGCGGACGCGCTCCGTCTCGTCGTGACGGAGGCGTGGGGCGGCGCGGGAGAGAAGGCGCACGTCTTCGCTCTCGACGCGCTGTGAGCGGGGGCGTTGTGGTATAATCTCAAGAGCAAAGGAAATACAGAATGAAAAACGGATGTTACTTCGGCAAGAGAGCGGCTGGCGCCGCTCTGGCAGTATGCGCCATCATGGCTTCGGTTGCCGTGTTCGGCGACACGGCGTTCAAGGCTGGCGAGTGGGACGTGGCGTTCGATGCGGAAGGGGCGACGCTCAAGCTGACGCACCGTCCCTCCGGCATAGAGGTCGGCGGCGAACTTTCGTTCAAGGGGCCGGAGAAGGCCACGGATGCTGCGGCTGATCCAAAGGCCGACTGGAAGGTTGGCGATTCTCGCGACGGCGTGCCTAACCGGCTTGCGGTGATCGACCGCAACAACGACGCGCAGGGCTACATCACGTTCCAGCCGAACGGCACCAGGCTGGACATGCTCGTGTACCACCGCACCGCACTTGCCTACAGGGGACAGCTCTCGTTCGAAGGCGAGATCCACGGAAGGACTGACGCGTTCGCGGCCAACACGTCGCCTTTGACCGGCGATCGCGTTCTGCAGCTGACGTCAGGCGCGGCGAATTCGTCCATCTTCAACACGCTGTTCTCTCCCAGCCGCGACGAGGCGTTCCAGATCTTCGCGCCCGGCGGGGCGCTGCTCGAGTCCGGCGCGCCCGGCACGTGGTCTTTCGCCGTGTACGCGGACATCGGCGACGCCGATGCGGCAAGGATACGCCTGAACGTTGAACGCGACTACTATCGCAGCCGCTGGGTGCCGTACTACGCACCGATCGACCGCAAGCGCTGCCCGCGCGCGCCGACGGGCTGGATGAGCTGGAACATCTACTTCGACCAGGCCGGCTCGAAGGAGAACCTCGCGGAGGCGCGCCTCGGCGCGAAGTACCTCAAGCCGTTCGGGCTGGAGATCTGGTCGATCGAGTCGTGGCAGGACAACTCGCCGAAGCTGCCCGTCTCCAATTTCTATAACATGAACCTTGAGTACTACAAGCCGCAGTTCCCCGAGGGGATGAAGTGGCTCGCGGACGAGATCCGCAAGCTCGGCTTTAGGCCCGGTCTCTGGATGGCGCCGTTCGGCACCGGCAGCACCAACTTCTACACGGCGCACAAGGAGTGGTTCCTTCACGGCAAGGACGGCAAGCCGCTCTCGTGCTGGAACGGCCGGTTCACGCTCGACCCCACGGTGAAGGCTGCACGCGACCACCTGCGCGACATCTTCCGCACGGCCTCGCGCGACTGGGGCTACGAGTTCTTCAAGATCGACGGCATGTCCGGCCGCGGCGCGGGCTACTGCGCGCACAAGTACGAGCGGCCCGAGGTGCGCGCGTGCTTCGCGGACCCGTCATGCCCCAACCCCTTCGAGCTATGCGTGAAGGCGTTCCGCGAGGGCATCGGCGACGACCGCATCTTCCTCGCCTGCCAGGGGCATTTCACGGGCGCTGAGGCGGCGTACGCGGACGCGAGCCGCACGGGGGCGGATATCGTCCATCCCAACCAGCCCGTCAAGTGGGCGAACCTGCTCCTGCAGGCGCGCTGCACGATCAACCAGATCTTCACGCACAACATCGTCTTCTGGGCGGACCCCGACTGCATGATGATCAGTCAGGACGCGCTCGGCATCGAGCAGGCGCGCGTAGAGGCGACGGTGATCGCCCTGCCCGGCCAGCAGATGTTCGCGGGCGACAAGCTCGGCGAGCTCGCGCCCGACCGCATCAAGCTGCTGCAACAGTCCCTGCCGGTGTGCGACGTGCGCCCGGGCAACCTCTATCCGCAGTTCGGATACCTGCCTGTGTGGAACCTGGGCGTGAAGCGTCCGTTCGGCTCGTGGCACGTGGTGGCGCTCTTCAACTGGAACGACGAACCGGCGGAGATCGGCTTCTCCTGGGACGAGATCGGCGAGGCGGTGGACACGCAGTTCCTCTGCTGGGAGTTCTGGACCGAGACGTGGCAGGGCGTCAACCAGGAGAGGTTCTCCATGCAGGTGCCGCCGCGCAGCGTGCGTCTCGTCGCGATGCAGCCCTACGCCGCGCATCCGCAGTTCCTCACGAGCGACCGCCACATCACGCAGGGCGGCGTGGAGCTGAAGAACCAGCAGTGGGCGGACGACGCTCTGCGCGCCACGATCAACGTGATCGGCGGCTTCCCGATGACGGCGCGGTTCTATGTCCCGGACAGCTTCTCGTTCAAGTCCGTCTCCGTGCCGGACGGCGTGACGGCCACGACGCGCCGCGAGGCGGGCGGCAAGGTGCTGGCGGTGACGCTCGCGACGGACAAGACGCAAGACGTGACGGTGACGCTGTCGTTTTAGTGGCTCGTGGTTATGAAGGGTGAACGGTCTCTGCTTCTTTGGCTCGCGATCGCGATGGCCATCGGCGCCGGCATCGGCTCGGTCGCCCCCGCGTGCGTGATCCGGTCGCTGAATTCGTTCGGCGGCACTTTCGGGCAGTTCGTCAAGTTCATCGTGCCGTTCATCATCGTCGGACTCGTCACGCCTGCCATCGCGGACGCCGGGCGGCGGGCGGGGCGGATGCTGCTCCTGACGATGTGCCTTGCCTACGCCTCGACGCTGCTCGCCGGGACGTGCGCGTTCGGCGCCTCGTGCGCGGTGTTCCCGTCGTTCCTCGACGGCGCGCTTGACGCGTCTGTCGCCTCGAAGACGTTTCCGGCGTACTTCAAGCTCGCCATCCCGCCCGTCATGAGCGTGACCACGGCGATGGCGACGGCGTTCATGTTCGGACTGGTGCTGGCGGCGCGTCCGTGCGAGACGCTCACGCGCGCGTTCGCGGAGATGAAGGAAGTGGTCACGGTGACGATCGCGAAGGCCGTGGTGCCGCTCTTGCCGCTCTACATCCTCACTGTCATCGCCGATCTGACGGCGAGCGGACGCCTGCTCGCCGTGGGGAGTTCCTGCCTGAAGATCATGGGATCCGCCTTCGTGATGACGACGGCGATCCTGCTGGCGCAGTACCTCATTGCCGGCGTGGTCGCGCGCAGGGACCCGTTCAAGGCGCTCTGGACGATGCTTCCGGCGTACCTTACGGGCTGGGGGTGCTGCTCGTCGGCCGCGACGATCCCTGTCACGCTCCGCCAGGTGCGCAAGAACGGCGTCTCGGACGAGACGGCCAACCTGGTGATTCCGCTCTGCGCGAACATCCACCTTGCCGGAAGCATGGCGAACATGGTCGTCTACGGGGCGGGGTTCGTGGTGCTGGCAGGTGGGACGCTCGGGTTCGGGGCGTTTGCGGAATACATCTTCATGATCAGCATCATCGCGGTGGCGTCGCCCGGCGTGCCGGGCGGCGTGGTGCTCGCCTCCGCGCCGATCGCCGAGTCGGCGCTCGGCATCACGCCCGAGCACTACGCCGTGCTCATCGCGGTGTACATGGCGCTGGACGGCATGGGAACCGCATGCAACCTGACGGGCGACGGCGCGATCGCGCTCGTCGTGGACCGGTTCCGCGCGGGAGGCAAGGAGGAGGCTCTGCGGTGACCGGCGACGAAGCAGCGGCTTCCGACGCCGGCGCCGCAGACATTCGGCGGGTGACGATCGTCGGTGCTGTCTTGAACGTCCTGCTCGCGCTCGGGAAGCTCGCGGGGGGACTTCTGGCCTCCTCCCAGGCGCTCGTGGCGGACGCCATCCATTCGCTTTCCGACCTCTTCACGGACGCCGCGATCATCGTGGGTGTGAAGTACTGGGTGATGCCGGCCGACAAGGAGCATCCCTACGGGCACGGCAAGATCGAGGGGGCCGTGACGGCGCTCATCGGCGTGGCGGTGGCGGTGGTCGCGGTGGAGATCGCCTGGGACGGCGTCAAGACGCTCGTGTGGGGCGAGCCGAAGGTGCCGGGGCTGGCGGCGTTCTTCGTGGCGCTGGCCTCGGTCGTCGTGAAGGAGGCTCTTTACCATTGGACGCACGCCGTGGCCAAGCGGCGGAACTCGCCGGCCACGGAGGCGAACGCCTGGCACCATCGGTCCGACGCGATCAGCTCGCTGCCGGTGGCGGCGGCCGTGGCGGTGGCGCATTTCTGTCCGTCGCTGAAGTGGCTCGACTCCGCCGGCGCCGTGCTCGTGGGCGCGTTCATCCTGCATGTGGCGTGGCGCATCGTGAAGCCGGCGTTCGAGGGTTTGACGGACGCGAACTGCGACGAGGCGTCCGCCGACATCGAGCGCATCGCGCGCGGCGTGCCGGGCGTGCGGGGCGTCCACCACGTGCGCACGCGCCGCTACGGCGGCACGATCCAGACGGATCTCCACGTGCAGGTGGACCGGAGCATCTCGCTGGTCGACGGGCACGCCATCGGGCATGATGTGAAGGCGGCGGTGCTGGCGGCGGGAATCGGCGTGACGGACGCCACCATCCACGTCGAGCCCGACGTGGCGTGACAGGTCACCTGTTCGCACCTCTTGTTTCCTGCGGGGATTCTCGCGCGGGGAACGAAATTATGGTAAACTAAGCCCCCAAGGCAAACCAAGGAGCAAAGATGAAGAAACTGGCAGGACTAGTCGGGTTGATGGCGATGGGCGCGGCGTTCGCGGGGCCGTTGCCGGAGACGGCGTTCCGCAAGACGCCCTACGTGGGCGCGATCGCGGTGGACGCGCAGACGGGGAAGGTGCTCTTCGAGGACCATGCCGACACGGTCGCGCGCCCGGCGAGCGTCACGAAGCTGATGACGATGCTGCTCGTGCTGGAGGACATGCACGCGATGAAGTACGATCCCACCACGCGCGTGACGGCGTCCGTCCGCTGCAGCCAGGAGAAGCCGAGCGTCGTGGGCCTGAAGCCTGGGCAGTCGATGACCGTGGACGACCTGCTCCTCTCGATCATGGTGAAGAGCGCGAACGACGCCGCCGTGCTGCTCGCCGAGAACTCCACCGCGAAGAACGCGGGCCGCGAGATCGAGCCGGGCGACCTGCAGGCGTTCGTGGTGCGCATGAACAACCGCGCCGAGCAGCTCGGCATGACGCACACGCACTACGAGACGCCGAACGGCTATCCGCCCAAGCCCGGATCGAAGCGCCCGTTCGACACGTCCACCGCGCGCGACCTCGTCAAGCTCGCCCGCAAGATCGTGACGATGCGCGAGGTGTTCCGCTTCACGAAGACGAAGATCTGCACCGTTACTGACGGCGCGGGACAGCCGCTCAAGATGGTGAACCACAACAACATCCTCGTGAAGGACAAGAAGAAGATCCTCAACGAGAAGGGCGAGAGCGAGGTGGACGGGCTCAAGACCGGCTACATCGACGCCGGCGGCTCGTCCATCGTCCTCACCGGCAGCCGCAACGGGAAGCGCGCCATCGTGGTTGTCCTCGGCAGCCAGACCTCCAAGCTCCGAGACGACCACGCGCGCAAGCTGATGGTGGACGCGCTCGACAGGCTCAACCGCTGAGGTTGCGCGGATGGCACTGCGCGCAAAGGTTTGATATAATGGCTGCCACACCGAAGGACTATTGACATGATCGAAACGGACGTACTGATCGTTGGGGCCGGTCCCGCCGGGCTGGCCACGGCCATTGCCATCGTGCGCGACGCGGCGCGGCGCGGAGACGACAAGCCGCGCGTCGTCGTGCTCGACAAGGGGCGCAGCCTCGGCTCGCATGTGCTTTCCGGCGCTATCGTCGACCCGAGCGGTTTCGACGGTTTCCTCACGCCAGAGGAGATTGAGCAGCTGCCGTGCGAGGCGAAGGTGGTGAAGGAGTCCTTCCGCTCGCTGCTGACGAAAAAGAAGTCGATGCGCATCCCGTGGGTGCCGCCGATGATGAGCTCAAAGGGATATCCGGTGGTGTCGCTCACGAAGGTCGTCGCGTGGCTGGGGCAGATCGCGCAGAAGGCCGGCGTGGAGGTGTACACGGGCTACGCCGTGGCGGAGCTGATCGAGGAAGGCGGCCGCGTCGTGGGCGCGCGCACGGGCGCGAAGGGACTTGACAAGGACGGGCGCAAGAAGTCCAACTACCTCGCGCCGGAGGAGATCCGCGCGAAGGTGACGGTGCTCGCGGAAGGCGGGTGCGGCATCCTCACGGAGAAGCTGATCGCAGAGAAGGAGCTGCAGGGAGTGCGTCCGCAGACGTATGCGCTCGCCATCAAGGAGCTGATCGAGGTGCCGGCCGGCACGCAGACGGCGGGAGAGGTGATGCACACGTTCGGCTGGCCGAGCGACTTCCACACGTACGGCGGCGGGTTCGTGTACCATGTCTCCGAGACGCAGGTGATGGTGGGCTACGCTTACGCGCTCGACTATGCGCGCGCTGAAATCGATCCGTTCAAGCTCTTCCGTCGGTTCAAGTCGACGAAGTGCGTGAGGCGCCACATCCGCGGCGGCAAGACTGTCGCCTACGGCGCGAAGGTGATTCCCGAGGGCGGTTTCTACGCGGTTCCGAAGACGTACGTGCCGGGTTGCGTGATCGTGGGGGATGGTGCCGGTCTCGTGGACTCGCTGCGCATCAAGGGTGTCCACATCGCGTTTCAGAGCGGCGTCGCGGCGGCAGGAGCGATTCTCGACGAGCTGAAGGACGGCAAGGGGCTCGAGACGTATCCCGATCGCCTCCAGGCGATCCCCGGCTGGAAGGAGATGAAGCGCGTGCGCAACGTGCGCGCGGCGTTCTCGTGGGGCATGCCCTACGGCGTGATGGCGGCGGGACTCGCGTGGGCGACGTTCGGCAAGTTCCCCTGGTTTCGCGTGCCGGGATGCGACGAGGGGGACGCGCACGCGCTGCGTCCGCTCGACCGCGCGAAGCTCGCGCGCGAGCAGGCGGACGCGATCGAGGCGTCGCCAATCCAGCCGGACCGGCTCACTGACGTGTTCATGAGCGGCACGATCCACGAGGAGGACCAGCCCTGCCATCTCAAGATCAAGGATCCGGCGGCGTGCGCGAAATGCGAGGAGGAGTTCGGCTCGCCCTGCACGCGCTTCTGCCCGGCGGAGGTCTATCGGCGCGACGAGGGTCATCTCCAGGTCGACTTCTCCAACTGCCTGCACTGCAAGACGTGCAAGATCAAGTGTCCGTACGGCAACGTGGACTGGACCTTCCCGCAGGGCGGTGACGGTCCGCGCTACACGCGGATGTAGGCCAAACTCTTATGAAAAGACGACTTCTTGCACTTGTTGCCCTTGCGCTGGCTTTGCCCGGCGTCGCCGAAGAGGAGCGAGGCGATTCTCCTCCTGCCTACCTGGGGGCGTCTGGCGGCATCTTCCTGCCCGGTAACGGAAGTTCGCTGCGGCGGGCGGGGTACGTTGCCGCGCGCGGCGGCTGGTATCTTTCCGACAACCTCGCGCTCGAGCTGGAAGGCGGCTGCGTGCCGAACGCCGTCTCGTCTCATGGCGGCAACGCGACGGTGACGGCGTTCGCCGCGCGGGGACTCTTCCACCTCACGGGGATCGAAGAGTTTGACCTGCTCTTCGGCTGCGAGCGGTTCGATCCGTTCGTGACGTTCGGCGCGTCGGCGCTGTTCGCCTCGCATCACGTGTTCGCGGACGACTCGCACCGCACCGCAATCGGTCCGACGGCAGGCGTGGGCGCGTTCTACCATCTGACCGACAGCTGGAGTCTCCGCTTCGACGCAATGGCGGCGATGGCCGTCGACACGCCCTGCGGAATGTCCTACGGCCTTTCCCTCGGCCTCCAGTGGAGCTTCGGAGATTAACATGAACATCTCGAGACGATTCTTCATCGGCGGGCTGGGCGCGTTCGTGCTCGGTCCAAACAGGATCTTCGCGGCGAAGCCTGGCGCATTCACGGACGGCAAGCCGCTCCTTTCGTTCGGAGCGCTCTCCGACGTGCACTTCTGCCTCGCGAAGGGCGGCGCGTCGCTGCGGGAGCCGTACGGGGCAGAGACGCTGGAGAAGGCGTTCGCCTGGTTTCGCGACAACGGTGTGGACGCCGTGTCGATCGCCGGCGACATGGCGCACAGCGGGCTGGCGGGCGAGCTGAAGGCGATCGCGGACGTCTGGTTCAAGGTGTTCCCCGACGACAAGGCGCCGGACGGGCGTCGCGTTGAGCGCGTTTTCGTTTTCGGCAACCACGACTGGTCCAGCCCCGGACGCGCGCGGGCGGTCTATCCCGACGAGGCGGAATGCAAGGCCAACCTGCTCGTGGCCGATCCGAAGAAGTGGTGGCGCGAGATCTTCCACGAGGAGTGGACGCCGTTCTTCGAGAAGACGGTCAACGGCTATTCCTTCATCGGCGCGCACTGGTGCAACGGCGGCTGCAACGGCAAGAGCGAGGCGTTCACGAAGGGGATGAAGGAATTCTACGCCGCGCGCAAGGAGCCGTTCGATCCGGCAAAGGCGTTCTTCCACATACAGCATCCGCATCCGCGCGGGACGGTCCACGGCGAGAAGGTATGGGGACAGGACGACGGCACAACGCCAAGCATCCTCTCCGCCCATCCCAACGCAATCGCGTTCTCCGGACACTCGCACACGTCGCTGACGGACGAGCGCGCGATCTGGCAGGGGGCGTTCACGTCGGTGGGCTGCGCCTCGCTGCGCAACGTCTCGCAGGGCACGCCGGGCGCGATCTGGGTGCAGGGCGGCCTCGAGAACGCGCGCACGCCGAAGGGGAAGGACTATGCGGCGCAGAACGGCATCAAGGCGATGGGCGTGACGCATCTCATGGATTGCCGGCAGGGACAGCTCGTGCGCGTCTACGCGGACCGCATGGTGTTCTCGCGGCGCGAGTTCGTGACGGGCGCGCCGCTTGGCGACGACCTCGTGATGCCGCTGCCGGCGGCGGAGAAGAAGCCGTTCTCGTTCCCGCCCCGGGCGGCGAAGGCGGTGGCGCCGGAGTTCCCGGAAGGGGCTAAGCTGGCGGTCACGCGCACGAAGGGTCAGTTGCGCGACAAGCGGCGGAAGAAGGCGGATATTTGGGAAGTGACGATCCCGGCGGCGACGGCCGTTCGCTCGGCGCGCGCCGGAGTCTACGAGGTCACGGCCACCGGGCCGGACGGGAAGGCGCGCGTGTTCGCCATGGCGTTCCCCGGCTACCGCTTCCCGCTTTCCGACCCGCGCGCGTCGGCGCCTGCGGTCTTCCGCATCGCCTGCTCGCGCCTGCCGGCGGAAGGGTTGACCTTCGCGGTGCGGGCGATCTCCTGCTGGGGCAAGAAGTCCGCGCCGCTCACGGTCCGCGTCTGATGGCTTGCAGTTTCCGCTTGCCGACGGGAGCGGAAACTGTTAAACTTGTGCCCGTAGAAACTTTCGCTGGCGTCCGTGTGGATTTTGGCGCATGGTTTCGTTCTAATTACAGGAAGGAAATAGAAATGGTTTTGAGATCGACAATCAAGCGCGCGCTCGTTGCGATCTGCATGTGCGCGTGCACGGCGGCGATGGCCGCGAAGCTCTCCAAGAGCGTGCCGTCGGGTTGGGGCGAGGACTTCGCCGCTGCCCAGAAGACGGCGGCGGCGGGCGACAAGTTCATTCTTCTCGCATTCTCGGGTTCCGACTGGTGCGGCTGGTGCGTGAAGATGGACAGGGAGGTCTATTCAGACAAGAAGTTCGTCCGGGAGGCGAAGAAGGACTTCGAGCTGGTGATGATCGACTCGCCTGCGAATCAGGAAATCCTCTCGCCGCTCGCGAAGAAGCAGAATCCGGGTCTGGTGAAGAAGTACGGCATTCGTGGCTTCCCGAGCTCCATACTTGTCCATCCCGACGGCACGGTGGCCAAGCGGTTCGGCGGCTACCAGCGCGGCGGTCCGGAGGCGTTCCTGGAAAAGCTGAAGGCTGCCGCCAAGGATGCCGGTACGCCGAAGAAGCCTGTGTCGGACGAGAAGTCGGCGGCAGCGGAGAAGAAGTAGGGCATGAGAAGCCGTACGGGCAAAGCCGGCCAGGCGATGCTGGAATACGTGCTCGTGTTCGTGGCATTGATCGGAGTCGTCTGGGCCTTGACCTATTTCGTGACCGCCGCGCGCCGGGAGTCCCAGCGGACGGCGGAGCTCGTGACAAGCGATTATCCGTAAACAAGGAGAAGAGAAGATGATGAAACGCAAGAGCAAAAAGGGCCAGACGATGGTGGAGTATATCATCATCGTGGCGCTGATCGCGATCTCGCTGATCGCGGTGTTCACGTACTTCGGCAAGGCGACGGGCAAGAAGGTCGCCGGTGCCACGGAGGCGATCGACAGCGACCTCGGCAGCCAGGCCAAGTCGGCCGTCGAGTCGATCGACAATCCGACCGACCCCAAGAACATCAAGGACCTGGGCAACTGACATGACCGACGCACGCAAACTCGGGCGTGCGCACAAGGCAGGGCAGGCGATGGTCGAGGCGATCCTCGTCCTGCTCTTCCTTTTTCTGGCGTTCTACACCGTCTTCCAGTTCGCGGACAACTTCCGCGCGAAGCTGCTGGTCGACTACGCGGCGAGCCGCGTGGCGCGCGCCCGCACGGTGGGCATGAACGACTACATGCTGGAGAAGACGGCGGACATCGCCACGATGGCGGCGGCGGGGGAATGCTACACGGAGACGGACACGGGCCGTCGCCTCTCCGCGCGCGGGCTGATCGCCCGCTCCGGCGACTACCTGGCGTGCGAGTACGGGGCACAGGCGCGGCAGGTGCTCGACTTCGAGCTGTGGCGAAACGGAAAGACGCAGGCGACCTGTCCACGCGCGGGCTCCAAGCTCACCGCCCACGTCATCCAGCTGCGTCCGCAGTTCTTCGACCTCGGCAGCTACCTCTCGGGCACGCCGCCCGTCGACAAGGATGACGCCCCGCACGCGCGCATCGAGGGCGAGTACAGCATCGAGGCGCACTATCCGGACTGGATCGACTGATGAAGCCGCGCGGTTCCAGATCGGGGCAGATCGTACTCATCCTCGCCCTTATTCTCGTGGGGCTGGTGTTCCTGTTCCTGATGTCCACGGACATCTTCCTTTCCATCCGCAACAAAAACCGCATCCAGAACGCGGGCGACGCGGCGGCGCTCATGGCCGCGCGCTGGCAGGGCGTGACGCTCAACCTGATCGGCGAGCTGAACCTGCTCCACCTCGCGGCGGCGTGCGAGACGAACCTGGAGGCGATGGCGGGGATCGTCGCGCTCCAGGAGCGCTTGGCGATCGCTGGGCCGATGGTTGGTTTCTGGGCCGCCAACGAGACGGCGAAGCGCAACGGCGCGCCCGTGGACGACGGCATGACGGAGATCGTGCGCTACGCCGCACGCGCGGCGGAGACGTACACGAGTCCCGACTGGCCGTCGAAGGGGACCGACTACGCGTCCATGCTGCGCACGGTCGCCTCGGACGGCGTGGCCGCCGGCGCGGACAACGCGCACCTCCTGCCGGCCGTGACCGTGGAGGGCGGGCATCCGCTCTATTCGCGCACGTTCTACTGGGCGGCGGATTCGAAGAACTGGCCCGCGATCTGCCGCCACGTGTTCGGCGGCCAGCACGCGAAGGCCGCGTCCACCCTGCTCGCGTGGCCGGGCTGGGGCGACATCCCGCCCGCCTCTGTCAGCAACGACATGGTGAACAGCGAGTTCTTCGGCGTGGGCGTGCAGCGTGCCGTGTGCGACTTCACGATGAGCGCGGGTGGCGCGGCGGCGGACGAGCTGATCGCCGCGGCGCAGGACGTGGGGCTCGGCGATGTTGTCACGCGCGAGGCGGTCGACGCCAGCCATGCGCTGGAAGTTTCCCTCTTCCCTTGGTACTTTTACGATCCGGGTTGGTGGCGCAACTGGCACGAGCTCGATCGCGGCGGATCGGCTCGCTTCCCTCTGATGGGATCCGTGAAGGAACGCTACAACGTGATGGGGGCGACGGCGGCTTGCCGCGTGCGCGACGTGCTCCCCACGCTGACGGAGACCGCCGTGACAAACGTCTTCACGTGGACGGCCGCGGCGAAGCCTTTCGGCGACGAGGACGGAAGGCGCGTGATCGACGTGCTGCCGGGCGCGCCGCTCGTGTTGCCGTCCTTCAAGTTCACGCGTCTCATCCCCCTCGGCGGCGTGGGCGAGTCGAATCTTGGCGCGGCGGACAACTCCTGGCTCGAGCACGTGCGCGTGCACGTGCCGAACAAGATCCGGGCCCCAGGCTGCTCCTACTGCAGGATTCTCGACAAGTGGGACGAGCCGGGCTATACGCGGGAAGGCGGCGAGTTCCTGATGCAACATCCGCACGACGAGGTGTGCGAGCCGCCGACGTCCGGCCACGGCGAGGGAGGAGGCACGCACTATGCGCACTAGGCGTTCGTGCTGCGGCCAGGCCGCGATCGAGTTCGCGATCGGCGTGTTCATCTTCACGCTCATCCTCGCGGCGCTCGTCGGGTTCGCCCCCGTGTTCCTCAAGAACATCGAGCTGCAAAGCGAGGCGCGGTGCGACGCCGGCACCTCCGCGATCGGTTCGCTGGAAGGTTCGGACGACCTTGGAAACGCGGCCGCGTTCACTTCCTACGCGCATCCGCCGGCTGCGGCAGAAGGCGGCGACCCGTGGTCGTATCCGATCGAAAACTTGCCAGACGAGCCGCGCTTCGGCGACTGGCACGGAAACGGCGTCTCGGCCGGACGGCTCATCCCCGGCGGGCGGAAGAAGGATTTCACATTCCGCATGTTCGTGGGCGGCGAGACGCTCGTGAACGACAAGGGGACGCTCTCCGAGGAGCTGTATCTTCCGGCGATGGGCGGACTGAAGACCGTGGGAGGCGAGCAATGAGGTCGGCGGCGATTTTCCTTGGCGCGCTGCTGACGGGATCCGCGCTCTTCGGCGCGTGGTTCTGGCAGCGGCCCGCATCCGGCGGCGGATCGGCCGGATGGCCGGAGTCGATGCCTTCCTTCGCGAGCGGCAATCCCGCGTGTTCATACACGCTGAAGTCTGGCGGTTCGTTCGTCTGCACGACGGTGCCGGGCGGGCGGGACGAGGCGCTGGCGCGTGCGCGTGCGGCCTTCGCGGAGGCCGGGTGGGGCGTCGTGCCGATCCGCACGCGCGACATGCTGATCTTCACGCGCGGCGACGCGGTGGCGGCGGTCCTTGCCGAGGAGATCGAGACGGGCACGCGTCTGACGGCCATCCAGCGGCCTTCCGGCCTGTGATCGTTCGCCGATGAGTGAGTGGATAACGACCCGCACGAGAAGGAGAAAAAAGAATATGAACGGCAAACTTGAAAGACGGGCCTTTCTGAAGGCGGCGGCCGCCGCGTGCGCGGCGGTGCGGACGCCGTTCGCGTTGGCGGCGTGGTGCAGTCCCTCGAAGATGAAGGAGATGGAGGTCGACGAGGAGGGCGGCAAGTCGACCAAGGAGCTGGAGGCGCTGCTGGACGCCGTGGAGCGCACGTACGCGGGGCGGCCGTACCTCGTCATCCGCACGCGCTACATGATGACCATG
>JAEEGL010751132.1_pt1 | contig 13970 bp, 16 predicted proteins | sample 9134231 | NCBI WGS metagenome assembly JAEEGL01 (sample SAMN16246548, study PRJNA631951) | gut metagenome | biome: gut microbiome; feature: rumen; material: fiber-attached | host: Bos | place: Iran: Karaj | collected 2018-10
CCGATCATTCCCGCCTTCGAAGCCGAATAGTTGCACTGGCCCGCATTGCCGTGGACGCCTACGATCGAGCTGATGTTGATGATCGAACCGCCGCGCTGCCGCAGCATGACCGGCGAAACCGCGTGGATGAAGTTGAAGGCGCTCTTGAGGTTGACCGTCAGCACGGCATCCCACTGGAGCTCGCTCATGCGCAGCATCAGACCGTCTTTCGTGATGCCGGCGTTGTTGACCAGGATGTCAATGCGGCCGAAGTGCTCGACAACCTGCATGACGGCGTTGTGCGACTGTTCGAAGTCTGCCGCATTCGATGCAAGCGCCAGCACACGCACGCCGAAGGCTTCAAGTTCCGCCTTCGTCTGCTCGCCGGTCTCGTCGATCACCAGGTCCGTGAAGGCGATATCGGCGCCTTCTTCCGCAAACTTGAGGGCAATCTGCTTGCCGATGCCCCTTGCCGCGCCAGTAATCAGCGCGACCTTTCCTTTCAGTAATTCCATATCAGAATTTTGCAATTAAATCATATTCATTGGCCCCGATGATGTCCACATCCATAAACGACCCCACGAGGGACTCCGGAGCTTTATCCCGGAGTGCCTGCGACGGGTCGACAAGGATTTCACCGTCGACTTCCGGCGACTCCGTCATGGAACGACAGACCAGCACGCCGTCGGAGAAGCTGTCGACGAGCACCCGCTCGCGACGGCCGATCCGCGACTGATTGAACGCGAGCGAAATGCCGCTCTGCAACTCCATCAGCCGGTCGTACCGCTCCTGCTTCACTTCCGCCGGAATGTCGTCCGCATAATGCAGCGCCCCGTACGTTCCCTCCTCCTCCGAGTACTGGAACGCACCGAGCCGCTCGAAACGGCACTCCTGCACGAAATCGAGCAAGTCGGCAAACTCTGCCTCCCCCTCGCCCGGATGGCCCACGATCAGGGTCGTCCGCAACACGACGTCCGGGACCAGGCGGCGCATCCGCGCCACCAGGTCGCGCGTTTCTCGGCCCGTAACCCCGCGCCGCATCATCTTCAGCACCTTGTCGGCGCTGTGCTGCAGCGGGATATCGATATAGGGACAGATTTTCGGGTTGTCGGCCATCACGCGCAGCACATCCTCGGGAAAGCCCGCCGGATAGCTGTAGTGCAGCCGGATCCATTCGATGCCGTCAATCTCCGCCAGCCGCCCGAGCAACTCTGCCAGGGCGCGCCGGCCATACAGGTCGAGGCCGTAATACGTGGTGTCCTGCGCAATGACGATCAGCTCCTTCACACCGCCGGCGGCCAGCCGCCGCGCCTCCTCCACCAGGTTCTCCATCGGCACGCTCACGTGCGGGCCGCGGATCAGGGGAATGGCGCAGTAGGAACAGGAGCGGTCGCAGCCCTCGGCAATCTTCAGGTAGGCATAATGGGATGGCGTCGTGAGCACGCGGCCCAGCGTATCGAAGGTCAGCACGCCGTTCCACTCGTCCACCTCGGGAATCTCGGGCGGCAGCTCGTTGCGGTAGCGCTGCGACAGGCAGCCGAACACCGACACCTTCTGCACCAGCCCGGCCTTCTTGGCCTCAACGGCCTGCAGGATGGCCGAAATCGACTCCTCCTTCGCGTCCTGGATGAAACCGCACGTATTGATGATCACCTCGTCCACGCCGCCGGATGCCAGATCCGTATCCTCGGGCACGAGCGTGTAACCACGCTCCGCGAGGACGCGCATCAGGTGCTCCGAGTCCACACGGTTCTTGGAGCACCCCATCGTCACGACCTGGATCCGCCTCACTCAGCCTTCTCCTCTTCTTCTTTCTTCTCTTCCTCGTCGTCCGCGAATTCCAGCGAAGCATGCGCGCGGAGCTCCTCGTACCAGCCGAGGACCTTCTTCATGTGCGACACATAGAAGCGGTCCGGGTCGTAGTTGGGAAGCACCTCGCCGAAGAACTTCTGGATGGCCTTCGAGTCGGCTTTCGGGCTGGGAGCCGCGCCCTTCTCGAGCTTGGCGGCCATCGACTCGAGCACCTGGCGGAGCGGAACGTCCGTCTCGTCGGTGAAGATCGAGATGTCGGCCAGCGAGCTCACCTTGGCGCTTGCGCCGAGCATCGTGCGCTGTTTCGTAGCCAGCGACTCGGCGATGATGCCGCCGCGGCCCTGGGCTACATATGCAAAGAGTCCGTGTTCTCCGGAAACGGAGAGAATTTTCTTCAGATCAGTTTTTTCCATCTTCTTGAATCCTTTCTAAAATATCCAAAATGGCCGGGAGCACCGGCTTCCGGCCGTCATTATCAATGATAAAATCAGCGTGCTCGGCCCGCTGGTCGTCCGTCCACTGCGCCGCCATCCGCCGCCGCACCTCCGCTTCGGTCATCCCGCTGCGCCGCAGCACGCGCTCCATCCGCACGTCTTCCGGCGCCGTCAATGCCAGTACATAGTCGTAAACGCGCTCCGGCAGGGGTTTCTCGAGCAGGATGGCCGACTCGATGATGACCACCGGCGGATGGTCCGGCAGGGCATCCGCCCACTCCCGGAAATCGCGGATGACCGCCGGATGGACCAGCGATTCGACCTGCGCCAGCAACACGGGATCGGCAAAAATCCGTTCCGCAAACGCGGCGCGGTCCAGCCGTCCCTCCGCATCCAGCACACCCTCGCCGCAGAGGCGGACGATGCCACTGAGCAATTGCGGGTCGCGGTCATAGAGTTCCTTGGCCACCTGGTCGCAGTTGTACGCCGGAACGCCCAGCGCATCGAAAGCCCGGATGATGAAGGACTTTCCGCTTCCGATTCCTCCCGTGCACAAGAGTACCCGCCGGCCCATCGCTTCCCTATTTTTCCTCCACCTGGATGCACTCCACCAGCGCCGGCTTCATCCGCCAGGAGTAGATGTCACGATCGGTGACAAGCTGGGGAATGACCCGTGTGCTGCCCGCATTGACATAGTCGCGCCAGTCGATGACCAGCGCCAAATCTTCTTCCGTGATGCGGCCGCCCCTCGGGCGGAACGAAGCCCGGAAGGTTACCTCCACCTGCGAAGGCAGGATCATCAGCGTACGGCCGGCCGGGACACGGGTTGCCGTCACGGGCAAGGTCAGCGTCGTCTCGACATAGCGGTCCACCGCGATGTCGTAATACACCTTCTCGCAGTCTACGCGAAGGCCGGAAACCGGTTCGACCGGCACATAGCCCTGCAGGCTCTTGTCCACATTCCGGAACGTGATGCCGGCCGTGCGGACCTCCGTGAGCTTCTGCAGTTCCTTCACGTCGCCATAGACCAGCACGGAATCGGGCTTCAGCTGCACCTCTCCCACCTGCATATACTGCTGGCGGAACGACAGGTCCAGCACGGCCGTGACAGGCACCTTCGCATAGGACTGGCGCGTAAAGGCAAACGTCAGCTGCGGCGTTTCGATGAAATCGACGACGAAGCGCTCGCCCATCTGCTCGGAAATCTTGTCCCTGATGTCCGCCACATTGAGCAGGAAGAGGTCTTCCCCCTCGGGCACCGGCGTGAACCAGCGCGCATCGACGGTCAGCGGCAGTGGAGCGGGCTTGCGGTTCAACCCTCTCATCTTCAGGATATAAAAGCCCGTGCCGCGGCCGCGGACGACGAGCGTCTCACGGGCGGTGGCATCGGGTGCGTAGCCCTTCAGGTTCGTGGTCACACACACCGTATAGGGAATCGACGCGGTATAGTCGAGCGAGAAGGTGTGCATCACCCACACGAAGAAGGCGGTCAGCAGCGAGAGGAGGAGTAGCCGGAGGTTCTTCATCGCGAACGCCGGAGGCAGCGATTACTGCTGCACCTCGCTGAAGTCTTTGACGAGCGAAGCCTTGTCGACCTTGATCTTGACGTCCTTGTCGATCTCGAGCATCACCTTGTTGTCGTTGACCTCGATCACGGTGCCATAGATGCCGCCGACGGTGACGACCTTGTCGCCCTTCTTCAGGCTGTCGCGGAAATTGTTGAGTTCTTTCTGACGCTTCTGCTGGGGACGGATCATGAAGAGCCACATCACCACGAAAATGAGGGCCAGCATCAGCAGCATCGTCCAGCCGCCGCCCTGAGCACCCTGCGCCTGCAGGAAGTTGATTGCGTAAATGTTCATTGTATCAAATTGTTAAGATTATTCTTACTGTTCGTAGAGGCCGCGGCCCTGCTTCACCACCTCGCCCTCGCGGATCTTCTCCTGGATGATGCGGTCGAGGATGCCGTTGACGAAGATGCGGCTGTTCGGCGTGCTGTAGTACTTGGCAATCTCCACGTATTCGTTGATGGTCACCTTCACGGGGATGGTGGGGAACACGACGGCCTCGGTAACGCCCATCACGATCAGCGCGGCGTCCGTGGCCACCAGGCGGTCGCTCTTCCAGTTGTCGAGATGACCGGAGAGCAGCGTGAAATACTCGTCATAGCGCAGGATCGACTCGGTGAGCAGGCGCACTGCGAATTCCTTGTCATCCTCCTTGAGGAAGGTGTTGGGATGCACGATGTGGTGCTTCCGCTCCGTCTCGGCGATGCCTGCGATGATGACATTCAGCACATAGGCCACGTCGTCGATCCACAGGAGCGACTGGTCCTCGAGGATCGAGGCGAGTTCCTCGTTGTCCTCGAATTCATCCTGGAAGATGCAGGAAATGAGCCGGCAGTCCTCCTCGAAGGAGTCCTCGCCGGATTCCATATACTGCTGGTAGTAGTCCTTTGAAATGATGGAGTGATAGACGCGGCGCACGAAGGGCTCGTATTCCCCCCACACCAGGCCCCGCTTCTGGCAGGTACGGCCGAATTCCGGGTCGTCGGACAGGAGCTTCGCGAAGCGGTTGTGGACGAATTTCAGGTTCGGATGCGCCTCCGCCTCGGTGGGATGGAACTTGCGCATGCCGACCGCGATGCGGTCTTCGGCCACGTCAATCAGCGACTGGGTGATGTTGAGCAGGAAGTAATAGAGGTCGCGCGTCTTCTCGCAGGATTCGAGGAGCATGGTCTGCGCTGCGTTGACACTGTCGGATCCGGAGCCCTCATAGGCGAAGAGGGTTTTGAACGCCTTGATGCGGATCAGTCTACGGGATAGCATTTCAAAGTTTTCTGAATTTTTTACAAAGATAAGTGGTTTCGTTCAAAAATAAAATCTATCTTTGTAAGAGATAACGAAAAAACGTTTCTTTAAATCTAACATACGACTATGTACTTTGAGGATTATGACAACGCAGGCTTCCAGGAGAGATCCGGGGACGATGTTTATTCGAAGCCTGTCCGTGCGGGCAAGCGAACCTACTTTTTCGATGTTAAGGCAACCAAAGGCAACGATTATTACCTGACGATCACCGAGAGCAAACGCCGCGTGGAACGCGACGGCCGCTATGTGTACGACAAGCACAAGATCTTCCTCTACAAGGAAGACTTCGACAAGTTTGCAGACGGCCTCCAGGAGGTGGTCAATTACATTCGTGAACGACTTCCGGCAGCTCCGGAGCAGGCTCCCGAAGCGGAGGGCGGTGCTCCCGGCTCCTTCTCCGACGTCGAATTCGAAGAACTTTAATCACAGAAATAGCCGGCCCCAGTGCCGGTATTTTTATGGTCAACCACCCTTTCTCGTACGACAAGATTGCCGCTGGCAGCAGCATCATCGGCCGCGAGGCCGAACTGGCCTTCATGGCCGACTTGCTGGAGAAAGGGAACCGCAGCCTGACCCTCTATGGTGGGCCGCGAAGCGGTAAGGAGACCCTCGTTACAGAGGCACTGGAGCGCCTGAAACGGCGCAACGGCAACGTCATTATCTGCCGCATCGACCTGTTCAACATCCGGACGCTCGAAGCCTTCGCCCAGCTCTGGCGCGAGAGCATGCGCTCCTGCGCCCTGGAGGTGAACCGTCATGCCCTGCTGCCGTTCGACATCGCCATTGACGAGATTCCCGAACAGAAAATCTATGATCTGCCCGGCATTATCGCTGCCGAGTCGGCTTCCCCAATGGTCATCTGGTTCAAGGAATTCCAGAACCTGCTGTCCACCGAAACCGACACCTTCAAGCTGGACCAGTTCGACAAGATCTGGAGCCGCCAGCGGGGCGTATCCTACATCTTCACGGGCAGTTGCATCAATGCGATGAAGGGCATCTTCGAAGACCGAAAACTCTTCTACGGCATCACCCGTCCGCTGGAACTCCTGCCGCCCGACCGCCGGACCGTCTGCGAATACATCCGCCAGACGTTCCTGCAGATCGGACGCGTCATCGAGATGGAAGAAGTGATGGCCCTCCACGAGATCTCGGGCGGCAATATGTGGTATCTTAAGCAGTTGTGCTCCTTCTGCTACGCCATGCCGGCCGGCTACATCAACCGCAACATCGTGAACCGGGCGCGCGACCAGCTGCTCGCGATTCACGTTCCCCGTTTCAAGTCGATGACATTCGACCTGACGGCCAACCAGATTAACCTGCTGCACGCCATCGTGGACGGCGTAAACAAGTTCACCAGTTCGGAGATGATGGAACGCTACCACCTCAACTCCTCGGCCGGTGTGGCGCGCGTGAAAGAGGCCCTGCAGCGGAAGGAAGTCATCACTTTCGACGCGGAGGACAACGCCCGGCTCATCGACCCCTTGTACGAATACTGGTTACGTTATTATTACTTTCTATGAAAAAGTTCGTCATCCTCTCCGGCGCCGGCGTGAGCGCCGAAAGCGGCATCAAGACCTTCCGCGACAGCGACGGCCTGTGGGAGAACTACAATGTGGCCGACGTGGCTGACATCGACGGCTGGTACCGGAATCCCGGACTCGTGCTCAAGTTCTATAACGAGCGCCGCCGCCAGCTCGAAAAGGCGAAGCCCAACCGCGCCCACGAGATCATCGCGGAAATGGAGAAATATTTCGACGTGACCGTCGTCACGCAGAACGTGGACAACCTGCACGAGCGCGCAGGTTCGACGAAAGTCATCCACCTGCACGGCGAACTGACGAAAGTCCGCCCCGAGAATACCGAGGACCGGGGCGTGAAGGACATCGGCTATGCCGACATCAACCTGGGCGACTGCGACAGCCACGGCGTCCAGTTGCGGCCGCACATCGTATGGTTCGGCGAGGCCGTCCCGATGATGACGCCCGCCGCCAGGGCCGTTTCGGAGGCCGACATCCTGCTGATCATCGGCACCTCGCTCAACGTCTATCCGGCCGCCGGCCTGTTCCGTTACGTCCAGCCCGGCACGCCGATCTTCCTCATCGACCCGAAACCCATCCATCTGGATTACAATAATTTCCGACAGATCCAGGAGCCCGCTACCGTGGGAATGGAACAACTCAAGCAGATCCTGCTCGATGACTACCTTTAACAGCCGGCCCAAGAACGTGGTGCTGGCCGTCACCGGCGCCAGCGGTGCCGTCTATGCGCGCCGCTTCCTGGAGCGTGCCACCGCGCTGCCGGACGTAAATGTCCACCTGCTGATGACCGAAACGGCCCGCGAAATCTGGCAGCACGAACTGGGCGGCGGCTATTTCGACGGCCGCTTCACGATCCTCGACAACGGCCGCTTCGACAGCCCCTTCTGCTCCGGCAGCGCTGCCGCCGACGTGATGGTGGTGATGCCCTGCTCGATGGGGGCGCTGGCCCGCATCGCGGCCGGAACGGCCGACAACGCGGTGGCGCGCATCGCCGACGTGCAGCTCAAGGAGCGCCGGCCGCTGATCCTGGTGCCGCGCGAGACGCCGCTGAGCCTCATCCATCTGCGCAATATGACAGCACTCACCGAGGCCGGCGCCATCATCGCTCCCGCCGCCCCTGGCTTCTACACCCGTCCTGACAGTCTGGATACCCTCGTCGACGCCTTCGTCGCCCGCATTCTCCAACTCTCCGGCCTCGCCCCTCTCGACGAAGCCTACCGCTGGTCATAATCAATAATTCAGTATTGTCACGACGCCGTCCATCGTCGAAACCAGGAGCCGACGCTCAGGAAGCGGCACGATGGAATTGATCAGCGCCACCGACACCTTGTGCCGCCACACCAGCGAACCGTTGTAGTCGCTCAACGCGAAAATGTTGCCCTTGTCAGTCGGCACGAACACCAGATGCTCGGCGCAGGCCGACGGCGTCGGCGCGATCTCGTAACCGAACCCGGGACGCACCTCCCAGCGCTTCACCACCTCGTTCGGCTCCGTATCGTAAGCCTGCACGCTGTCGAACATCGTCTTGACGTAAGCTGTTTCGCCGTCTGACGACAGCGCAATGCTCTCACGGCCGCCGGCCGACTCCCAGACCGTCTGCCCGGTCCGCGCGTCAATCGCGTACGTCTTGCGCTCCGGTGTAACGATAAAGATCTTCCCGTGCGCCTTCACCGGATAAACCGCAGCGGGCGAGAACATCCGGGAACCTTTCGTCTTCCAGGTCCACTGGAGCTTTCCCGTGCGCCGGTTCAGGGAATAGAGCGTGTTCGCCCAGTCGCCGAACACCACCTGTTCCTTGTCCACGAAGGGCCGGCATTCCACGAAGCCCTCGATGTCCTCCGTTTCCCACAGCAGCTTTCCATTGCGGACCCTCAGGGCCCGGAACACGTGGTCGGACGAACCCACATAGGCCACGCCGTCCCAGACGGCCGCCGTCGCCAGCACCGACTTGCCACAGCTGTGTTTCCAGAGCAGCTCGCCTGTCTTCAGCGACAGGCAGTAGATGTTGCCGTCGGTAGAACCGACCACCACGCGGCGACGCCAGACAGTCGGGGTTGCGAACACCTTGCCGCCTGTGGCGAAACGCCACACCTCGGCCCCGGTCTTCGCGTCGAGCGCCTTCACGACGCCCGCTTCGTTGGCGTAAAGCACCAGCTTTCCCGCCGGGACCGCCCCGCAACCGATATCGCCCTCGTCCTGGATGCGCCAGACGACAGAAACCTGCGGATACATCAGGTTCACGTCGAATTTCATAAAAGGATAGTTGAACGGCAGGCCGTACGGGTTGTTGCGGCCCGACGGCTTGTCGGGCTCGTACTGCGGCGCTGCCGTGAGCTGCTGCATATACCACGGCGCCAGGTCATGCGGGCGGACGGGATTCCCTTCCGCGTCGGCCAGGATGCGCTCGTGCGCCGTAAACACGCCGTTACGGATCTCCATCACGTTGTAACCGAGTTCCTTGCCGCGGTCCGGCGAGCGGCCCAGGATGCCCGGGACGCCCTCATAGGAGAGCGCCGCGTTCTTGTGCCAGTGGCCGCCGATGAGCAGCTGGATATTGCCCTTCTTCACCGTGTTCATCAACTGGAAATAGTTGAGCACGGAGGTGTCCTGCGGATAGTGGTTCACCAGGATCAGGGGTTGTTCACGCGGCGTGGCGACGACGACCGAGTCGAGCCACGTCAGCGTCTCGTGGGGGATCAGGGCCGGAGCCATCCGCATATTCGGTCCGCAGTTGCAGCCCAGGAACTTGATGCCGCCCGCCTCGAATTCGAAATGCTCGTAGCCGAAGACCTTTGCGAAGGTGTTGCAGCCGCTTTCCGACCACTTGGCGTCGTGGTTGCCCGCCACGATCCACCAGGGCCGTTCCAGTTCATCGATCAATCCTTTGGTGAAGGCTATCTCCTCGTCGGACCCGAAATCGGTGATATCGCCGCCGAACACCGTGAACTGGATGTCCGGCTGGCTGTTGATATCCTCAATACAGCGCTTCAGGTTCTCAATCCGCTGCGAGCCAGCGCTGATATGGATGTCCGTCAGAAAGGCGAACTTGACGGGCCTTTCCTGCGCATGCGAAGGCAGGAGCGCCAGCAGTAACGCCAGGCCCGTCAGTACGATCCCTTTCATCCTAGAGGTTCTTGATGACGAGGGTCGAGTTGGTGCCGCCGAAACCGAAGGAGTTCGAAAGGAAGATGTCGAAGTGGCTTTCAATGGTCTTCCCGGGGATAAGCAGATGCTCGGAATCTTCATCGGGATTCTCAAAGTTCACGCTGCCTGCGATGAAGTCGTTCTTCATCATGAGCATCGAGTAGATGACTTCCGATGCGCCGGCCATCCACATTTCGTGGCCGGTCTGCGACTTGGTGGAGGTGACGGGAACCGTGCGCTCGCCGAAGACGCGATGAAGCGCCTTCGCCTCGTTGGCGTCGCCCACGTGCGTGGACGTCGCGTGCGCGTTGACGTAACCGATCGAGCGGACATCGACGCCGGCACGGCGGATGGCCATCTGCAGGGAACGCGTCGGGCCGTCCACGTTGGGCGAAGAGATATGGTCGCCGTTGGCCGAGAAGCCATAGCCGAGCACCTCGGCAAGGATCGGCGCACCGCGGCGGACAGCGCTCTCATAGCTCTCGAGGATCACGGTAGCAGCACCGCCGCCCGGCACAAGGCCGTCACGGTCGCGGTCGAACGGACGACTGGCCTTCGTCGGCGCATCTTCCCGCGTCGAGAATGCCGAGATGCCGTCGAAGGAACCCGTAGCCGCCATATTGACCTCCTGCGCACCACCGCAGACCACCATTTCCTGCAGGCCGTTCTGGATAAGGAGCGCGCCCAGGCCGATGGCGTGGGAACCGCTCGCGCAGGCACCCGATACCGTCAGGTTGATACCCTTGAGCGAGAAGATGACGCCCAGGTTCATCGTCACGGTGGAGTTCATCGACTGGAAGATGGCGCCGCTGCCGCAGAGCGTCGTGTCTTTCTTGTCAATAATCTTCTGGACAGAATTGTACACGGCGTCTGCCGTGCTGTCATTGCCATAAAGCAGGCCCACTTCGTGGGTGGCCAGGTAATCCTGGTCGATGCCTGCGTCACGCAGGGCGTCGCGGGTCGCGCAGTAAGCGTACTGCGCCGGTTCCGGCATATACACGCGCTGTGCGCGGGGCAGTTCGCCCTTGAGTTCAGGGGTGGGAACGAAGGAAGTGAGGCCCGAACGGAAGCCCATTTCCTTGCGGACCGGGTCGAGGATGATGCCCGACCGGCCGGTGTACAACGATTGGCGCACCTCTTCGAGGGTCGTGCCCAGGCACGACCAGATGCCCATACCAGTGATAACTACTCTATTCATAGGTTTAAGGTTTTATTGCAGTTTAAAAATATACGTTATGGTGCCCTCCTGTGTGACGGGCGCCTTGGGGTTTGCATTGAATTTGGCCTGCAGGGCGGCCTGCTTCGCGGCGGACCAGAGCGTGCGGTCCTGCACTGACGTGCCCTCGTAGCCCGGGATCGCGTCGGTCACATTGCCCTCGCGGTCCACCGTGATGCGGACCACCACACGGCCTGCCTTCTGCACGCTGTAGGACGGCAGGGGCAGCGAGCCTACGACGTTGCGGCCGGCCAGGCGGGCCGACGGCTCACCGTCCGAAGCGCCTTCGTTCGTGTTGCCGCTGGCGTGGCCCGGCTTGAAGGTATTCGAGGGCGTGGACGAAGTCTGTGTCGCCAGCGTGTCCTTTTTGTTGTTGGCGGCCGAAGGGAACAGCGCGCGCTTGTCGATCTGCTTCTTCGGCGCGGGGACCTCCACGTCGCCGTCTTCTCCGGGCGTGGCCTCTTCGGCCTCGTTGGCCTTGTGGCCCTCGACCGGTGCCTCGGAACGCTCCACCAGCCGCACGTCCTGTTCGGGATCGGGGTTTTCGGAACGCGGTTCCGTGCCCACCTCCATCTGCGGCGGCTCCTCCTCGTCGAGGAACTCCATCACCACGGACTTTTCCTCGGGCGGCGGATAGATGTACTTCAGCCCGGAACGGAAACACAGCACGAGCAGCAGTGCGTGAAACACCACCGTCATGCCAAGTCCGACCCATTGGGAACGATTCATCCGGGCGAAAGTCTAAGGGTTAAAAGGGTTATTCGGGCGATGTGGCCATGATGACCTTGTAGTGATTGCGCTTGGCAATATTCATCAGCGCCACCACCTCCTTGACGGGAACGGTCTCGTCGGCGTAGATCGAGAACGTGGGGTCGTCCTCGAACTGCAGCAGTTCGCGCACGGCCGGTTCAATCTCGCCGAAGGCCACGGGTTTCTGATTTCCGTTGATATGGTAGCTCACGCGGTTCTGGCCGGGATAGTCCTTGATCGACACGCTGACCGTCGCTTTCGCCGCAACCTGGCCGGTGCTCTTAGGGAGCAGCAGCTTCAGCGCGTTGGGATTGACGAGGGTCGAGGTGACGAGGAAGAAGATCAGCAGCAGGAACACGATGTCCGTCATCGAGGACATCGAGAACGCCGGGTCTACCTTCGTTGATCGCTTGATGGCCATGTCGCTATTTTTCGTTACGGGATTCCTTGCGGGCCTGCGCCGCATCGAGGAACTCGATGGACGAAGCCTCCATCTTGGCCACGAGGCTCGTCACCTGCGCAGTCAGGAAGTTATAGCCGAAATAGGCCAGGATGCCCACGATCAGACCGCCGACCGTGGTGATCATGGCCGTGTAGATACCGCCCGACAGGAGCGTGATGTCGATGTTGTTGCCGGCCTGTGCCATATTGAAGAAGGCCTGCACCATACCCATCACCGTGCCGAGGAAACCGATCATCGGGGCGCCGCCGGCGATGGTCGCCAGGATCGGCAGGCCCTTCTCCAACTGTGCGACTTCGACGTTGGCCACGTTCTCGACCGCGATGCGGATGTCGGAGAGCGGCTTGTCGATGCGCTCGACGCCTTTGTCGATCATCCGGGCGACCGGCGTGTCACTGCGCTTGCACAGTGCGCGTGCCGAACGGACCTTACCCTCCAGCAGGTAGTTGTCCACGTCCTTGATGAAGTTCTTGTCGATTTTGCCGGCCTGGCGGATGGCCCACCATTTCTTGCCGAAGATGTAGATGGCTACGATCGAGAGGGCCAGCAGTACGAGCATCAGCCAGCCGCCCTTGGCCGCCATGCTGATGAGCGAGAAGGAAAGCTCCTCCTGTACGGGGACCGCCTCAATGGCGGCATCGGTTGCGGTTTGCAGGAATGTAATCATACGTATGGTTTTATTTTATTTCAATCAAAGGGTACGGGTACCGGATGTCTTCGAGGAAGAGGGCTTCGCCGATGACGGACTGTCCGGCCTCGGAACGGTCCTGCGCGGCGAGCACCGTCTCGACCCATGCGGGCGCCTGACGGCCCCTTCCCACTTCCAAAAGCGTGCCGACCGTGGCCCGCACCATATTGCGGAGAAAGCGGTCGGCCGTGATGGTGAACACCAGGTGCGTGTCGTCCACCGCCTCCCAGTGCGCCTCCGTCACGGTGCAGAGCGAAGTCTTGTTGTCGCCGCCCGTCTTCTCGAAGCTCGAGAAGTCGTGCTTGCCCAGCAGCGGCTCCGCCGCCCGGTTCATCGCTTCCACGTCAAAGTCGTACCAGCAGCGGCAGGAATGGCGGATGAAAGGGTCCTTCGCGGTGTGGATGTAGTAGCGGTAAGTGCGGCTCACGGCGTCGAAACGCGCGTGCGCATTGTCCGCCACGGCATAGAACGCTTCTGCCACGATGGCAGACGGCAGAATGGCATTTAATTTGCGAAGGAGTCGGACGGCTTCTTCATCCGGCCATGCTGACACGTCGAAATGCGCAATGTAATGGCGCGCATTCACCCCCGTGTCCGTCCTTCCGGCTCCAACCACGGTCACCGGCTCCCCGAAGACGATCGAGAGCGCCCGCTCCATTTCGGCCTGGACAGAAGGCACATTGGGCTGCACCTGCCACCCGCAGAAAGGACTTCCGTCGTAGGAAAGCTGGATGAAGCGCCGCATAACTGGAATTTTATTACTTTTGTGGTTGGATTAAACGCACAAAAATACAAAAAAACACAATATAAGAAGTATGGATAGTGTAAACATTAAAGAGTTAAACGACCGCATCGGGCAGGAAAGCGCCTTCGTCGACATCATCCAGATGGAGATGGGCAAGGTGATCGTAGGCCAGAAACAGCTGGTCGACAACCTGCTGATCGGCCTGCTGGCCAACGGACACATCCTCCTCGAGGGTATGCCGGGCCTGGCCAAGACCCTGGCCATCAACACGCTGGCGCAGATCGTCGATGCCAAGTTCAACCGCATCCAGTTCACGCCCGACCTGCTGCCGGCC
>JAEEGL012631424.1_pt1 | contig 13970 bp, 6 predicted proteins | sample 9134231 | NCBI WGS metagenome assembly JAEEGL01 (sample SAMN16246548, study PRJNA631951) | gut metagenome | biome: gut microbiome; feature: rumen; material: fiber-attached | host: Bos | place: Iran: Karaj | collected 2018-10
CCTTATAAACAGCCATATTTGGTGTTCTTGCCGTTTTTGAAACACATTGGCAAGAAAAACGAAAAAAAAACATCAAATATTTGGCTGTTTGAAAAAAAGGCAGTACCTTTGCAGTCGCAAAATTGAAAGCGACGGCTCCCTAGCTCAACTGAATAGAGCATCTGACTACGGATCAGAAGGTTGTGGGTTTGAATCCCGCGGGAGTCACTTTCAAGAGATGCAATCATAAGGGAAGGCTCCCTAGCTCAACTGAATAGAGCATCTGACTACGGATCAGAAGGTTGTGGGTTTGAATCCCGCGGGAGTCACGACACTAAAACGAGTGCCAAAGAGTTGAATATCGGCTTTTTGGCATTTTTTATTTACCCTATCTTTCAAAAATGTTTGCATGTGCTTTGTGCAATCGTCAAAATTTCGTAATTTTGCAAATTCTTAATGACATTTGTTCTCCCACACGGGGAAAAAGAATGCATGAAATAGATATTTAACAACAAAATTACGACAATATGTTAACACTCAAACTCATCAGTGAGGAAACTGAACGTGTCATTCGTGGCTTGGAAAAAAAGCAATTTACAGGTGCTCGTGAAGCTATCGAAAACGTACTGGCGGTAGATAAACGCCGCCGCGAAACACAACGCGAACTTGACCAAACTAAACAACAGGCTAAACAACTTGCTGCGCAAATCGGAGCCTTGATGAAACAAGGCAAGCGCGAAGAGGCAGAACAAGTGAAATTGCAAGTGGCTGAATTCAAGCAAAAAGACAAGGACTTGCAAGAGATGATGGATAAGTCGGAACAGGAATTGACCGTTCTGCTTTGCCAAATCCCCAATATCCCATACGATGAAGTTCCTGAGGGACGTTCTGCGGAAAACAACCGTGTGGTAAAGAGCAACTTGAAGGAATGTACACCCGAAGACACCGTTGGCAATTGGACTGCCAATCCCGAAAACACGGAGGCAAAGCTTCCTCATTGGGAACTTGCCAAGAAGTATAATCTCATTGATTTCGACTTAGGCGTAAAAATCACGGGCGCAGGATTCCCCGTATATATTGGAAAAGGTGCACGTTTGCAACGAGCATTGATTAACTTCTTCCTGGATGAAGCACGTAAGTCGGGCTATACCGAAATCATGCCTCCAACGGTAGTTAACGCCGCATCTGGTTATGGTACAGGACAACTTCCCGATAAGGAAGGACAGATGTATCATTGTGAGGTAGATGATTTCTATCTCATCCCTACCGCTGAGGTTCCCGTAACCAATATCTATCGCGACGTGATTCTCGACGAGAAAGACCTTCCCATCAAGAATTGTGCTTACACCGAGTGTTTCCGTCGTGAAGCTGGTTCATACGGAAAAGACGTGCGTGGATTGAATCGTCTGCACGAATTCTCTAAAGTGGAAATCGTTCGCATCGATAAGCCAGAGCATTCTAAGGAGAGTCACAAGGAGATGTTGGAACATGTAGAGGGATTGCTCAAGAAACTCGAACTTCCCTATCGTATCTTGTTGCTTTGTGGTGGCGACCAATCATTTACGTCTTCTATCTGTTACGACTTCGAGGTTTATTCAGAAGCACAAAAGCGTTGGTTGGAAGTATCGTCTGTCAGCAATTTCGACAATTATCAAGCCAATCGTTTGAAGTGTCGCTATCGTCATGCTGATGACAAGAAGATAGAACTCTGCCATACGCTTAACGGTTCTGCGCTCGCATTGCCACGTATCGTAGCAGCTATCATCGAGAACAACCAAACACCAGAGGGCATTCGCATTCCAAAGTGCCTCGTGCCTTATTGCGGTTTCGAGATTCTCGACAACAACAACTTCAGTCTTTAAGGTTTTGACAAGAAAACAAATACAAAATCAAGCAATATGAACAAGATTATTCGCAAGGAGCAGTTTTCTGAGAAGGTTTTCCTTTTCGAAATCGAGGCTCCATTGATTGCCAAGAGTCGCAAGGCTGGCAATTTCGTTATTGTACGCGTAGGCAAGAAGGGTGAGAGAATGCCTCTTACCATCGCTGACGCAGACATCGAACGCGGCACGATTACCCTCGTGGTGCAAAAGGTAGGTTTGTCATCTATCAAACTTTGCAACCTCAACGTGGGTGAGTATGTTACCGACGTGGTTGGTCCACTTGGAAATCCTACCCATATAGAAAACTTCGGTACCGTTGTTTGCGCTGGTGGTGGTGTTGGTGTTGCACCTATGTTGCCAATCATCCAAGCATTGAAGAAAGCTGGCAACCGCGTTCTCTCCGTATTGGCAGGAAGAAGCAAGGACCTCATTATATTGGAAGATAAGGTTCGCGAATCATCTGATGAGGTCATCATTATGACCGATGATGGTTCATATGGAGAAAAGGGTGTCGTTACGGTCGGCATCGAGAAGTTCATCGAACAGGAAGAGCATGTAGATAAGATATTCGCCATTGGTCCTCCCATCATGATGAAGTTCTCTAACCTTACCGCACAGAAGCACAATATTCCATGTGAAGTATCGCTGAATACCATTATGGTTGACGGTACGGGTATGTGTGGCGCTTGTCGTCTCACCATCGGTGGCAAGACAAAGTTTGTCTGCATCGACGGACCAGAATTCGATGGTGCATTGGTAGATTGGGATGAAATGTTCAAGCGCATGGGTACATTCAAGCGTGCCGAACAAGAGGAAATGGAGCATTTTGAGGAGCATTTGGATAATCTGAATGATCAGAATAGTCAGAACAATCAGAATAATCAGATTATTCAGAATAGTCAGAATAATCAAAACACCTCCATCGAAGAACTCACCGACCGCAACGCCGAATGGCGCACCGAGCTCCGCAAGTCGATGAAACCGAAGGAGCGCACGGCAATCCCACGTGTCATCATGCCTGAGTTAGACCCCGTTTATCGCGCAACTACTCGCACGGAGGAAGTAAACATCGGATTGACTCCCGAAATGGCACTTACCGAGGCTAAGCGTTGTTTGGATTGTGCCAAGCCAACATGTGTGGAAGGTTGTCCCGTGAATATCAATATCCCAGCGTTCGTGAAGAACATCGAGCGTGGCGAATTCCTTGCTGCTGCTAAGGTATTGAAAGACACCTCTGCCCTACCCGCCGTTTGCGGACGCGTTTGTCCACAAGAGAAACAATGTGAGAGTCGTTGTATCCATTTGAAGATGAACGAACCTGCCGTAGCTATCGGATATTTGGAGCGTTTTGCTGCTGATTACGAGCGCGAGAGTGGCAACATTTCCTTGCCTGAGATTGAACCATCAAACGGTATCAAGATTGCCGTTGTAGGTTCTGGTCCTGCTGGTTTGTCATTTGCTGGCGACATGGTGAAGAAAGGTTATGACGTCTATGTATTCGAGGCTTTGCACGAGATTGGTGGTGTATTGAAATATGGTATTCCTGAGTTCCGTCTTCCCAATGCTATCGTTGACGTGGAAATCGAAAACCTCAAGAAGATGGGCGTTCACTTCCAAACCGACGTTATCGTTGGTAAGACCATCAGCGTGAAAGACTTAGAGAACCAAGGCTTCAAGGGAATCTTCGTGGGTTCGGGTGCAGGATTACCCAACTTTATGAATATCCCTGGTGAGAATGCCATTAACATCATGTCTTCGAATGAGTATCTGACACGTGTAAACTTGATGGATGCTGCCAATCCAACAACAGATACGCCTATCAATCTCGGTAAGCAAGTATTGGTAGTAGGCGGCGGAAACACAGCTATGGACTCTTGTCGTACGGCAAAGCGTCTTGGTGCTGAAGTGACATTGGTTTATCGTCGTTCTGAGGCAGAAATGCCTGCTCGTCTCGAAGAGGTGAAGCATGCGAAGGAGGAAGGTATCAACTTCCTTACGTTGCACAATCCTATCGAATACAAGGCTGACGAAAATGGTGCCGTATGTGCTGCCGTTCTCCAAGTGATGGAATTAGGCGAACCAGATGCCAGTGGTCGTCGTTCTCCTGTTCCCATTGAGGGAAAGACCATCGAGATTCCCGTTGACCAAGTGATAGTGGCTGTAGGCGTTAGTCCTAACCCACTCGTTCCGAAGTCTATCGAAGGTCTTGAATTGGGTAGAAAGAACACCATCGTGGTTAACGAGGAGATGCAGAGTTCTCGCTCTAATCTCTTTGCTGGTGGCGATATTGTTCGTGGTGGTGCTACCGTTATCCTCGCCATGGGTGACGGTCGTCGTGCCGCTCTCAACATGGATAAGCAACTGAGGTGAAAGACTTACGTCAACACCTATTAAATCAGCTCGTTAGAGCTATGCGAACCTATCATCTCATTGATGATGGTGATTGCATACTCGTAGCATTATCAGGAGGCAAAGATAGTCTTTGCCTCCTTGATTTGTTAGCCCAACGTCAACGCATTTTCATGCCCCGTTTCTCCATCGAGTCCATTCACATTAGAATGGAAAATATCGATTACGAAACGGATACCCATTACTTGGAGGAATTTTGCCGACAACGCAACGTCAACTTGCATGTCGTTAACACGAGTTTTGATGCTTCCACCGACAAACGTAAGTCTCCTTGCTTTCTTTGTTCGTGGAATCGCAGAAAACAATTGTTCAACCTTGCACAAGAGATTGGTTGCAACAAGATTGCATTGGGTCATCACATGGACGACCTCATTCATACCGCACTCATGAATGAATGTTTCCAAGGAAGATTCGATACCATGCCCGTATTCTTGCAAATGAAAAAGATGCCATTGGCGATTATCCGTCCTCTATGTCTTTGCCATGAATCAGACATCAAGGCTTACGCCGAACAAGAAGGTTATCAAAAGCAACATAAGCTCTGTCCTTACGAGAAGGATTCCTATCGCACCGACATTCAACAAATCTTCCACCAAATGGAATCCCTAAACCCAGAAGCCCGCTATTCTATTTGGAATGCATTGGAAAGAGAAGGGAAACTGGTTGAAAAATAATCTCCTCTTTTTTGTATTTCACGTATATACACCATGTATTTCATACATATACAGAGTGTATTTGGCTTAAATACACGGTGTATAGCTATCAAATACATAGCGCATACACTCTTTTGTATCACGTACATATCATTCGTTTGTTTGCCATGAACCATTGATTTCTATGCTACAGACGAATGGTTTATAGCTTACAAACATATCGTTTGCATCGTCTAAACCTATCGTTTACGTCACCTAAAGCTATCGTTTTAATACACAAGAAAGGCACGACACACATTCTATGCCATGCTTTTTTATGTTGTGAGTTCAATGTTGACTATTGATAATTATTCGCAATCTATTTATATTCAAGCACTTACACACTTATTAAAGAATCCTTCACGATTATGGAACCATGAAAATCTTACAATCTTACAGCTGACAGTTTTTTTGCACCAAATAGGCGATGAAAGAGGAATAGAATGATAATATGAGAGATTAATATGAATAGAATAATTATTTATTAAAGATTATATAAATGAATATATTGTTAATAATTATTTATTATTTCTATTATATCTTATACTCTTATCATAATCATTCTTACTCCATTTCTATCATATCTTACACAAAAAAAAACTGTCAGCTGTAAGATTGTAAGATTTAGACATTCAGTAGTTCACCTTGAAGTAATGGAAGGCTTACTACTTTGTGCAAATGCACCCGATGTTCCAAATAATAGGAACGTAAAAAAATACTTGCTAAGTAAATTACAACATAATGGATTCTTCATTCTTTATTCTTCATTCTTCATTTAATATATAGGGTATTCCCCCATGAACAATAGGGATTTTCCCCTCATAACGTAGGACATTTCTTTTTGAAATTAGGTTTTTTTACTTTAAATTTGCAAAATAGTATTCAAAAACCTAAATGCCAACATTATGAACAAGAAGATTTTACTGCTGACATGCTTTTGTATGGCATGGCTATTCGGCAATGGAGAACCCATCACACGACAACAGGCATTGAAAAATGCCGTGGCATTTCAAGAGGAAATGCAAGTTCACAAACGACTCGTTGCCGTAAGCGACGAGAAGAAGTTGGCTCCGAGGAAGGGAAAAACCACCCAAGACACGGATGCCTACTATGTGTTTAACCGAGAGAACGACGAGGGCTTCATCATCGTATCGGGCGATGACAAGACGATTCCCGTGCTTGGCTATTGCGACAAGGGTAGTTTCGACTACCAACAGATTCCCGAGAACATGAAGAACTGGTTGTTAAAATACGAGAAGCAAATCACGGCGATTCAGAAAAACCCACGTTTGGCACTTTCGATGGCCAACGTGAAGAAACACCCCAGCATACCGACACTCATGTCGACACTATGGGACCAGTCAGCACCCTATAACAACAAATGCCCTATATATTTCGATATGGGCAGGGCGGTTACGGGATGCGTTGCCACCGCTATGGCACAAATCATGTATTACCATCGCGATAAGTCAACCGACAAGACGTTGGAAGAGATACCTGCCTACGATACGCGTAGCTCTCACGCTACCTATGGAAAATTGCACGTGGAGGGTATTCCCAAGGGTAGCAAGATTGATTGGGACAACATGTTGGATTATTATGAAGGGTATGAGCCATTGGTCAACCAAAATGCCGTAGCCAATCTCATGCTCTATTGCGGTGTATCGCTCGAAATGAACTATAACCCCAATGGGTCTAGTGCTTATTCTGCTTATATTCCCAAAGCTCTCACAACATACTTCGGATACAAGACCACCGCAAAATACGTGTTGGAAAGTGAGTACAGCTTAGAGCAATGGGACGAAATGATTTATAATGAATTGGCCAACAGGCGTCCTGTTTATCTCGCTGGCGGAGGCCATGCCTTCGTATGCGACGGATATGACGGTTTTCACTACTATCACATCAATTGGGGATGGGGCGGCCGATACGACGGTCATTTCCTTCTTACCAACCTATCGCCTGGTGATGGAAGAAATTTCAACGAAGGCGGAGATGCCGTGATTGGCATGGAACCCGACAACTATATGAATAAGAACATTCTCTTCAACGACATAGCGGTGGAAGATTTGTGCGTGAAGAACTGGGACGAGAACAAGGACGGTAAATTGAGTTATGCGGAAGCAGCGAACGTAAAAGACATCGCCACCGTGTTTAAAGGAAAGTTGTTTAACAAGTTTAGCGAATTGCGCTATTTCACGGGAATTACAAAAATCCCAGACGATGCTTTTAATGGATGCGAAGACTTATACGACATCGCTCTACCTGAGCAAATAGAAGCTATCGGCAATCGTGCCTTCAAGGATTGTTTCTTGTTTTCATTGTTGATTCCGTCTTCTGTCAAGTCCATCGGCAAGGAGGCTTTTCAAAATTGTCGCTACCTTGGAGACATTACGATTCCATCATCAATCACTACCATACATCCCAATACGTTTGATAATTGTACTGGTTTTCTCACTATAAACATTCCTGAAAGTGTCACCTCCATAGGAAGTCAGGCTTTCCGCAATTGCGAGAACGTGACAACCGTTACCGTCAACACCAACAATCCCGCCAACATCAGCATGGGTAACGGAGTGTTTGAGGGAATGAATTTTGCCAATGCCACCTTAATTGTGCCAAAAGACGGCAAGGCATTGTTCTCGCAAGCAAACCAATGGAAAGAATTCGGTACAATCAATGAATACCGTAAACTACCAAAAGAAGAATTCGCCCCTGTCGCTGACGGACATCGTTATTATATATATAATGTAGGCACAGGCAAGTATCTTGGCGAAGATAGCAATAATAGGCTTTACGTTAGTAATACCCCCGTGGAGTTTACTATTTATAAAGACGAGGAATTTGGGCCAGACAACTACTATATGCACACCGAAGATGTGAGCGGTTCTGGTGGTCGTGTTTGTCGATCAATTGGTTACGATTCTGAAGGAAACTTGTGGGATGAATGTTTAATTATACCATATACAGGCCCATCAACAATATGGCACTTTGAATCCATAGGCAACAACCAATATACCATTCAGATACCCCAGGAATTAGAATACTATTCAAAATTCAAGTTTTTTGGCGTAGGATTCAACGAAGAGAATCAACAAGGAATAGCAACCGACAAGGTTATAAGCAATGTGCCATACGTCACTAATCCCGACAATTGCCATTGGGCATTCATAGAAATTGGGGAAGCACATGACATCTATTTTGCCGCTCAACAATTAGAGAATCTTCTTGGCATTGCCAAGGCAAGAAACATAGACCGTGAAAAGGAGCAAGCCATCTTTGACAACATGAGCAGCAACTTGGATGAATTGCAAAAGGCACAAAAGTCTCTCCGAAAGAAACTTGACTTCATCCACTTTGCCGATGAACTTCTACGTAAAATTGCTCCAAAGAGATGGGACACCAACAAGGATGGAGAGGTAAGTATCAGTGAAGCAAAGAATAGCAAGTATCTTGGCAACCAATTTTTTGGGAGTACGATTACCTCATTTGATGAATTTAAATATTTCACAGGTATAAGCTCCATATACTCATCATTTTTCAGTCAGTCCCAATATCTCGCTTCCATTCAATTGCCAAGCACCATCTCAACTTTGGAAGATGCGGTGTTCAGCCATTGTGTTTCTCTCAAAGAAATCGAATTGCCTGAACATATTACTGAAATTGGTAGTTTCTGTTTTGCTGAATGTTCATCATTGCGCACATTCAGCATTGCCAACCCTGACCCATCCACCATCACACTGGGCGAAGAAATCTTTTGGAGCGTAAACATACAAGATGCTACCCTTTACGTACCAATAGGTTCTAAGGAACTATATGCAAATGCTCCCGTGTGGAAGGAGTTTGGCAAGATTGAGGAAATGCGTACGAAGAAAACACCACCATTTAGTCCGCTGCAAACCGACGAATGGGTTTACATTTACCAAATCGGCTCTAAAAAATTCCTTACAAAAGGTGAAGCGTATGGAACGCAAGCTGTCGTGGGAGCGACCAAGATGAGATACCAACTCAAGCGTGACAACACGATGGGGAAAGATTTATACTACCTCTATTCAGACCAAACGGGATATGATAACCAAATCTTGTTCCGCACCGTCTCTGACCAATATGTTGGTCTCGGTATAAGGACTTGTTTCGTTGACGGCACGCTATCGCCTGACGCATATTGGCACGTAGAATCAGTTGGTGACAACTTGTACACATTCCAGGTTCCTGCTAATAATAATTACTATATAGCAGACCAATATATGGGCGTTAATCCCAACCATCCTACAGGCTATGGATATGAGGGTTACCAAACGAGCGCCATCTTCTGGGATGTTCCATATCAAAACAACGAAAGCAGTTGTCAATGGGCATTCATCAAGGTGTCAGACTACGAGGCAATAGAAAAGGACTTCAGTAGATATGATGAACTGAAAGAGTTGCTCAAGAAAGCCCATGAAAAGGATATTGACGTGGCAGAAGAACAAGCCGTGTATGACAACATCTATAGCGCGGACGAAGAAATCATCAATGCCATCGTATCCGTTCGTAAGAAGATGAAATTTATCACCTTCAACGATGATGCCATCAAGGTAAAATGTACAAAGAAATGGGATGAGGACGGGGACGAAGAGATTAGTTTCGATGAAGTGGCAGGCATTGAGGACATTGGCGACTATTTCCATAATACGAACATGATGAGTTTCGACGAGTTGCAATACTTCACGTCGTTGCAATCCATTCCCGAAAATGCCTTTAGCAACTGCACTTACATCACGTCTATCTACATCCCAGCAAACATCAAGAAGATTGGAAAGAATGCATTCTCTTCTTGCACGAAACTGAAATACGTGGCCGTACTCAATCCCAATCCACAAGAGATAGACGCTAATGGTTGCGGATTGCTCAGTTCGGCAACCGTATTCGTACCGAAGGAAGCCGTGGAAGCCTATCAAAACGATAGCTACTGGAAGAGATTCACCATCAAGGAATACACGGGAATGCCCGTTGTACAATGTGTTGACGATAGTAGGATGTACGGTCGAAAGAATGCTAACTTGAAATATTCGGTGGAAGGCGCACCTATCAACGGTGTTCCAAACGTGGAATGCAACGCTGATGAATTCTCTCCAGTAGGTACATACCCGATTGAGGTTACTCCAGGAACGATTACTACTTTCGGAGTGAAATACATTCCTGCCATCATGACTGTCACTCCTTATTCCGTTACGGCTACGGCACTATCGTACACGCGCTATTACGGAGAGCCCAACCCCGTATTCAAGGCTACCTATCGTACCTTTAGGAACAAGGAAGAGTCAAGCGACGTATTGACAAAGGAACCTACTTTTGAATGCGACGCAACGCCATCGAGTCCTGTGGGCGAATATGAAATCCGCATCTCGGGTGCAGAAGCCCAGAACTATATCTTTAAATACGTGAACGGTACGCTGACCGTCATCGACAATCCCAATGCCATCAAGGGCGTTACGGCAGATGAGGAAGGAAACGCAACCATCTACGACCTGCAAGGAAGAAAGGTACAGGATAGCAAGGATTCCACTCCTACCACGCTCCAAAAAGGCATCTACATTATTAACGGGAAAAAGGTGGTGAGAAAGTAATCAATATACATCTATAGGGATTAGCCTAAATAACAAATTACGTTGCGAGGATAAATCATTGAATCATTTTCGCAACGTAATTTGTTTTTTCACGATAATAGTAGAGAAAAGGATGTAAAAGTTTGGAGATATGATGCTCAGCAACAAATAATTTACATCGTGGATGTTTGGAATACCAGAATGTCACCAACAAATCTTTTGGATAGAATGAAATAAATAGATAACATTATCTATGTAGCATTCATAAAAAAACTAAATTCTTCATGTTGAATGATGGTATCTCAGAAAAAATGAGTATTTTTGTTATTCAAATTCTCGAACCATGAAGAAATACAAGATATTCATCATCGCTTGGGCGCTGATAGCCTCCGTACAATGCTATGCCCAATCCATCTTTAACGAGCTGTTGCCATCTACCGCAAAAGTCATGTTTATTGATAGCGTGGTGGTGGACAAGGACAAGTTTCTTGAGAAGATTCCGCTCAATCCCGAATCGGGAACAATAGCATATTACGACGACTTTTTCCATCAAAAGACACAAGTACCTTGTGGTCTCTTCCGCAATGAGTTAGGCGATAGGTGCTATTTTGCCTTGGGCGACACATTGAAGGGAACCAACCTCTACTCTATCGACAGATTGGGAAACGAGTGGAGTGAACCACGTCTCATTGAAGAGTTCACTGAGGATTTCAGTAATATCAATTTCCCATTCCTCATGGCTGATGGATTCTCCCTCTACTTCTCCGCAGAAAGCGAGAACTCGATAGGAGGACTCGACATATTCCTGACCATGTTTGATAGTTCTGAGGGAACCTTCTTCAAGCCAGAGAACTATGGTCTGCCTTTCAACTCTACCGCCAACGAATATTTCATTGCCTTTGACGAACTGGACTCGTTGGGATGGCTTGTTAGCGACCGCTATCAACCAGAAGGCAAGGTGTGCATCTATACCTTCGTACCCACATTCCCACGCAAGAGAATCGGAGCAGATATTGACAAGGACGAACTCATCAACTATGCCAAGTTGAAGAGTATAAAAGACACATGGGGATTTGGAAATAGGAAAGAGGCATTGGCACGATTGGCTGCCATGCAACAACGGACATCTGTGGCAAGAGGCGGTAAGGGAATACTCTTTATCGTCAACGACCGCCTAACATGCCAAAGCGAATCCGATTTCCTTTCGCCAACGGCAAAAAAATTGTTTAGCCAATATTCTGAACTTTATAATATGCTCCAACTCAATGAGCAAAGGCTTGAGAACCAAAGAAATGCTTACATTGATGGCGACACCAAAAAGAAAGCAGAACTCAAACAACCCATCCTAAGACTGGAGCATGACATTGAACAACAAAAGAAGGACCTAAAAGACTTAGAAAAGAAAATCCGCAATGCGGAAAACTCGGTCGTAAAGAAATCATAGAATCTTAAACTATTTACATTATGAAGTACTTTCCTGAATCAGAACTGATTATCAACGAAGACGGGAGTTGTTTCCATCTTCACCTAAAACCATCGCAATTGGCAGACAAGGTCATCCTCGTTGGCGACCCTGCCCGCGTGAATACCGTTGCCGCACATTTCTCTGAGATTGAAAGCGAAGTGCAGAGCCGCGAGTTCCATACCATTACTGGATATTATAAGGGTAAGCGTATCACGGTGCAATCGCATGGTATTGGTTGCGACAATATCGACATCGTTGTCAACGAACTTGACACGCTGGCTAACATTGACTACGAGACACGAACAGAAAAGACGGAACATCGCACACTAACGATGGTACGCATAGGAACATGTGGTGGATTACAACTCAATACACCCGTGGGCACTTTTGTTGCGAGCGTGAAAAGCATCGGATTCGATGGCTTGTTGAATTTCTATGCAGGAAGAAATGATGTTTGTGACCTCGAACTGGAAGAGGCTTTCAAGCGTCACATGGATTGGAATCCCCTAAATGCCGCTCCATACGTGGCAAATGCAGATATGGAACTCATCAACCGAATTGCTGGCGAAGAAATGGTACGAGGCATTACCGTATCATGCGGTGGATTCTATGGGCCACAAGGTAGGACGCTTCGTATTCCTTTGGCTGATCCTAACCAAAACCAAAAGATAGAAAGTTTTGAGTATGATGGACTTCGTGTTTGTAATTTCGAAATGGAATCTTCCGCCCTTGCAGGATTGGCTTCACTCTTAGGACATCGTGCCATGACGTGTTGCATGGTGATTGCCAACCGTCGTGCACAGAAGATGAACACGGAATACAAGAATTCCATCGATACGCTCATCTCTCTCGTTCTCGAAAGAATTTAATTTTTAATGTTTCATCTTTAATTTTTACTTTTAATTATGGAATTCTCAACAATAATGATTATTGTAGTATGCTTGTTCATACTCTTCATATTTATCTTCATTTCATACGTGAAGGCTCCCCCATCGTATGCTTTCATCATCTCGGGTTTGAGTAAGGAACCAAGGGTATTGATTGGCTCTGGTGGTTTCCGCGTTCCATTCTTCGAACGTCTTGATAAGGTTTACTTGGGACAAATCACGGTGGACATTAAAACCGAAGAGAGTGTGCCAACCAATGACTTCATCAACGTGGATGTAGATGCAGTGGCTAAAATACGAGTGATGCCCAATCCCGAAGGAACTCGCTTGGCTGCCAAGAACTTCCTAAACATGACTCCAGCCGAGATTGCGGAACAACTTCAGGATTCTTTGCAAGGTAACATGCGTGAGATTATTGGTACACTCGACTTGCGTTCGTTGAATACCGACCGCGATGGATTCTCTGACCAAGTAATGCAAAAGGCTCAACCCGACATGGCTAAGTTGGGTATTGAAATCATCTCTTGCAACATTCAGAACGTGACGGATAAGGAAGGATTGATTCATGACTTAGGTGCTGACAACACGGCAAAGATTAAGAAAGACGCCAGTATCAACCGTGCCAATGCCGAACGCGACGTAAAGATTCAGGTGGCTCATGCTGACAAGGATGCAAACGATGCTCGTGTAGATGCTGATACGGCTATCGCCGTGAAGAACAATGACTTGGCTCTTCGTAGGGCTGCTTTGAAACGGGAAGCTGACACGGCTCAAGCTGATGCAGATGCCGCATACGCCATTCAACAACAAGAACAGCAGAAGACCATCAACATCAAGACGGTGGAGGCACAAATCGAAAAGACCAAACGTGAGCAGATTCTTTCGAAGGAACAGATTGAGATTAAGCAAAACCAACTGATTGCGGAAATCGAGAAACGTGCCGATGCGGATAAATATAAGGTGGAGATTGATGCTGCAGCTGACCTTGAACAACGTAAGCGTGTGGCTGAAGCCCAGAAATATGAAGCTGAACAACGTGCCCTGGCACAAAATGCGGAATCTGATGC
>JAEEGL010760825.1_pt1 | contig 13969 bp, 8 predicted proteins | sample 9134231 | NCBI WGS metagenome assembly JAEEGL01 (sample SAMN16246548, study PRJNA631951) | gut metagenome | biome: gut microbiome; feature: rumen; material: fiber-attached | host: Bos | place: Iran: Karaj | collected 2018-10
GCATCCGCGTTGTCTCGTGGATGGATCGCGACGCCTTCGCCGAGGAACTCCGCGCCGCGCTCGACTACAAAAACCTCCTTCTCACCAAGGTCTTCGGCGTCGCGCCGCTTGATTTCCAGGCAGTCTATGACGAATACTGCGCCTACGCCGACCGCCTCCGCCCATACGTGTGCGATACGGGAGTCCTTGTGGATTCACTAATTGAATCCGGCCGCAAGGTGCTTTTCGAAGGGGCGCAGGCCGCCATGCTCGACCTTTCGCACGGCACGTATCCGTTTGTCACCAGTTCCCACCCGACGGCCGGAGCCGTCTGCACGGGCGTCGGCATCGGCCCGAAGAATGTCGGCAAGGTTGTCGGCGTCGTCAAGGCCTACGGCACCCGCGTCGGCGCGGGGCCTTTCCCGACCGAGCTTCTCAACGAGACAGGCGACCGCATCCGCGAAATCGCCCACGAATACGGCGCAACGACTGGCCGCCCGCGCCGCACAGGCTGGCTCGACGCCTGCGTCGTGCGCTACGCCGCGCGTCTCAACGGCCTAGACTGCATCGCCCTGACCCGGCTCGACATCCTCGACTCGTTCGCCGAGATCAAGCTCTGCGTCGGCTATCGTTTGAACGGCGAAATTCTCAACGGCTTCCCCGCGAGCCTGAAGACGCTTGGCGAGGTCGAACCCGTTTACGAGACCTTCCCCGGCTGGCTTGAAAAGACTAGCGATATCCGCGACTATGCGGCCCTTCCCGCCAACTGCCGCCGCTACGTCGAGCGCATCGCGGAACTCTGCGGTGCGCGCGTCGGCATTGTCTCCGTCGGCCCCGGCCGCGAGCAGACCATCGTCTGCGAGCCCATGTTCTAGGTAAAAAGCTGCTATCTGCTATCTGCTCGCCACCGTCACCGGTCCGATCATCCCGGCCGGTGGAATCTGGAGGTATTCCGAGAATCGGTCGCGGACCTTTCGCGCGAGTGTGTCGGCCGTCTCGACGACGATTGTGTTTTCGCCTTTGCGAAGGAGGCCGCCGATCTCGAACCGGTACGGCGCCGCCACCCGGATTCCAGCGTACTCACCGTTCACCCACATCCGTGCCGTTTGGCCGACTTGACCGAGGTCGATTGCGGCGTTTGAACCGGCGTTGTCGACTTCTAGCGAGAATGTGTAGCGCGCCTTGCCAGCGAAGTCCGGAAGGTGTTCCGGCGCGCCGATGTTGAAGAGCTTGTCCGTGACGCAGAGGGGCCTGAATTCGGAGAGGTTTTCGGAATCGGCGATCTCCACCGTGTAGGTCGGGCGCAGCTCGCGCCATTGCGCATGGACGGCCGCACAGGGCAGGTCCGCGTCGTCGCCGAAGACGAGGATTTCCGACTGGCCGGGGAGAAGGTCGAGATTGATTTCGCCGTTGTCCGCGACATCCGCGGCGGCGAAGTCCTCGAGGAGCCGCAGCCTCGCGAAGCGGCCGCGGACGGGAAGCCGCGCGGTTGTCTCGGCGCGTTTGGCGAAGGCCTCGTTGAAGAACATGAAGACGTCGTGACCGTCGCGGACGATGTGGTAGGCGCGTAGAAGAGGAAAGTCGCCGTCGAAGGAGATGTCGGTTCCGCCGACCGCGCGCACGGCGTCAGCCAGGGCGTCGAGCGGGGTGGGGGAGGCGTCGATTCCGTTCGGGACGCCTCCGGCGAAGATGATGGGAAGGCCTTTCGCACGGAAGGCCGCGATGCGTTCGACGAGCGGCGGCGGCAGATACTCGGCGGCGGGAACGACAAGTGCGGCGAAGTTTTCCTCGCCGATGACGAGGCGGCTGCTGGGGGCACGGGCTGCTTGCCCGTTTTGGACGGGCGGAACGACATGCGCGTTGGCGAGGAGCGTGTCGGCGCAGACGATGTCGAAGTCGAGATGCGCGTCATAGAGGGCGCGGGCCGGTTCCTGCATGAGCATTGCCTTGCCGTAGGTGCTCATCCATTCGCCCTCGGCGTGGTAGAGGAGGGCGGCCGAGGCGACATGGCGTCCGCCGGTGAGGAGGTGGGACGCCTTGTTCGCGTAGCCCATGAGGGCGATGAAACCGTCGAACTGCGGGTCGTGCCCCTCCGCGCCGAAGTGCGGCGGGCAGTCTGGGTCCGGGTATTCGGGCGAAAAGGCGTGTGGGACGAAGTGGTTGACGCCTCGGACGAGCAGGAAGTCGAGGAGCCAGCGCATGAAGGGTGCGCCCTCGGCCCAGCCGTATGCGCCGAAGACCTCGCACATGGCGCGTCCGCGCATGTGGGGGCACTGGTGGGAGATGGAGGCGGCGAGCTTGGCGAGGACGTAGTCGAAGAAGTCCGGGTCATAGGCGCCGCCGAGGCCGATGGCCGTGTGCATGTAGTCCGCAAAGCCGGGCATGACCTGGTGGAGGACGATGTCGATGCCGCCCATGTCCTGCCCTTCGAGGGCGCGGAAGTAGTGGCCGGGACCGTAGCCCATGCGTCCGTGTGCGTTCATGTCCTCGATGATGTGGCCGATGTATTCGACGCCATGCGCGCGGCACCAGTCGCCCACCGGGCGGCTGAAGCAGTCATGGTAGAGCGTCGTGAGGGCGTTCATGTAGGCGAGGCGGGTGAGGTGGGCGTGGGGGCTCTCGTACCAGAGTTCGCCCAAGAAGGGTGCCGCGTCCTCGCCGAGTTCGTCGGACATGCGGGCGCGGAGCGCGTCGTTGTAGGGGAGGGCGAGGCCCTCCTGGCCGATGCGGTAGTCGTACATTCCGCGGTCTTCGAGATGCTGGCCTGCGAGGACGTTTGCGAACCCGGGCTCGTCGGAGAAGAAGCCGGCGATTGTCTTGCCGAAGTGGCTGGCGTAGTGCTGCCAGTGCTGCTCGTAGACCTCTTCGATCTGCACGGCGCAGGAATCGGGGTTGATTAAGTCGATGTAGTTCTTGTGAATCAAGCCGCGACGGGACTTGCGCAGAAAGAAGACGCGCCAGCATCCTTCGGGGATGTCCCAGAAGAGGGTGCCGTCACGGACGTTGTCCGTGAGGATGACTGGGGCGCCCTCCATTTTCTGTCCGGGGGCCTTTGCGCGGCGGTATGCCACGGCCTCGACGAGGGTCTCGTCGTCGCCCTCCTGGGGCGGCGGGACGAAGATGGCGTTGTCGGGCGCGGGGCCCATGACGTCGACATGGCGCTCGACGAGGTTCCACGGGCGCAGTTCCGGGTGCTTGGCCTCCAAGGCGCCGTTGGCGTAGCCTGTGGGGAAGTGCTTGTCATCCAGGATCCAGACTTTCATGCCGCGCTTTTCGCATTCGGCGATGATGCAGTCCATGTCGCCCCACCAGCCTTCGCGGCAGAAGTCGGGGTGTGGTCGCGCCTCCACGCAGAGGGCGCGGCAACCGCTGGCGCGGATGCGGGCGATCTGCTCCGGAATCTTGTCGCGATGGTTGCCGTGCTGCCAGTAGAACGGGAGAAGGTAGTTGTCCTCTTTTCCGCCGAGGACGTCGCGCAGTCTTGAATCAGTCATGTCCAGCCTAGCCGTTTTCATAGTTTTCAATTATACACCATGCCCGGTGGACTGTGCCGCCCGCGCAAACATCATGTGGGCTGGCGTCCTCGTGCAGCAACATCTGCGGAGTGGCAGTTGCCTTGTCAAACAACCTGAGTAGAATTCGGTTGACGTACCTGAGGGGATTTGATATAGTATTATAAGTGTAACGATTGAGCCTGTAACGAAGGCAGTTTGCCTTGGGGTTTCAATTGAGGTGTAGTGATGAAGAACAGTCCCATTAAGCACGTTCGGTATTCGATTCAGGATAATGTTGAGCGGAAGTCCGCTTCGGCGAAGGCTGATTCCACTTCGGCGAAAGCTGATGACGGTGCTTTCGTTTCCTACCAGCCCATGCTTGTTCTTCCCAAGTTCCTGAAGAAGCTCTACGGATACGGCGTCTATCACCGTGAGAGAGGCAGTGCGTTCTGATATGCGGAAAACCCCATGCCGATTATTGGGATTGGTGTTTCTTTAGGGCTTGTTTTCTGCATATGGAATTTTCTGACATATTCCGCGGGTATTAGTTTGTTGGAACAGGTGCATTTTACGTTAGTGCACCTGTTCCGTGTTGGGTTGCCGGTCGTTGCATTGGCTTTTGCGTTGTTGGCGCTAAGCTATGTTGCGCGTGCGTTGAGATATCAGGTTATTGCCAGGCTTCAAGGAGAGCGCATGCCTCTTCTTGTGGCTTTGCGGGCCATTTTAATCGGGCGCTCGATTACGCTTGTGACGCCCATGGCTGTCGGTGGGGGGCAGGCGTTCAGTTATTGGGTGATGATGGATCATGGAATCACCTGGCGGACCAGTGGCCTGATTGTGGTACTAACAACGTTTCTTGATTTCATTTTCTTCACGGTCGTATCGTCCATTTTCGTATTCTTTGGTTCCTTGGACTGCTCGTCGTCACTCGCAAATGACATCCTCTTCTACGAGATTTTCTTCTGGACCTGTCTTGCGGGGCTCGCGACCATCTTTTCCGTCTATTTCATGATGACGCCCATGGGAGTCCTGTTTATCAGGCCAATCGCGGCGTTGTTGGGGAAGCTTCCGTTGTGGGATTCCCATGACCTTGAGTTCAGAATGCTGGCTTGGTCGGGGGCTTGTCGTCGGTTTTTTTGCAAACTGTTCCGCTCGTTTCCGTCTCTTGCCTCTATCGTTGGTCTGACGGCCTTGGGCATCCTACCGCATTATCTTGGCATCAATTTTCTTTTGCAGAAGATGGGGGTCACCCTTGGAACCTGGCAAGGGGTGTTGAGACAGATTTTCATCAATACGGCATCCTTGTTTTGGTCGCCTGGCGCGGGCACGGTCACGGGTGACTTCGGATTCCAATATTTTTACAACGGACATTGCAATACTGAAGCCCTGCTTTCCTGCAACATGGTCTTCAACGCGTTTTGCTTCTGGGTTCCGATTCTGGCCGGACTTGTCGTTGCATTGTTTGTCATCAGACGGGCGCGCAGCACATGCGTTTTGCCTATTTACCTGACCCGGCAGTTTCTGGCGGAGAACGCCACCGTGGAAAAGATCAGGGTCCGCTTTGATGACGGGACGTGTGAAGAGCGGAATGTGGGGACAGACGGAAACTTTGTATTCTCAGTTGCCGGCGGGAAGAGCTGCTCCATCTCCGCCTTCCTGGGAGATGGCGAAGAGATGCAGCTGGTCCAGAACTACCAGCCTGGACGCAAGTGGTGCTGCAAGCCGCTGGAAATCGGCAGGGAAGATCCGTGGCCTTTCGCCCGTTCGCTGTCGATCGGCGCAATCCTGAAGGCAAGGCTGTATCGTCATGCGGTCGGTTTTCTGGTTCCTTTCATCCGTCAGCGGATCATGAAGAACCGGGAGTTGTTGAGCAAACGGGAAGGAGGCAGGATCGGCATTCCGACAGATGCCTACGGCAAGAGTCTGACTTCCGCCATGAAGAACCTAGTCACCAATTTCTGGGACCGATGCGGGCGGAAGGAAAAGTCTCTCATCCTCAAGGCCGTCCGCGGTTATCTTGAAAGCCGGGTCCTGCGGGTCTCGGCCAAGAAACGGGACGGGAGCTGGATGCCGGCGCTGATGTCGCTGCAGATTACCGACGCGTGCAACATCCGCTGCAAAGGATGCCAGGTGTCGTGCAATGGCATCCCGGACAAGGTCGCCCGTTACAGGGTCTTGCGTTATCTGCTTTCCGATTTCCACTCGGAAGGAGGCCGGCATGTTTTGCTGTTGGGCGGTGAGACCACGTTGCTGGGGGATTATCTGCTGAAGCTTGTCCATGAGTTCGACGACATCACGTTTGTTTTGTTCTCGAATGCCCTTTTGCTGGATGAAAAGTACGTCCGGGCGTTGGGGAAGCATGACAACGTCCTGCCTATCTTCAGCATCGACGGCACACCGGCGGACACGGAATGGAGGCGGGGAAAGGGCGTATTCGAGAAAGTTCTCAAGGCCCAGGAGTGGTGCAACCGCCAGGGACTTCTGAACGGGGTCTCCATCATGCTTCACGAGGGCAACGCCCAGTCGTTGCGCGACAACAAGTTCATGATGTCGGGATTTGGACTTTCCCACAAGTTCGTCATGTTCACCACGTATACTGACACTTACGGACGGAAGGATCTGACGCCTCTGAGTCTTCCTTTGCAATACGAGTTCTACAACAATGTGTGCGCCTTGCGGCGCGATCTCGGATATCCGTTCTACATGCTGCCGCAGGATGAGATGTACGTGCACAACGGGTGTGCGGCGGGAATCGGCATTTTCCATGTTACGGAACGGGGTACGATTGCACCTTGCCCCTTTATGTTTGCGACCGATATGTCTGCGAATGTCGTCAGCCTGGGACTCAGGGAAGCGTTGCGCCGGGTGACCTGCACATGCGGAGGAAAGGCGTGTTCCGCCAATTTCGTTAAATACGGACGAAACAAATGCTGACGGGCCTTAAGAAATTGCTTTTGCTCCTGTTGGGCGTTCTTTGGATGCCGGCGCTTGTCTTTCTCTTCAAGGACCGGTTGCTTTTATGCATCCATCAGAGTCCGGCCCTGGATGCGATCTACGGCTTTTGCCTTGGCCAGATCACAGGCTTGACGGTCGTCGGCCAGGCGCTTCTGCAGTTTCTGGGCAATCTTTTCATCATCATGTTCCTGCCGAAGTATGCGGTGTTTTTCTATTTTCTGCGGGAGTCTGCGTCCAGTGTGGTTGTTTTGCTCCTGGGCGCGGCTGGGGGCATGTTCCTCGCGATGCTGGTGAACTACATCTGCGGGTACATACTGTGCTTTCTGTTCAAGAGACTCTTAAAGTCTTCCGACGGTCTTGCGAAGTGGCTGCAGAAATGGGGCGCGTGGCTGGTCTTTCTGGGATATCTCGTTCCAATCGGATTCCCGCATGGCTTGGTCAGTGTCCTGTCCGGGGTCGTGCATGTCAAGTTCAAGCGGTTTGTCTTGGCCGTATTTTGGGGCTCGCTCGCATATTTCACCGTTCTGTATGTCATTTACGTCAATTTTAGTGCGAGAATAGAACCAATACTGAAGAAATATGTCGAAGTCTTCCACTAAGCAAAGCCTCTTGCCGTTCGTTCCGCATCCCTGGAATGCCATTCCTGAAGAAGCCCGTCAACGCAAAGCCCATGAATGTGCGTTTGCCGTTGTCCGGCAGGTTGCGCACAGCCTGGGTGTTGATGAAACGGGATGGCAATCTGTCGTCGCCGCGCTGGACAAGGAATATGGAACCGGGAACAGCCTGTCGGGGATCGCGCTGGATGAGAAGAAGGCCCTGTTCCTGCTTCAGAAGTTGCGGATAGCCCATGAGCTTCTGCCGCGTTCGACCGAGGCCCTGAATGCCCGGATCGATGCCGGGGAGGCCTGCATTCTCCTGTTCGAACAGTATTCGTGCGGTTACGGAACGATGTTCATCCAGAAGGTGAGGATGGCTTTGGGCATTCGCGCCGAGCATACGGTTCTCGTTGTCGGGCGTCATCCTTCCGGGTATGTCGTCTTCGATCCTGGTTGGGCTAAAGGCGGGTGGCAGATACTCGCTCAGGATGTGCTGCAGAAGGCCCTTGCCAATGAACGTACGACCCTGATTGCGGTGTCCGCCGCGAGGCTTTCGGTCATTCCCAGTGAAATCGAGGGCAAACGCCTGTTTGTCAACGGGAAAAACGGGCATTGGTGCCTGAGCGAAGGCAACGGCCTATCCGAAGAGCTTGAGGACTACTTGTACGAGCATGATGAGTTGATCGTGCCTTTTGCGTCGGCCTCCGAATTCAAGCCGCACGAATTTATCGTCAACGTGACGGACAGGTGCAATTGCGGGTGCAGGTACTGCTATGCGGTGGCGAATGCCTCCGGCGCCGACATGACGCCCGAGTGTTTTCTGCGCGTGGTCCGTGAGGCGTGTAGGCTGGCTGGGGATCAGCAAGTCAATCTGGTCCTGCATGGCGGCGAACCGCTTCTGGTCCTGGAATCGCTGGGACCTGTCTTGGAGACTGTCAGCCGGGAGCTTCCCCAAGTCCGCTTTTCAATGCAGACGAGCGGTGATATGCTTGATCAGGTGAAACTAGACCTGATCAGTCGGAATCGCATTCAGGTCGGATTGAGCATCGACGGGCCTGAAGACATCCACAACGGGCAGCGCAATAAATTCGCCGAAGCCATGAAGGCGTTCGCGCTCCTGCAGGACAAGCCCTTTTTCTCCGGCACCATTACGACGTTGACCAAGGACAGCTGTGCGAGGGTTGCGGAGATCATCGGATTCTTCGCCGCGAACGGCGTCCACAGGCTGGCATTCAGCCCTGTGGTCCCGACCGGCCGCGCTCTGCGCTTCCCGGAACTAGTTCCTTCCGCAGAAGATTTGTCGAAGGCCTATTTAACGGCCTGGCGGGAAATGCTGCGTTACCGGAACGAGGGAGTGCCGCTCGAAATCCGGGAGTTCAACCATCTGATCATGCATCTGATGTCCAGTCTGAGGCCGATGGTCTGCGGGATGACGCCGTGCGCAGCATGCAAGAGCATCCTGGGCGTCGACAGCAAAGGCGAGGCCTATGTTTGCGACATGCTGATTGGCCGGAAGGAATTTTCGCTCGGGAACATCTGGGACCTGACCGCCGAAAAGGTGAAGGCCCTGCGGCCCACGGGCCTGATGGCCGAAGACGCGCCGGACTATGTGCCCGGGTGCCGTGACTGCCGCTGGCGAAAGCATTGCATGCGCGGTTGCCCGGCGAACAACCTGTTCTGGAACACCGTGGGCCGCAGGAGCGGCGTTTGCGCGGCGCACACTCGGCTGTTGGAGCGAATAGCCGTCGACGTTTCAACTGACGTTGTTGCCGCGGACTACGCCGAGAACGTGGCGATGTCAAAGCTGACTGCGGAGAATGTTCTACGAAAGGAAACGATTGCATGAGAAGATCCCTCACGCGTCTGATCGATTGGATTGCCTCGTATCTGGTCGCGCATCCGGGCGCGGCCGTCCCTCTCGCACGGTTCTTCGCCCACGTTTTGCCAATCCGCAAATGCGACCGCGAGCGTCTGCTGGTGCTGGCCGAGCGGATTTCGGGACGTGGAAAGTTCTTTATGATGCTTGAGCGGTTCGTGTCGCTCAGTCCGAAGACGAGGCGTTTGATCATCAAGTCGTTCTTTGTTGATTCAACGTTTCAGAAACGCAAGCTGTCTAAGGCGTGCCCCATTCCTCCGCCGCGCGTGCTGAACGTGTTCGTCACGCGGGATTGCAATTTGGGATGCAAGTATTGCTTTGTCCGCGGCACACAGCGCGAGGAGATGGACGCCGCAGTCTTTGAAAAGCTCCTTAAGGAAATCGACGGCTTTAGGCCGGCGTTCATCTGCATTTCAGGCGGAGAGCCTCTGCTACGCCCTGGCCTGCTCGAGGACCTGGGGCGCCACGAGGATGTGCTGTTCCTTTTGTTCACGAACGGGCTGTGCTTCGACGAACCGACGTGCAGGTCTGTCGCCGAGAAGGGTAACATAATGCCGATCTTCTCGATCGATGGATCGCCGGAGACCATCGCCCGGAAGCGAAACGACAAGGTTTGGCCGACCTTTGAGCGTGCGTCGGCGAGATTGCGGGAGTTGAACGTCCCCTTCGGCTTTTCCTGTCACCTCGAGCAGGACAATTACGACGAAGTCGTTTCCCCGGCGTTCATTTCGCGCATGGTTGGACACGGCTGCGTGACGGGGTGGTTCTCTCAACACATCCCCAAGTGCGCGTCGGACGTGGCGAACGCAATGCTTACGCCGGACCAGAGGATTGACATGATGAACAGGATGGAGACCTTGCGCGAATACCCGATCGCCCTGATCGACTCGGCTGCGGACTCCCGGTATCTGGGGTCGTGCGCGGCTGGCGGTGCGTCCATGTGCCATGTCGAGGCGAACGGAGACATCTGTCCATGCCAGTTCTTACCGTTCTCGGTCGGGAACATCCGGGACATGAAGGTCGCGGACGCCGTGGCCACGAAGTTCTTTGCTGAGGTCCGGGGCATCGGCAAGGTGCTTTCGAAGAAGGACTACATCGCGGGATGCTGCGCGCTCGACAAGCGTCACGCCATTTTGGACGCCGTTACGCGCAATGAATCCTCGCTGACCCCCCATTCCCGCGAGATGGCGGCCCTGTGGCGCTCGTTCCAGGACGATGTCGACGTTTACGATGCGGCCATGAAGCGCAAGGTCGACGAGGATGTTTCGTTCAGGGAATGACAGGACTCCCATGAGGTCGGCTACAGCGAAGACGGTTCAGCGCGGGTTGTTGTTCCTGGACCTGGTGTTTTGGAGCGCCGTCGGGATCGCCATGTCGGTCCTGGACGTCAAGATATCCGATCCAGTCAGGGTGTTTTGTTCCCTGTTCTCGCTTTTCCTTGTTCGCGAAACGCTCTTTGCGTTGGTGTGTCGGGTCGTCTCGAAAACAAAGCCGACGATCCGCCTTCTGGTAAGCCGTGTCGAATTCGCTCTCTTGATCGCGTTGTTCCTGCTGGCGGGAGTCCGCTATTTGGGCATTCTGGGCCTTGCCTGGTCCGCGCCGGCGTTTTACTTGCTGGGCGTGGTGCTGGCTGTGTTCGCCGGCGAACCGGAGACCGTCGGGGAGAAGTCGACTGACGATGTGGAATTTGGACAAATCAAAAGGCGTTTTGGACTGGGGCGGATCGCACTCTGCATGATAGAAGGTGACAAGCCGACAATCTACTCGCAGGAGCGTCCGGCGCGCGTCGTTGTGTCGAAACCGGTTCTGGGCCTGCCGGCGGATGAACGACGGTTCCTGTTCGCGCATGAACTCGCCCATGTGCGAAAGAACCATTTCATCATCAAGGTCCTGGCGGAGATGGCGGTGTTGATCGTCCAGAGTTTCCTGCCATACCTTTCGCTGGCGTTGTGTTCCGGGGCGTATTGGCACGCTGGCCGATGCCCGTCGCTTGTCCACTGCACGGTTCCGATGCTGGTAATGACGATTGCCAATCCGCTGTCGCGGTGGATCTGCCTTCGGTTGCAGGCGGCGTTTGAACGGAGTGCGGACACGCAGGCGCTCGACATGGTGCAGGACGTCGAAGTGATGGCCCGCGCGCTTCGATTTGTCGCCAACGGCGAGGACCGCGCCTATGACATAGAAAAGGAGGTTTCCGTTGAGGATCGTCTCGCCGCACAAAGGCGGATCCATCGGCTGACCCTGGCGGGCGAAATGGAATCCCATGACTCCTATGCTTGCATCACGTTCGCCTGCAATTCCCAATGCAGATTCTGCGCGTCGGACGGGACCGGGACGGGACTGGCGATGTCCGTGGACGACTTCAAGGCTTTCATCGCGGCCGACAACTGGAAGCACAGGCTCGTCATCAGCGGCGGCGAACCGTTGGCCCATCCGGAAATCGCGCAACTGCTGGAGCTGGCGGGACGGAATTACAAGGAAGTCTGCCTGATGACGAACGGAACGCTCCTGGCGTCCCAATCCCAGTGGGAAAAGTCCATGCCGGGGACGTTTGTGCCGGAAATGGCCATTCCCCTGTACGGGTCGTCGGCAACCATGCATGACGCGTTGACCCGTTTTCCGGGCGGTTTCGACGCGGTTGTCAACGCGTTGCGGCTGTGTGCGGAAAAAGGCGCCAAGGTCGAACTCAAGCTCTTGTGGAGCCAGTTTACGGCTGGGGAAAACCTGAAGATCATCGATTTGATTGCCCGAGGCGACCTGCCCGTTCCAGACGTTTTGTCGCTCACGCATCTGATTGTTGGGAAAAAGGCCTTCCGGAATGGTTATCTGGCCGCAGATGTGAACGACTGCGCAGTCAAGGACCTTCTGAACCAGACGGTTTCCAGAATGGCTGACTACGGATTCACGCTTCAAAACATCCCCTTGTGCTGGCTGGATAAGGACCTTCTGCCCAAAGTTCTGGAAAGGGAGATTGTTTCTCCGTCGGTGATCCGCATGTTGTATGCATCGCCTTCGGGGAAGCCAAAGTTTGTCTCGGCGGTGCCTTACGAAAAACCGGACTGCATCACCTGCAGACTTCGGGCGCGGTGCTCACGGTTCTACCCGGGGCAGCCTGCCGCCGTTTACCGATGCTTCCCCACTCGCCCGGCATGACGATGAAGACGATGTTCGGCAAGATGTCGCTGGTTTTGGTTTCAATAGCCGTGCAGATCGCCTTTTCAAGTGCGGTGGTCCTGTATTGGATGTGTTGCTCCTGGACGTTTTGCTTGGCTGTCGCCCTGTTGTATGGTGTGGCGATTTGCCGGATACTCGTCAAACGGATGCCGCAGGAGGCCAAGCTTTCCTGGCTCTTCTTTCTGACCGTGACGCCGTTTTTCGGAGTGACGCTGTATTATCTGGTCGTCTTCACCAGGCGACAGCCCGACTATTCGCGCCGGGCCCGGGAGATCGGATGCGCGATTGAGGAGGCGATGACTTCTGCGTCAACGGATGTCGCATCGGCCGGAGACTATCCGGACGGGCGGTTCGTTGGAATTGCCGCCGGACTCTTCAGAACGAGTGGGGCACGGTGTTGCACAGGAAGCGAGACGCTCTATTTCGACTGTGGTGAATCGTTTCTGCAAGATATGCTCGTTGAACTCGAGAAAGCGGAGAAGTTCATCTTCATGGACTATTTCATCATCAAGGACGGACGCATGTGGCGTACGCTCCATGCTGTCCTCAGGCGGAAGGCGGCAGATGGTGTGGAAGTCAGGATTCTCTGCGATGACTTCGGTTCGATGTCCCATCTGTCGACTCCATTCCGGAAATATCTGGAGGCGGAGGGCATCGCCTTGCGGCGGTTCAATGTGATGCATCCCTGCATGTGCAGCGCCTACAACGAACGTGACCACCGGAAGATTACCGTCATCGACGGCACAGTCGGTTATGTGGGCGGGGTGAACATCGGCGACGAATACATCCTCGGCAAAGCCGGGGACTGCCATTGGAAAGATACGGCGATTCGGGTTCGCGGCCCGGCGGTGAGGAATCTGACAGCCGCATTCCTGATGCTGTACGACCTGACTGAGGGCCGGATGTCCGAGTACCCCCGGTATCTGGGCGTGGTTTCCGTTCCGTACGACGTAAAAGGACTTGTACAGCCGTTCTCAAACGGCCCACGGGAAATCTATGGCAATGAGGTGTTCAAAAGCCATTACCTGAATTTGATTCATGCGGCACGTAAATACGTTTATATCACGACCCCGTACTTGGTGACGGACGACAAGCTGTTGTCAGCCTTGGAGAGTGCCGTGGCTCGCGGTGTGGATGTCCGCATCATCATCCCTCAAAGACCGGGACGGAGGCTCTTCAACCTCATGTTGTGCTACAATGCCCCACGCCTCCTGGCCCACGGAGTTCGGATTTTCGCGTATGGTCCCGGGTTCATCCATGCGAAGACATTGGTGTCGGATGATGTTTGCGCCGTCGTTGGGTCGATTAATCTCGATTTCAGGAGCATGGCGATGCATCATGAATGCGGCGTCACCATTTATGGCGGAGAAACGGTTTGCGACATTCGAAGGGACTTCGAAGCCACGTTGTCAAAGGCGGAGTCACTTTCGGTTAACGATTACAAAATGAACGGTATCCGAAAAGCCGCCGTTGGGATTCTGGGCTTGATATCCCCGATCTTATGAAACGGATGGGCACGCTCTCCATCCGACAGGCATCAGCTGGAATATTATCTGCTCGGGACTAGGAGCGGAGCTTTGCGATGAATTCCTTCATCTCGCCGATGGACTTGCGCTCGAAGCACATGCGGTACCAGATCTCGAGGTTGATGAGGATCCAGAGGCGGAAGTTGTGGTCCGCCTTGCCGCCGATGTGCTCTTCCATGAGACGGTCGATCTCCTCCTGGCGGAAGAGTCCCAGTTCGACGAAGCGCGACTGCTTGAAGAGGTTGCGCTGGAAGGCGGCGAGGTCTCCGCGAAGCCACTTGGCGATCGGGAATCCAAACCCCTGCTTCGGGCGGTCGACGAGGTCGGCGCCCATGTAGCGCTTGGCGACGTTGCGCAGGATGTACTTCA
>JAEEGL011863484.1_pt1 | contig 13969 bp, 11 predicted proteins | sample 9134231 | NCBI WGS metagenome assembly JAEEGL01 (sample SAMN16246548, study PRJNA631951) | gut metagenome | biome: gut microbiome; feature: rumen; material: fiber-attached | host: Bos | place: Iran: Karaj | collected 2018-10
ACTGTGAAGGACTCCGCGCCTGCTGAGGTGACGCCCGAGGGAGAGCAGGAGCTGACTGTCTCCTCGATAGATTTTTATAAAGAGGCCGGATATTCCGCGGAGGATAACGCGGACGGGGATCTGACGGATAAGGTCAAGGTCGAAAAAACAGTGAACGGGGACGACGTAATATTTGTGTATACAGTCGCCGACGGATCGGGAAATTCGGCAAAAGCAGAAAGACGTGTTACGGTAAAAGATATAGTTGCTCCCGTGTTAAAGCTTAACGGTGATGCCGAGATCACGTCCGGAGACGGACAGTTTGCAGATCCCGGAGCTGTTGCGACAGACGACCTCGACGGAGATATCACCGACAGGATAGCAGTCGACTCCGATTATAAAGCCGGTGTGGAAGGAACGTTTAAGTTCAAGTATTCTGTATCCGACAAAGCCGGGAACAAGGCGGAGGCATCGAGGACGCTGACCGTTGCGGATAACAGCGCTCCGGTCATAACGCTGAACGGTTTTTCCACCGTCTACGTTCTTCAGGGAGAAGCCTGGAGCGATCCCGGAGCTGTCGCGACGGACTCGTTTGAAGGAGACGTCAGCGTTTCCGTGGAAGGAGCGGCTGACCCCGCGACGATAGGTACGTACAACATAACTTATACAGCTTCCGATTCAAAAGGAAACACAGCGACGCAGACAAGGACCGTCAACGTTGCTGCAAGACCCGCCCCGGTCGCCGGGGGAGTCGGCGGCGGAGGAGTCGTCAGCGACTCTACGATATATCTCACGTTCGACGACGGACCGAGCTATATGACTCCGCGCATCCTCGACATACTTGCAAAGTACAACGTGAAGGCGACGTTCTTCATCCTCAATTACAGCGCGGAGAACAGCGCTCTCGTGGCGAGGGCGATCAACGAGGGGCACACCATCGGAATACACGGATACTCTCACGACTATTCGATTATATACACGAGCCCTCAGGCGGGACTTGAAAACATAACGAAGCTTCACGATAAGCTCGTAGCCGACTTCGGGTATTCGACAAATCTTACGCGATTCCCCGGCGGTTCTTCAAACACTATAAGCAAGAATTATTGCCAAGGCATCATGTCGTCCCTTTGTCCCCTCGCGGAACAGATGGGCTATCACTATTTCGACTGGAACGTGTCGTCTCAGGACGCGGCGGGCGGATACGTTTCCGCCTGGACAATAGTGTCGAACGTAAACGACTGGCTCAGCCACGGCAGAGACAACGTCGTTCTGATGCACGACTCCTACGGCAAGGAAACCACCGCGGAGGCGCTTCCTCAGATCATAGAATACGGTCTGGCAAACGGATATACTTTCGCGGCGCTTTCTTCATCAACTCCGGCGGTGCATCATCCTATCAACAACTGACCTGCGGAGGGCGGTATGAAAAAGAAAAGGATCATCCCGCTGTTTGTCTCCCTGATAACGGCGGCGTCTCTCATCGGATGCGGTGCAGACGGGCATAAGACCCTCGAAACGTACAAAGAGAGTACGGCGGAGGAAGTAAACAGCGTCTGCGAGCAGACCGAAAGCGGCGAGGAAGAATATGATCCTTATCATTTCCGCACGCCGCCGCAGTCGGACTCCTACCTGTCCGGACGGATCGTAGTAGGCGACAGCAGGTGCTGTCAGCTCGGCATGTATCAGGTGAAGGAGGGGCTTTCCGAATTCGCCGCCTTCGCGGTTTGGGGAGGCAGTTACATTGCCGGCAGGATCAATCCGATCATGACCGACGAGCTCGTCTCAAAGGTCAGGGAATGCTTCGAGGCGCAGATAAATAGACGGGGCAAAAGCACGGTGTTCTTTTTCGCGACCGTCAACGATTACGATTTCGCGGGAAACGGTAACGCCACTTCTGTCGCCGCGGCGATATCCGCCGCAGAAGAACTTGCTTCGATGACTTGCGAAAAGGACGGAACGGCATACAGCCCGAAGATCGTCGTGATCGGATTCGAGGGGTGCGCAAAAGATGCAGATCTTTCGGGGACGGTCAGCGCCGGGGATTTCAACCGCTACGTCGCCGATTACAACGATAAGCTCAAAGAAGCCGTGAACGAAAGCGCCATTCTGACGTCGGCAGGGGCGCGTTTCACGACGGTAAAAGAGATCGTCGGCGATGACGCGGAGTTTATTGAAGACAACATCCATTACGGCGACGGTACGCTGAAGGCGATCACCGATTATATTGCCTCCTGCGAATGATTTTGAAAATAAAACCGCCCGGGCGATGCCCGGGCGGTTTCGCTGTCAGTTGTCGTTATCGGTTAGCCGTTGCCTTTTGTTGCGTCGTCGATCTCATCGTCTACGGCGTCGACTACTTTTTTTGCTGTTCCGGCGAACGCTTTGCCGAGGGATTTTCCGGTGTCACCGAAGCTGTGTCCGACGTCCGACCAGGCTTCCTTGAGACCCGTTTGATCGGCGGGCGTTTCGTCGAGAGCCGCGTCAACTCCGACTTTAGCGGATTTGACGATCGATTTTCCGAGTCCGGCGAAAGATTTGCCGAGCCCCTTTCCGGCTTCTTTCCAGTTATCTTTAAGGCTCATGGTATCCATCCTTTCTTTTTATAAGATCTTACAGTTAAATTATATACAAAAAAATGTTAAAAGTCAATATACTTGAATTCTTGCTCTGTATGTGATACAATCATTTTAAAGAATAAACGGGAGGATGCACGTAATGAAAGAGGTTTGCGAATTTCTGAAGAAATGCGGCACGTATTATCTCGCGACAGTCGAGGGGGACTCCCCGAAGGTCAGACCCTTCGGAACGGCTCATATCTTTGAGGATAAGCTCTATATCCAGACGGGAAAGAAGAAGGAAGTGTTCCGTCAGCTAAAGGCGGATCCGAAGGCTGAGATATGCGCTTTTGCAGACGGAGTGTGGGTCAGACTTTCCGGAAAGCTCGTCGAGGACGACCGCCGCGAGGCGAGAGCGTCCATGCTCGACGCTTACCCGGCTCTGCGCTCCATGTATAACGAGGACGACGGGAACACCGCTGTCCTGTACTTTGAGGACGCAGAGGCGACGTTTTACTCGTTCACCGCGCCACCGAGAACGGTAAAATTCTGATACTGTAAAACTGAAAACGCGCCGCGGTCAGCGGCGCGTTTTATTTTGATCATTCGGCGTCTTCTCAGACAGCCGCCGCGGGCATCCTGCGCCGCGGATATTTGTTTGTTACGCGAGAGCCTCTATCCTCTCTTGACAAGCCTTGAAACGCGGCTCGCGGGAAAGAACGTTGTCCTTTTCGGTGATGACCCAGCCGTAGCACATCTCGGGGATCCAGCGGCAGTCGCTCACGTATCTGTCGAGGTCTTCCTTTGTCGCGCCGCTCCTCTTGTATCTGGCGAACGCTTTTTCTATGATGCCCGTCGCCTCTTCAAGACAGCCGAGAGCGGATTCAACGTCGGAATTTGCAAGATGTTCGTTGGATTCGCGCGTTATCGCCTTTATAATGAACTGGTCGATGATCTCGTTGAAGTCGAGTATCTCGCTACCGTATATCCTTGCTATGTCCTTCGCTTCCTCCGCCATCTGATGCCACGCCGCTATAGCCTCCCGACTTCTTTGTCCGCCGTAGATCGAGATACGTCTTGCGCGCAGGAACATGGAATCGAGGTATTCGTAAGCGCGTCTTCTCGAAACGCTCGTTGCGAGAGCGTCGGCCGTGCTGTAGTCTTTCTTCGCGCAGGCGATCCGGAGGAGCGCTTCGTTTCTTATCTCGTAAGACTCGGGGAGACCGAGCGCGACCTTTTCCGCTTCGTCCCAGCTTTCGGTGAACAGCAGAAAATCGATAAGAGTGCTGCGCGCTTCTATCTGGCGGCTCGGATCCTTGTCCTGGTTTATCAGCGCCTGGAGCATTTTGACTCCCGCCTGATCGAGCTCGCCGAACTCTTCCTTCGGGATCTGATAGTAGTTCTGAGTCGAGGTGTAGAGGAAATTGTAAAGATGCTTGGCGGCCTGGAGTCTGACGTCGTTGTTCAGCGGATACTTCTTCAAAAACTCCGATTCCGCCTCGTATGAGAGGTAATTGCAGTTTTCGTGATACGTATTCGCGGATCTTGCCGTCATGATGTCGCAGATTTTTTTGTCCAGAGCCTCTTTATCAGCTTCCTCGTTCATGCCGACTCCGAGGAGCCAGTCGGTGGATACGCCGAGGACCGAGGCGAGTGGGACGATCTGGGAAATATCCGGCATGGTGTTGTCGTTTTCCCACTTGGAAATGGACTGGACGGACACGCCGATCCTTTCGGAAAGATCCGACTGGGAAAAACCGGCGTCGCGTCTAAGGTTTTTCAGCCTTTGACCGAATGTGATCATAAGTCGCTCCTGAAAATACTTCATTATTCTTTCTCTCTCAAATAAATTATACCATTTTTTACATATAAAAGCGAAACAATTTATGAATTTTGCTGTGTAATTCCGTTAATAAACGAAGTTTTTTATTTATTTTGTCAACTGTTTGCCGAAAACTGTTCTCATTTAATTAAAAAAAGCGCCGCCTTGACGGCGGCGCTTCAAAGCGAGGATCATTCGGCGTAGTTGACGGCGTCCTCGTACAGTTTTACGACTTCGTCCGACGGCTTCTTCGTAACGAGCGTTACGACGATCGATACGACAAGTCCGATAACTGCCGCGGGAACTATCTCGTAGACGCTGAGGACGGCGGGAAGAGGTACTTTCGCCATCTTCAGGGCGACGAGCGCAATGTCAACGGCGGCGCCGCTCGCGATGCCCGCGATAGCGCCAGGATAGTTGAAGCGTTTCCAGTAGAGCGAGAGGAGGATGACGGGTCCGAACGCGGCTCCGAATACGCCCCATGCGTTCTCGACCAGACCCATGATCGTTCCCGAGCCGGGTATCAGCGCTATCGCGAGGGCGATCACGGTAATGACCGCGACGACGATCCTTCCGATCCATAAGAGGTTTTTATCCGAAGCTCTGCCGCGGCGGAAGAGCGGCTGATATACGTCGCTGGTGAACGCGGAGGACGCGGCGAGGAGCTGGCTGTCCGCGGTGCTCATCGATGCTGCGAGGATAGAGGAGAGGAACAGTCCCGATATGACCGCGGGAAGGGATCTCACCATTTCTATAAATACTTTTTCGTTTGCGCCTATTTCCGCATCGTAACCTATGGTGAATCTGCCGATAATGCCGATCGCGACCGCGAAAATGAGTACGAGGAACGTCCAGGAGATACCGATACCCGCAGACTTCTTGAGCTCGCGGTTTGATCTGAGCGACATGAATCTGATTATTATGTGAGGCATTCCGAAATAGCCGATGCCCCATCCGAGACCGTCGATGATCGCCTTCGGATCACCGAACGCCGTCCAGTAGTTGTCCACGCATTTAGCGGCGGTCTCTGCGTCTGTGCCTGCGGGGACGGAGAGCGGGATAAAGCTTCCGTCTACGGACACAAGAGCGATGATCGGAACGAGGAATACTGCGCCGAGGATCAGGAGGCTCTGGAAGAAGTCCGTCCAGCATACCGCCGTGAATCCGCCGAGGAACGTGTAGCCTACGATTATGACTGCCGCGACGCACATCGATATATTGGGGTCTATCCCGAGCACGGTGTCAAAGAGCTTGCCGCACGCCTTTACGCTCGTTGCGGCGTATACGGTGTACGCGATCAGGAATACGACGGCGCATACGACCTGAAGCGCTTTTGACGACGATTTGAATCTGTTCGTGAGGTATTGCGGAACAGTGATGGAGTCGTTTGATACTATCGAGAATCTTCTCAGCCTCGATGCCTCTACTATCCAGCTCAAAGTGTATCCTATGGCAAGACCGACTGCGATCCAAACCTTTCCTATACCGTAAAGATATATTGACGTCGGCAGACCGAGCAGGAGCCACGCGCTCATGTCGGACGAGCCTGCAGAGAGGGCGGCGACCCACGCGCCCATTTTTCTTCCTCCGAGGAAGTAAGACTTTTCGCCCTCATCTCCGCTCCTTTTTCCCTTGATGAAAAACCATACCCCGATAGAGAGCATGAATATGAGATAGACGACGAAAACTATCAGTTCGACTATTGATCTGTTTCCCATGATCAACCTCCGATTTGAATAAATATTATAAAGATGTCTGATTATAACATGATATTCGGGAAAAGTCAATATTTTCTGCATAATTTTTCATATTTTTATCCTAAAAAATGTATTTAAATTCACATTTGCGCAAAAATGAAATGTTTTTTGAAAATAATCTTGAATCGGGGCGAAATATATGATATGATAATATAGAATAATATTGATTATAAAATCAGGAGATGATTACCAATGTCTGAAGCCGAAAAATTCGTAATGGAAGCGGCGTCCGCTTTCGATTTTGACGCCGCTCCGGTCTCGTTCGAACGCTGCAATGCGGGTCATATCAACGACACGTTCTTTATCTTCTGCGGGGGAGAGCTTCCCGCGTATATCCTGCAGAGGGTAAACACAAATATATTCAAGGACCCCGAGAGCCTTATGGCGAATATATGGGGAGTCTGCGAGCATCTGAGAAAGAAGACCCTGGAAGAGGGAGGAGACCCCGACCGCGAGGTCAGAAAGATAATCCTCACAAAGAGCGGCGACAAGTACTTTATCGACGAAGAGGGCGGCTACTGGAGAGCGTATCTCTGCCTGAACCACGTGCTCTGCCTCAACGAGGCGGACCGCGAGACGTTCTATAAATCGGCGGTGGCGTTCGGAAAATTCTTCAATAAGCTCGCCGATTTTCCCGCCGAGACTCTTGCTGAGACGATACCGAACTTCCACAATTCAGTCTCAAGATATAACGATTTCAAGGCGGCTGTCGAAGCGGACCCGCTCGGACGCGCCGCGAACTGCCGCGAGCTTATAGAATTCGCCCTCTCGAAGAAGGACAAGTGTTCGTACATCCTTGACCGCATCAAAGAGGGAACGATAAAGCTCTGCGTCACGCACAACGACACGAAGCTTAACAACGTTCTGCTCGACGAGGAGACGAAGGACGGCGTGTGCGTCATTGACCTCGACACGGTAATGCCGGGTTCTATCCTTTACGACTTCGGCGATTCGATCCGTTTCGGAGCTTCGAGCGCGAAGGAGGACGAGGCCTATCTCGACAAGGTGTATATGGATCTCGAGATGTTCGAGATTTACGTAAAAGGTTTCCTCGGAGAGCTCCGTCCGTCGATGACTGAGGAGGAAGTCCTCGGTCTTCCCATGGGAGCGTACCTGATGACGTACGAAACGGGAGTCAGGTTCCTCGGCGACTATCTCACGGGAGACACGTATTTCAAGACGCACTACGAGGGACAGAACCTCGTCAGAGCTAAGAATCAGCTCAAACTCATCGCGGACATGGATAAAAAGCTGCCCGAGATGGAAGCTATAGTCAGAAAGTATCTTTGATCAAATCTTGACGAAGGAGCCGCGACGCGGATATTCAAATGGAAAACAACAAGAATCAGATAAATCTCGAAAAATTCTTATACGTCATCAAAAGGCGGCTCGTATGGATCGTCCTGATCGCCGTTCTTGCGGGAGTTGCTGCGGGCGTCGCAACGAAACTGCTCGTCAAGCCCGAATACGTCTCCTACGCGACGTATTACGTTCAGACTTCCGAACAGCAGCAGGATAAAACGCAGCAGCAGATCGCAGCGGCAAAGAGCCTTGTCGACACGTATATCGTATTCTTCCGCGGAAACGATTTCCTTGAGGAGGTCGCGAAGGAAGCAGGCGTCGACTATACGTATATCCAGATAAGAGCCCGCATGTCCGCTTCCGCGGTGAACGGTACGGAGGTCTTTAAGGTATCGATCTCCGACACTTCGGCAAAGACGTCCTACATGATCTCGGAGGTGCTTGCAAACAAGGCTCCCGCAATGATCGAGAAGGTCTCCGGAGGAAAGGTCAGCGTCATCGACAAACCGAAGATGCCCACAGAGCCGAACAGCACGGGAACGAAGCGCAACGCGGTACTTGCCGCGTCGCTCGCCGGGGTCATCGCTCTTGCCGCGTTCTTTATCAAGGAACTGCTCGACGTTACGATATACACCGAGGAGGATATTACGGATTCGTTCGATTACCCCGTGATCGGTACGATCCCGACCATCACTTCGCCGTCTGCGGAAGGTAAGAGAAAAGGACAGAAGGGTCCTTATTACGGAAGTTCCGGCGAAGAAAAAGAAGAAAATAAAGAAGATAACAAGTGAGGAGGGAGAAAAAATGAAACAGCAGACACCTGAAAAGGATTATGAAGGCAAGCTTTTGAACTCGAGATCTCCCTTCGCCATCAACGAGGCGTTCAGGACTCTCAGAACGAATATGTTTTATACGTCCAAAGGAGAGAAGTGCCCGGTCTACGGGATCACGAGCTGCTTTGCAAACTCCGGTAAAAGCCTTATTATTTCGAACACCGCGATCTCTTTCGCACAGCTCAATAAAAAGGTCCTGCTCATAGACTGCGACCTGCGAAACTCCGTCATCCACAAGATCTTCGGGCTCGAGAAGGGGTTCGGCATAAGCGAATTGCTCGCGGGAAGCGGAAACGCGGTAGACAAGGCTCTGAGGAAGACGTCTTACGAGAACCTCCAGGTCATAACCTCAGGAGGAACGCCTCCGAATCCGACGGAGCTCCTCGCGTCCGACAGGATGGCAAAGCTTGTCGATATATTGAAAGGTCATTTCGACGTCATTTTCATCGACCTTCCTCCGATAGGACTCGTCACCGACGCCGCGGTCCTCAACGAGATCGTTACCGGATTTGTCGTGACCGTAAGATCGGGATTCGACGACAAGCGCGACCTCAAGGCGGCGCTCTCCGCCATGGAGCAGATGAACATCAAGATCATCGGATTCATACTGAACGACGTGAACATGAAGACGTCCGGCAAGTACGGCAAATACGGCAAGTACGGCAGATACGGACGCTACGGCAGATACGGCAGGTATCAGAGGTACGGCAGATATCAGAGGTACGGAAAGTATCCGACGAGCTACGGCAACAACAATTATTACAACTGATACGAAAAGACGAGGCAATTAAGGGGGTGTGAAAATGAAAATATCGACAGATTTCCATTCCCATATCCTGCCCGGAGCGGATCACGGCTCAGACGGCGTCGAAACGAGCCGCGGACAGCTCGATCTTATCGCGCGGTACGGGATAAAAAGAGTCGTCGCCACGCCTCATTTTTACCCGTCGGAAGATAATCTGGAAACTTTTCTTTACAGAAGAGAGAAGTGCGCTCTCGCGCTCGCGGGAGCCATGCGCGAGGGGGATCCGCAGGTCCTTCTCGGTGCCGAGGTCCTTATCTGCGAAGGGATAGACAGAATGCTGGGACTCGAAAAGCTCGCGGTTTCCGGAACAAAATGCCTCCTGCTTGAAATGCCTTTGTCGAGGTGGAGCTCATCTCTGTACGAAACCGTCGAAGCGATAGCGGACGAGGGCTTTGACGTAGTGATGGCTCATATAGACAGGTACGATCACAGACAGATCGACCGGCTGATGCAGCTCGACGTGTCGGCACAGCTCAACCCCGGCACGTTCTCTACCCGCCGCGGCAGAAAATTCGCCGCAAAATGGCTTGATGCGGGAAAAGTCGTCGCGCTCGGAAGCGATCTTCACCGCGTGAACGAGGCGGAATACCGCGATTTTTCCGCCGCCGCAGAGGCTCTCGGAGAGTATGCGGATACGGTGGAGGAGTCGATGACGTCTCTTCTTTCCGGCGCGAAGACTATGGAGTTCGGCAAGGATCCGTCCGGAATATTCGATTGATACTGCGGCGCCGCGCGCCGCGTTTAAACAGCCCTCGGGGCTGTTTTTACAATGAAAAAATATGATCTTACGAGGTGTGATATGGAAAAACTGACCGTAAGTCTCGACAAGATAATTCAGGAGATGAAGATCGTTCCGGTATGGCTGCCGGACAAGGCGGAGAATATCCTGATAGACAGGAAAGAGATAACGAGACCGGGCTTTCCGCTTATGGGGTTCTACAACTGCTTTGAACCCGAGAGGATACAGATAATAGGCAACACGGAGTGCGAATATCTGGACGAGCTCGGAGAGGAAGAAGCGTCGAAGAGGCTCGAGACTTTCTTTTCGACTAAGCCCGCCACAGTAGTCTACACTCACTCTACGAGAGTACACGACGCGGCGCTCGAGTCGGCGAAGAAGTACGGCGTGCCGCTCCTTTCTGCGGACCGTTCGACGTCGGCGTTCGCGGCGGCGCTTATCGCGTTTCTCAATCTTAATCTCGCGCCGCGCATCACACGCCACGGAGTTCTCGTCGAGGTCTACGGCGAGGGCGTGCTGATCCTCGGCGACAGCGGTATAGGAAAGAGCGAGACGGCAATAGAACTGATAAAGAGAGGTCACAGACTCGTCGCGGACGACGCGGTTGAGATAAAGAAGGTGTCCGACAAGACTCTCGTCGGCGCGGCGCCGGAGATCATCAGACACTACATGGAGCTTCGCGGCATAGGTATCGTCGACGTGCGGCGTCTGTTCGGTATGGGATCCGTCAAGGACACGGAGAAGATAGACCTCATAATCGAGCTCGAACCGTGGGAGAACGGAAAGATGTACGACAGGTGGGGCATCGAGGAAAAATTCTCAGATATCATGGGGAACCACGTGCCGACCGTAACGATCCCCGTTCAGCCCGGGCGTAACCTCGCGGTGATAATCGAGATCGCCGCTATGAATTTCAGACAGAAAAAGATGGGATACAACACTGCGAAAGAGTTCAACAACAAGCTGATCGAGAAGATGAACAACGAATAAGGAGAATACGATGATCGAAAAAGTAAAAGAACTGCTGCGGGAGATCGAAGAGGTCGTCAAGGCTGACGACTCCGCGTCGAAGCTTCCTCAGAACACATATTTCCTCTCCGATGAAAAGATACTCGCCCTTCCGAGAAAATACGGAGAGAGCCGCTATCCCTACGACGTTGACGGATACGTCGTTTGGGCGTATCAGAACGGTTATATCACGGCGGTCGACAGCATCTTCACGGTACTGCGCTCCTCAAATTACGGCGAGGAGCCGGTCGTCGCGTTCTTCGCGGGTGTCGAGCGCGGGGACGGCGAGTATTTTCCCGTCTCGATCCTCGGCGCGGCGCGCTCGCTCTATGAGCCCGACGACGTAAAACGCTACACCGTATTCACGCCCAGATGCGTTTATTACATCGCAGACACGGATGAGGAGACGTTCGCCGTAAGAATGAGCGTAGGTGAGGATAAGCGCATAAAATTCGCCGTAACGGCTGAAAATAAAACTGACGCGTCAAAGAAGATATACCTGTCTTACTTTATCGAGGCGCTTCTCAGATTCATGGAATCGGAGGGCTTCTGGGACAGGATGTCGAAATTCGGCAAGTTTTACGGAGACGATATCCTTCTTTTCAGCAGGAACGGAAAGTTCGACTGCATGTCTGTCTCTCCCGTAAAGACGGAGGGTGAGCCATTCTTCGAGGACAGGACCGTTTCCCGCAGCGTTTTTCTCGGCTACCGCGGCAGGACGATATCCTCGGCGGAGAGCCTCAAGACGGGGACCTTTGATAAAAAAGTTTATTACGTAAACACGACGGATCTCCCCGTCGCCGCTTCATACTGTCACTATGAGATCGCGCCGCGCGGACACGTGAGGCTCGACCTCGCGCTTGAGCTCCACCGCGGATACGACGACGTCGATACGGTGAAGGTCGCTCCCCTCGATCCCGCCCACACGGACCGCGAGATAGAGGAGGGAACGCTGTACGACAGAAAGACGTTCGGTAATATGAAGGTACGCTTCGACGACTTCGACGGAATCGATCCGAAGGTGCTCGAACGCTTCACGAGATGCGTACAGAAGCAGACGTCGTTCTGCGCGCTCGGAAATAACTACGCCGGGCCGAATATCGGCTTCCGCGACGTGCTCCAGCAGCTCGAGGGCTCCCTCATGTGGGATCGTGAGACCTCGAGAGCGCGTCTCGTCCGCACGATGAATTATATGATGACAAACGGCAGAGTGCCGCGTCAGTTCTCGATCCCCGCTCACCCGGACGAGCTTCCGGACTTCGACCTCCGCATGTATATCGACCAGGGCGTATGGGCGATCACGGCGCTGTATACCTACGTATGCTTTACGGGGGATTGGTCGATCCTCGACGAGGAGTGCGGCTACTTCACGCCCTCAGACGACAAGTGGGCGGTCAGACGGAGCGAAGAGCGCGACAGCATATTCGCTCACCTTATCCGCATAACTGATTTCTTTATTGAAAATATCGCGGAGAACACCGGATGCATACGAGTTCTCTACGGAGACTGGAACGACGCTCTCGACGGGCTCGGAAAGACGAAGGACGAGGGAAAGCGTTACGGCGACGGAGTCTCCGTGATGACGACGCTCCAGTTCTATCAGAACCTGGGCGAGCTAATAGATCTTATAGATCACACGGGCAAGTTCACGGAACGCCGCGATGAGTTCAAGGCGCTACGCGAGAGCATCAAGGATGCCCTCTTCAAATACGCAGTCGACACGGACGGCGACGGACGGCGCCGCGTGGTACACGGCTGGGGCGACCATATGTCCTATTTCGTCGGCTCGAACAACGACTTTGACGGAGCCGCAAGGTATTCGCTCACCGCCAACTCTTTCTGGATGATCTCCGGGATGGTAAAGAACGACCCGACGATGAGGCAGGCGCTGCTCGACTGCGCCGACGCGGTATCCTCCAAGTACGGACTCATGACCTTCGATAAGCCCTTCAAGCTCGCAGACCGTCCGTACATCGGACGTCTTGCGACGATCACGAAGGGAACGTACGAGAACTGCTGCGCTTACGTTCACGCGGGGATGTTCGGAGTTATGGGGCTCTTTATGATAGGAGAGGCACGCCGCGCGTGGGACGAGCTTAAACGTCTGCTCGTCGTAACTCACGACAACTGCACGATGACGTCATTCGTCATGCCGAACTCCTATACGCGCAACGAGGAGCTTTGCATCGACGGCGTCTCCATGGGCGACTGGTACACGGGATCCGGCGTCATGTACGTCAAGGAGCTCGTGCGCTTCGGCTTCGGACTCGACCCGGATCTTGACGGGCTGAAGATATGCACGCCCGGCTATATGCCGACGACGTCCTGCGGGATCGCGATGAAGATCAAGGACAGCGCGATCGAGCTCTCATACCGGAACGAAGGAAACGGCGTGAGAAAATTCTTCGTCGACGGGGAAGAAGTATCGCCTCAGTTTGATCCGATCATGAATATCCCGACCGTCTATATTGCCAACGCAGATCTAAAAGACGGCATGAAGATAGAAGTTGTCGACTGATGAAAAAGAGCAGAGTATCAAGAATCATATATGCGGCGATCTACGTTTGGGCGGCAGTTTCTGCCGTCCTTTACGTGCTGTTCAGATTCGTTCCGTCCTTTGCGGAATTCTTCAACAACACGGTCGGCGCCGCGTCGAGAAGAGTTTTCGCGTTTATCACCGATTTCTTTCCGTTCTCCGTCGCGGAGCTGACGGTCGTCCTCGCGCCGCTGTTCGTTATCCTTTTCTTCGTGTGGCTCATAGTGAGACTAAAACGGCACGGAGCAAAAGGCGGACTTCGTCCCGCGGCGTTTCTTCTCGCGCTTATCTGCTTTGTCTGCTCCGCGTTCGTTTTCAACGGCGCCGCAGGTTACTTCGGAGAGCGCGTGTCGGAGAAAATGGGGCTCGATACGTCTGATCCTACGAAGGAGGAGCTTGCCTCCGCGTGCATGTATCTTGTTGAACAGATCAACGAGGCGGCAAAAGACCCGGTTATCACGCAGGACGGTACCGGAGCGACGGTGAATCCGTATTCCGTCGGCGAGACCGCCGTGAAGATAGAGGCGGCGTACGCTTCTTTTCACGACAGGTACGGCTTTCCCCAGTCTTTTTCGTCCGTTCCGAAGATACTTGCCTCGAGCGATCTTATGACGTACACTCACCTGTCGGGCA
>JAEEGL012740088.1_pt1 | contig 13969 bp, 8 predicted proteins | sample 9134231 | NCBI WGS metagenome assembly JAEEGL01 (sample SAMN16246548, study PRJNA631951) | gut metagenome | biome: gut microbiome; feature: rumen; material: fiber-attached | host: Bos | place: Iran: Karaj | collected 2018-10
GGCTTTCGTCGCATCCGCATGCGTCGGCGTTTCGCCGTACTCCACCGTCGTCGTGTCGATCAAACTGCCGTCATCGTTCAACCACGTAATCGTATAGCTGTTCTTCGTCGCCGTGTACGTCGCTGTGTACGTTGCATCGCCGGTGACCGCTGCCACGTCCGGCGTCCACCCTGCGAATGTGTACGTATACTCTGCTGTCGCGGCTTTCGTCGCATCCGCATGCGTCGGCGTTTCGCCGTACTCCACCGTCGTTGTATCGATCAAACTGCCGTCATCGTTCAGCCACGTAATCGTATAGCTGTTCGTCCCTGTAACGGTGTAGCATGGTATGCCGTTTTCTATAGTCTTATTTATAGTATATGTGTCGGTGTCGACATAGTCTGCGGGGCTTTCATAGTAGAATTTTCCGCCGGTGACAGTAATTCGCGTCGCATTATCACGATTATGAACACCGCACTGTGTACCCTCATAAGAGCCGCCTTCAATCGTTACATCCGCGCCGTTCTGAGCATATACTGCAAAGTAATTGTCTGCATCTCCCGCTCCAACGTTACGAATACCTCCGCCGTCGGTTGCCCTGATCGTTACGGTGAAACGATCAATCAGAATCGTCTGGTTATCCGCACTGCTGTAGATTGTATGGCCGTTCAGATCAAAGATAATGTTGCTCCTGATCTGATATGCTGTCGCATCCGTTGCTTCTGCTGTACCGATATCCGCCAGGAGTTTGACGGTAGCACCATCCTCCGCCGTATTAAAGGCATTCTGCAAAGAATCATGCACGCCTGTGATCTCGGTTGTGCCAGACGCGTCGCTAAAGCACTTGCCGCATGTGGAGCAGGCCCAGTAGGTGGTAATGCTTGTATCTGTGCCGGTTGTTGCCACTGCCGTATGGGGTTCCAGGGTATGACTTGCCGATATCGGTTCCGTCTTTATTGCGCCGCAGACTGTACAAGTATACGTCATCATACCATTCGCAGTGCAGGTTGCCGGTGTTGTTTCTACTCCTTCATTCCAAGTGTGATTTTCATTGCAGATGCGGTAGTTCACAATGTCTGAACCAACGTTGAATTCTTGATTGCCCCCCAAAGCAAAAACCAAATCGCTTGTTTGCGCAGAATTATTACCTTCGGCGAAAATGATATTCGACGGTTCGAACGGAAGTTCTAACATACCGCTGAACGTGTTGTTTTCATCTTTAGTTAACAGTTGTCCCGGCCATTTATTATTGATATCGCCGTACCAACAATAAACATAAACGCTATTCCAATTACAATTTGTAACCCATAGTTTATACTTATGAATGTCGATGAATCTATCAAAACTGAGAGGTGATGTCTGATGCCCGTTATTATCCGTAAAAATAATGATTTGCGGAACAAACTCAGGTGAAATGTCTACCTTATAAAAATCACCGAATTGCTCCATATGATCACCGGGCCACGTCGTAGTACCGCCACTATTATTATAATAATGGCAAAACAAATCGCTGTATCCTTCCGGTTTATAACAATAAACCGTGTACGCATTCCCCTCTGCGCCGGCCTTGTGCATTAGTGCGCCTGTCGGTATCAGCGAGAACACCATCACCATTGCAACCAACAATGAAAGAAACCGTTTTGTTTTCATTCCGTATCTCCCCTTTATTCGGATATTTCCACCGGACTTTGCCGGGCATCTGCTATCATCGGCTGCGCAAGCGGCGCGAAAAGCGAAAGCTTTGCACACATCATAAAAATGCTGCAATCGAAATAAGCGAATACCGCCGCTTGCATTAACAATATATCGTGTGAACAAATTGTAACACAACGCGGTGCATGCTGTCTACCGAAAAATCCTTGTCTGATTGAATTTTATTTGCCTTTTTGCGTGTTTTTTTGATAGTTTTGCCGGTTATAAGGATATTAGCGACATATTTGTCGCAATGCGTTCGACAAAAAACGGACGCGATGCGTCCGTTTCTGCAATGCGTTTCGTTATCAGGGTAACAGCCCGTCGCGCTCCTGCTGTACGACGGCATCGTAATCGAAGGGGTCCGTGGCGATATCGGGGTAATCGGACTTTTCATAGCGCCAGAAATACGGCTTGATCTGGCACTGCTTATTTGTCCACATAAAGCATTTATGATGGTGACGCGGCGCAAGCGTCGGATCGAAATGATACCATCCGGTACCGATGTTGATAATCACCCAATAATGGCGTGTGCTGCCGCCCTTGCGCGTGACGCTCATATACTCGATGTCGAGCTCGTCAAGCAATGCGCGGGTGACGGCATAAAAGGTGAAGCAATCGCCCTTTCCGCTGCGTATGCCCCTTGCCGCTTCTTTGCGCCAGTCCGATTTGTCGGAATTGCCGACATAGGAAACATGACCGCGCACGTATTGGAACACCGCCTTGAGCTTTTCCGCCGCAACCATGTCGTCCGTGATAATCTCCTCGAGAACTTCCTGTGCAAGCGCGCGTACCTCGTCTTCCGTGACGGTGGCTTTGACGAGTTTATACTTGCATTTGTCACTGATGCGGTTGCCGGAGATATCCTCGGCGGTAAAGACGACCGTATAGGTCCCCTCCCGATCCGGAACGACCTCCGACTGTACAGTGACCGCAACGCGCCCGTCGACAGCATCCTCCGCATAGACCTCGGCAAGATAGGCAATCGGTTCGCCGACGTACGCCGTGCGGTTCACGACGCCGTACAGCACAGGCGCTTCCGTGTCCTCCGAAAGCGTAACGGTGCATTCGAACTGTGATTCGTTATCAAATCGATCGATTGCGCGCACGCGTACAGTCTGTTCCCCCGCCGTTTCCCAGTCGGGCTCGGTCATCCATTCGACGGAAACGTCGCTGATATCGCTCGTTTCAAACAGCAGCGACGCCGCAACGGGATGTTTGGTATACGGCTTGGCATCCGCGCGAAGCATGATCTGCGGCGGCGTGGTATCGACAGCCGTAATCAGCGCGTAATCCGCTTTACCGTCAACCGTGACCGGGATCGAATACAACCCCGGCGTATCGGGGACAAACGGCTCGGAAAGCGCGATCCCACTCTGTTCGCCGAACGCATCCGCGTCGAGCGGTTCGTGCGAAGCTTCGACTGTAATCGGTTCGACATGCGAGATCGCAAGCGTGGAGACGACGTCCGTCGTGTTGCCGCCCTCGTCGGTCATACGCACCGTAACCGTTTGCACATGCAGTGCATCGGGATCCGGCTCTTCCGTAAACGCAAAGGACAGCGTCGTTTCGTCCTGCGGTTTATCGACCAGCATATCCGGCGTAAACGGCTCGTCCGGCTTGACCCAAAGGAATGCGCTGTCGCCGGTCGGCGGTACCGTATCGGAAACAATCAGCTGTGTTTCCGCGATCTGTCCGTTTCTGAGCAAGAACCGCACCGGATAGGTGCCGACATGATGCATCCGGTCTTCGTTCAACGGCGTCTGCAGCTCAGCCGTAACGCCTTTTTGCAAAAAATCCTCCGCTTTCGGCAGCGGTTGTCCCGCTTCCAGCTTAACGGCGTCGACAACTGCGCGAATATGCAGCACTGAGGTGATTTCCGTGCGGTTGTTTGCCTTATCCGTCAGCACGACCGTTACCGGAAAATCACCGATCCGATCGAAGTCAAACGGCTCGGAAAACCGAACCGCCACAACGCCCGCGTCGCGGATGTGCGTGACAAGTTTATCCGGTGTGACGGTCTCGCCGTAAACGATCGATCGCTCCTGCGGTTCCGCGCTCGGCGCGACCGTATCGCGCACCCAAACGAGTACCGGCGTTCGGACACCGTTGTGCAGGACTCTGATCCAATGCAGCCCCGTCGGCAGCGTCCCGTAGTTTTGCACGTAGCGATCACCCTCTCGCGCGATCAACGCGATATCCGGAAGTGATTCACCGGCTTCCACCGTAAATACCGGCCGCAAACCGCGGCAATGTATGCAAACCGCGCCGATCGCAAGCAGTGCGACAGCGCCGAGAACAACCCATATGATCCATGTCTTTTTGCGTTTTTGAACCGTTTCCAACGTTTCCTCCGATTGCAGCTTTTTTGCGTGCATCGTTGAGACCTCATTATAACACAGTTTCAAAAGAAAACAATCGGCTGCGACGGAACCCGCACAGATTTTACAATTTTTGCGCGAGTTTGCATTTTTGTCACAATCTTGTGACGGTTCTTTCACATGGATTCCGAATTTTTGACGCATTTGCGCGTTATACTAAAGCCATCAAAAGGAAAGCAAGTCACCCCGCTTGCGGACCGATTGAAACTCCTCCTTATCATTACCCCCCTCTATCCTTCGTCGTCGCGGGCTGCACGCAGCTCGCGACGACGCATTTTTAGCAAAAAGCGTCATCGCATCGCCTTGTTTCGCCGCTCCTCCTCTCCGCAAACGGTCATGCTCCGTTCGCCTGTTCGCTTGTAAACGCGCTCACGACGGCTCCCTGTCGCTACCAACCCTTTGCGGTCCGCGCCTGCGGCGCATATTGATAGTTTTATGTCGACATGCTCTTGCGGCATATTCGACGGACGTCGCGTCGTTCGCGGGCTGCACACAGCTCGCGACGACGCATTTTTAGCAAAAAGCGTCATCGCATCGCCTTGTTTCGCCGCTCCTCCTCTCCGCAAACGGTCACGCTCCGTTCGCCTGTTCGCTTGTAAACGCGCTCACGACGGCTCTCTGTCGCTACCAACCCTTTGCGGTCCGCGCCTGCGGCGCTTGTTGACGAAATTGCATCGAGAGAGAAAAACTTCGAACATAGAAAAACCTCCGCGCGGGAGGTTTTTCGGTTAAGCAATCATTTTCTTTGCAGCTCTTTGAGCTTTTCGTATACGCGGCGGCAATTCTGTTGATCGTCGAAGGCGAAGAAGCGATCGATGCGCGCGCGGTACTCGTCCTTAAGTCTGCAACCGTTTTTCATATACTCGATCAGGCGGTCGACCGTCTTTTCATAGTCGGTCTCGACCTCACCGAAGCCGTCACGGTCGTAGTCGAAGTAGCCGCGCACATACATATGCTCGCCGGAAAAGAATGTCTCGCGGTCAAACTGCGCGTATACGACCGGTTTACGCAGATATGCGAAGTCGAACACGACCGAAGAATAATCCGTGAGAATCAGATCGCTTTCGGCAAACACCTCGCGATAGGCAACGTCCGCGGGCAGAAAGACAACATCCGGATTCTCCGTAAACAGATGCATATGCGGCTGCAGCAGCGGATGCGGCAAAAACCGGATCGTATAGCCATTCTCCTTTGCGACGTCGATCAGCCGTTGATCGTTCAGCAGCGCGTTGAAGAAGCAATAAAAATCGCTCTCGGTAAAGCCTTCCTTGAGATAACGGACACCGGTTTCCTTATCCGCATAGGCGACCCATGCATGCCGCCACGTCGGCATGATCGTGATACAGCGTTTTTCCGCGTGATAAAGCCGATCGAAGCGCGGAAAACCCGTGAGCCAGATCACATCGTCCGGATAGAAGTACGCACAGTCGCGGATCGAATCCGCCTCCGGATGCGCAACGGTGACAAAGCCGGAGATGTTGCGATTGTAGCGGTTCAGCCATTCGGAAAGGTCGTCCTTGGTGACGCCGTGCTGCAGGAATACGAAACGAATGCGGCTCTGTATATCGCGGTACGGCTGATCGTAGCGCGAAAACTGCGTGATGATGTCGTCATCCGCCTGCGAAGAGATGTTGAGATCCGACAGCAAGAACAGCATTTTATGCTTGTAGGAACGCGCGTTGACGACGCTGCCGAGCTTTGAAAGCTCCGCAAAAGCGGGGTTCTTTTCGGACACGGCAAAGTACAGCCTGACATCCTGCGGGTTCTGCTCCGCGAGGTAACGGAACAGCGCTTCACCGTTGTCTCCCGCCGCCTGCATGCGGTCGGAAATCAACCAGATCGGACGGCGGCAAAACGGCTTTGCAATCGCGTAAACGAGCCGTCCGAGTACAGCATGGCGCTCCTCGCGGCGATGCCTGCAAAGCAATTCAAAGAGGAAGCGCACCTCGCGGAAGAACCGTGTGCCGCGCATCGGCGCAAACGTCAGCATGCCGTTCTTCTGTGTCAGTACACGCTTGCCGATCTTTGCATAGGAATGCCGATAATACCCCACGATCGGGAAGAAACGGTTGAAGAAGAGCTGTTCTACCGGAGCCAGTGACGTCCCCTCGCGGCGGAAAAAGCGGATGCGCAGCGTTTGATTCCGTTCGGGCAGCGGAATGCGCCAAATAAAGCCGTACCGGTTTGCCGCCGGCATATCGAGGGCAAGCATCGCTTGTTTGCGGTCGATCGCTTCGCAAATATACGGTACGCCGTTCGCCTCGGCAACGATATCCGGCACCTGCGCGTCAAAGCCGTGGTTTTGCAGCGTTGAGCATTCAAGTGTCACAACACTGTCTTCTACCGTAAAGAAATCGCAGTTGAGCCCGTTATAGCCGATTTCGAACGGCTCGCCGTCGCTGAAACGACACAACCGTCCTTTCTCCGAAGGTTCTGTTTGCGCGGGTTCGCCGTGTTTGAGGTAGAGCAGGAACGCTTTTTGATACGGACGCAGCGACCATTGCGCGGCAAGGATGTCGTCGTCAATGCGCTTGACGATTGACGTGAACAGATCACGATAGGCCTGTTTCTGTGCTTCATCGAACAGCGACGACGGGATGCGGCGCTGTCGGACGCGCCACTGCAGATCGTATGCGATTGTATTCTGGATAAAGCGCGGAATCTCGCCGAAACGCTCCTCACAGAGATCGAAGGTTTCCTTGCAGAAATAGGTCAGATACGGAAAATACCAGCCCTCTTTGTTGCCGGACTGCTGAATCGCACTCGCCTCGCCTTTCGAGCGGCGGCGATAGTGATGAACCGCGTCGGAAACGACGCCGAGCGTGCGTTTTTCCACGAGAATCGACTGCAGGAGTTTGCCGTCCTCGGCATAGCTCAGACGCGTATCGAAGAATTTGCCGCAAAGCGCCTCCGCGCGGACAAATGCGGAAGTCACCGCCAGCTGCGGATTGACCGGCTCCTGTTCAAGATCGATCACGCGGGTACCTTGTCGATATTTGTAATTCAGAAGATGATTGCCCTTTGCGCCGTCAAAGAATCGCATCGGCAGCGAAACGACGTCCGTCTCCGGATGTGCTTCAAAGAATCGAAAGACCTTTTTGAGTGCATGCTTTGAAAGCATGTCGTCCGCATCGAGAAAGCTGACATACTTGCCCCGCACGCGCTTTAAGCCCTCGTTCCGTGCAGAGGACACGCCGCCGTTTTCCTTGTGTACGACCGTGATGTTGTCGGGATGCGCATGTGCAAAGCCGTCGCACATCGCGCCGCTGCCGTCGGTTGAACCGTCGTCGATCAAGATGAGCTGTACGCGCGAAAACCCGATGCTCTGCCGCAGCAGCGACTGCACCGTTTCCGGCAAAAACGGCGCGGCGTTGTAAACCGCCGTAATGACCGTAAAATCATAGGTTCGATTCATGGGTTCCTCCGTGCGCCTTGTCGGACGGCTGTAAACAGGCACATACTGATCTTGGGAAATGCACGCCGCAAAACGAGCTTTGCCCGCTCGGAACGCTTGAGATCGGATGCGTGCACGAGCATCGAAAGGCGCGCGTCGATACGCTGTTTCAATTGTTTTCGGACCGTACGGTCGCGCGTTTCCGCAAGCAGATTAAGCGCTGCCTTGACGTGCGCAAGCTCTGCCGTGCGATACAGATGCGGATGATCCGAAAGGACTTCCGCAATCCGCTCACGTGCGGCAAACTCGCTCATGCGCTTTTCGTCCATCGTGCGCAGCGCGCCGCTTTCGCGATAGAGATAGTGGTACAGCGGCTCGGCGCAGTCATACGCCGATGCGCCGGATGCAAAGATTCTGACGCACAGCAGCAGGTCCTCGCAGATTGAAACGTCCGGATCGAGCCTGCACTCCGGTTCGGCGTGAAACAGATCGGCGCAAAACAGCTTGTTCCACAAATATCCGTGAAAACCGCGGCTGTGATCAAGCATTTCCTGAAGCGCTTCCTCCGGCGCAAGCCGACCGCGTCCGCGTCCCGTGCCGGTTTCCGTCGTATCGCCCCGATGCACGTACCAGTTGCAGACGGAGACAGAAAGACCGGGATCGGTTTCAAACGGCGCCAGCAGCCGTTCGATCCAGTCCGGCTCCGCCCAGTCGTCCGAGTCCGCAAAGCCGATGTAATCGCCCTTTGCCGCATCGATGCCGCAGTTTCGCGCCGCGGAGACGCCGCAGTTTTCCGTATGCAGCACGCGCACGCGCGCATCCTGCTTCGCATACGCATCGCAAAGATCGCCGCTGCCGTCGGTCGAACCGTCGTCGACAAGGATCAGCTCGATGTTCCGATACGTGCCCGAAAGAATGCTGTCGACGCAGCGCGAAAGGTACGCTTTTGTGTTGTAAACGGGAACAACGATGCTGATAAGAGCATCGGTCTTTTGCGATTCGGCTGTCCTGTTGCATTCCATCTTGTTCAGTATAACAAGAACGGCGTGATTTTTCAAGCGACAATGCATGAATGTCGAAATAAGCGTTCTATTGTTAATCAATACGTATTATTTGCAATATACTGTCTATTCTACTGACGGTAGAGCGGTTTTTTCGAATTCTATCGGCGCAAACACACTTGGTAGCGTCAGATGCGGGCACGGTAGATTGACCTGCCACGCCCAAATGCATAAAATAACGATGAAATCGCTGCGGCGCAAAACGCACGCAGAGAACGGAGGTTCTTTTATGAGCTTTATTGTTGCAACCGACACATCCGGCAATCTGCCGACCCGTGCAGCCGAGGCGCACGATTTGAAGATCATCCCGTTCGCCTACTTCATCGACGGCGAGCGCCATACCTGCACCGACACCGACGCCTTTGACGGCGACGCATTCTACACCCTTTTGAAAACCACCGCGGTCACCACGACACAGATCAATCCGGTCGAGTACGCGGATTTCTTTGAACCGTATCTGAAGGAAGGCAAGGACGTGATCTATGTGAGCATGTCCTCCGGCATCAGCGGCTCGTGCCAGTCGGCGACGATCGGCGCCGAAATGCTTGCGGAGCGCTATCCGGACCGCGTGATTGAGATCGTCGACACGCGCGGCGCGGCGCTCGGCGAAGGTTTGATCGCCGTCAATGCTGCGAAGCTGCGCGACGCAGGTGTGGAAACGCGCGAGGCGGCAAAGCGGCTGTGCGCGCTGTCGGAACGCATGTTCAACGTCTTTACGGTCAACGACCTGCTGTTTCTGCGCCGCGGCGGAAGGCTTTCGAACCTCTCCGCGATCGCGGGCACGGTGCTCGGCATCAAGCCGATGCTCAAGGGCGGCGAAGACGGACAGATCTCCGCGTTCGCCGTGGTGCACAGCCGTAAGCGCTCAATCAAGGCGCTTGCCGCGCTCTACGAAAAGCATGTCGTCGATCCTGAAACCCAGACGATCGGCATTGCGCATGCAGCCTGCCGCGAGGATGCCGAGCTGTTGATTAAGCTTATCAACGAAAGCGGCAAAGCGCCGAAGGACATCATGCTCGTCGACTACGAACCGGTGACCGGTTCGCACGTCGGCCCCGGCGCGCTCGCGCTGTTCTTCGAAAGCTACGAGGGCATCCGCGCAATCAAGGGTCTCGACTGGTCTCAAAGCGGTAAGACCGACGCCGCGCCGGTCGTCCGTGCCGTCCGCGTCACGCACGGCGCATAACTGAAAACATTGAAAAACGAGCCGCAAAGGCTCGTTTTGCTGTCTCAATTTATCCGTTCAGTTGTTTTCGCCTTGCTTTCCACGAAGGCATATGAGCCGTGAGAAAAGCTTTAAAGTCCGCGCCGTGACCGCGGTACCGTAGGTGCGCAAGTTCGTGCAGAATCACGTATTCGAGGCACGGCAGCGGGTATTTGATCAGCTGCAGATTCAGTGTAATCCGGCCGGACTGCGTGTTGCAGGAGCCCCAGCGCGAGGTCATGTTTCGAACGATCCAGCCTGAGGATTTTAGACCCGTGCGCTCCTCCCAAAGGGGCAGCAGATATTCGATCTCGGTTCTGAGCCGTTCACGGTACCAGTCGTTCAGGATCGCTTCGCGCTGTTCGGGCGCTGCGGACGTTTTGAGCGACAGAAGGATTTGATCGCCATCCAGTGCGACGGCATTTTTCTTTTGGTTTTCGAGCACGGTCAGACGATAGGACGTACCGAACAGAGGGACCGTTTCGCCGGTCTCGAAGCGCTTCGGCTCGTTTGCGTGCTGTTTTCGGACTGCAGCGACATGCGCGCGAATCCAGTCCGCGCGTTCGGCAAGAAAGCCGCGCACCAAACCCTCGGGACAGAGCCGCGGCACGGTGACGCGCACCTCGCCGTTCGGCGGGACGATCGTCACACGGAGATTTTTAACCTTTTTGCGAATCAGAACAGCTTCGATGCCGTCGACCGTGATCGTCTTCGGTTCACTCACGGCGCGTAGGTAAGCGCGAGTCGGAACAGCCTTGCGCCGTTCTGCTCGCCCATCAAAAAAAAGTCGGTTTCGGTCGTTTCGCTCTGCAAACGGATCGTTTCGCCCTCCCTTGCCTCTTTGGCGTATTCCGTTTGAATGCGCGTAATTGCGCGGCTGCGCAGCGCTTCGGGCATGCGGTCCTCGGCAAGATCGAAATAGCGCGTGTTGTTCATGTGTCCGTTGAGATCGACATAGCTGTACGGCACGGTAAACACGCTTTCCTCCGGATGCTGCGGCATCTTCGGCGCAACGGGGAGCGCGATCTCCTTTCCGGTATGCACGCCGCGAATTCTGATCCCGTACTGCTCGGGAAACACGACGCGCCGCGAAGTCTGATCCATCAGCGCCCAGAGCGCGCTCGCCTCGACAAGCGCATTGCCCTTCCGGTCCTCGATGCGATAATAACGCGGAAACAGCAGGTGCATCGTCCGTCCCGGCCATGATTTCAAAATGATTTGTTCATCGTATTCCGGCAGCCGAACTACGTTCGCCTGCTGCAGCGTGACGATCCACAGAAGCCCTCGATCGAGTGTCTTTTCGCGCCCCATGCCGAGCTCGGTCGTGTGCGCGATGGACGCCTCCTGCAGCATGGTAAACAGACGCGAGATACGCAGTCTGCGGCTCGCGTCCGTGTCGGAGCTCAGGATTTGATAGGCGATGCGGTACATATTACGCCTTCGGCAGCCGCTTTGCGATTGCGTCGACGACGTCGCCGAGCGTGGACAGCTTCTGCCACTGCCGGTTCGGGATGCGCACGTCAAACGCCGCCTCAAGCCGACAAATGATCAGCGTAAAGCCCATCGAGTCGATGCCCGTGTCGGTGTTGATGACGGTGCTCTCGTCGAATTCCTTGCCCTCCAGTTCCGGAAGCGAATCGACGATAATCTCCTTCGTTTTGTTCAAAATCTCTTCTCTGCGGGTCATAGCCCCTCTCTTTCCCGTTGGATCGCCCAACGCATGATTTTTCCGTTTGCCGTGCGCGGCAGCGGCATTTCATAGAATTCAATCCGCTTGATCTGCTGATTGCGCGGCCGCTGATCGAGCACGGGACGAATCTTTTCCCAGATCGCGCCGGTCGATCGGCAAGCACCCTCAAGCAGCAGAATCGGCTGATCGTTGACGAGCAGCACGCACAGCGATTCCCCGCCGAGCGCGTCGGAAAGCGCCTGTTCGTATTCCGGCAGATAGAGCTTTGTGCCGTCGGACAACACGAGCATCTCTTTCTTGCGTCCGGTAAGCCGTAGTCTGCCGCTGTTGTCGAGCGTGCCGAGATCGCCGGTATGCAGCACGCCGTCCTTAAGAACTGCCGAAGTCTCCTCCGGTCTGCGCCAGTAGCCCTGCATCATGCAGGTCGGCGCAGCGATCAGCACCTCACCGTCGTCTGCGATCGCAACGGTATCATCGGGGCAGACGGTCATCACATACGGATCGCCCTCACCCAGCGACAGCGCGACGCCGGAGCTCGTTTCCGTAAGCCCGTAGCCGAAGCACACGCGCGCGTCGGTCGTCTTTGCAGCGGTCAAAATCTGCTCGGAACAGCCGCCCGCGCCGATCAGGATCAACCGCAATTCGGGATTCAGCGCACGATAGCGCAGCAAAAATCCCAGCAGCGCCGGAACGACGCTGATCGCCGTCGGACGGAAAAAGACGCAATCCTCGTGATAATGTCTTGCACCGCGGGAAAGCGCAACGCATGCGCCGCACGACAGCCCCCAAAGGAGTCCGCAGACGAAGCCGAACACGTGGTCGAGCGGCAGCATGCAAAGAAGCGTATCGTCCTTCGCGAGCGGCAGCAGCGCGCCGCCGTTGTAGGCGGAGCTCATCAGGGAAGCGTCGGTCAGCACGACCGCTTTGGCGCGCGCCGTGGTGCCGGACGTGAAAAACAGCACCCTGCCCGCGCCGCCCTCGGCGGAAGCGCGAAGCGACGGTTCCAGTATTTCGCAAAGTTCCGGATCGCCCCAAAGTGCGTCGAGCTCGGCTTCCTTGACCTGTTCACACAGCACCTCGTCTGCTGCATTTTCATTCAACAGCACGGTACGGCGCCCGGATAAAACCGATGCAAAAATCTCAATCACGCAATCGAACGAACCGTTCGCCAGAATACCGTACGCCTGTTTTTCCTCCCGGCGCAGCATATCCGCGCGCGCCTCGACAAGCTTATGAAGCTGCGCAAACGTGCAGGTGCAAAGCTCTTCCTCCGCCGCATACCGCAGCGCGGGCGCGTCCGGCGTTGCAGCCGCAAAGTGATTCAAAAGCTCCGAAAAACCGGAAAAACGCATGTTCTCACCTCCGATGTTTTATTTTACCATACGCATGCGCCTTTGACAAAGAAATTTTCTGTTTTTTGCAAAATATGCAAAAAATCCGTGCAAATTGCGCATGCACGCGTTATAATAAAAAGGATGTGAGCGATCACAAACTTTCGGGAGGAAAAAAGATGGATAAGAACATTCGTATCTGCATCGTCGGCGGCGGCCCCGCGGGTCTTTCTGCCGGTATGTACCTCGAAAAGAAGGGGTATGAAAACTATTCGATCCTCGAGCGGCTCGACCGCGTCGGCGGCAAGTGCTGGTCCCCGACCTACAACGGACGCCGTTACGAAATGGGCGCAATCATGGGCGTGCCGAGCTATTACGCGGTGCACGACGTGGAGGAATTCTGCGGTATCACGCACGACGGTCCGCAGCTCAACCGCAATTATAAAAATAAGGAAGGCAAGGTCATTGAGCCGTTTGAGCCGAAGAAGAACATTCTCAAGATTCCGCGCCTTCTGAAGATGAAAAAGCAGGTCAAAAAGCTCGGCGAGCTTCTCGAAACCAAATACAAGGGCTATGACGTCAACGGTCACCGCGGCGTCGCCGAAGGCCGCTACGACGGTTTCTCTCAGGCAAACGCAAAGCGCGAGCCGGTCAAAGGCGAAAATCCGAATCTCAAAGACCTCTGCCTCCCGTTCAATCAGTTCTGCAAGTTGAACGGCGTCGAGCTCACGCAGGATATCTGGATCGGACCGTTCACCTCGTTCGGCTACGGTTACTTCGACGAGATCCCCGCGGCGTACGTACTGAAGTATCTCGACTTCCAGACCTGCATGAACTTCGTCAAAATCAATCTCTGGACGTGGAAGAACGGCACGCAGTACATCTGGGAGCAGCTGAACGACCATCTGAAGCACCCCGCCCGCCTGAACAGCAAGATCGAAAAGGTCGAGCGCAGGGACGGCAAGGTATATGTCACGGTCAACGGCGCCGTCGAGGAATACGACAAGATCATTGTCACCGCGCCGCTGTACATTCCGAACAAGCGCGCGGACGGTCAGGTCGGCATGGTCGACTACTTCGACGCCCGCGAGGACGAAAGGGAACTGTTCTCTAAGATCGACTACGAGCGCTACGACGTGCTTGCCGTGGAAACGAAGCCCGAGGATCATCCGGAAATCTCCTACTATGTCTTCGACAACATGGTTCCCGAGAAGCTCGGCCACCTGATGGTCTATTA
>JAEEGL015265431.1_pt1 | contig 13969 bp, 14 predicted proteins | sample 9134231 | NCBI WGS metagenome assembly JAEEGL01 (sample SAMN16246548, study PRJNA631951) | gut metagenome | biome: gut microbiome; feature: rumen; material: fiber-attached | host: Bos | place: Iran: Karaj | collected 2018-10
CGAACGGAAGTATCTCGACCAGTGGCGGCTCATGCACATCGGCGCGCAGCCAGTGCCCCCGAGCCTCATCAAGCGCTGGCTCAAGGTTTTCCCGAAGCATCAGTACGACACGAACTACGGCCTTTCCGAGTCCATCGGCCCCGGCTGCGTGCACCTCGGCGTGGAAAATGTCGAAAAGGTCGGCGCGATCGGCATCCCGGGCTATCACTGGGAAGCGAAGATCGTGAACGAGGCTGGCGAGATCGTACCGAAGGGCGAAGTCGGCGAACTTGCGGTCAGGGGCGGCGGCGTGATGGTCTGCTACTATAAGAACCCGGAAGCGACCAAAGAGATCCTCGGCGAGGACGGATGGCTTCGGACGGGCGACATGGCGCGCTGCGACGAGGACGGTTTCATCTGGCTCGTGGACCGCAAGAAGGACGTCATCATCACCGGCGGCGAGAACCTCTACCCGGTGGAGATCGAGAACTTCATGCGCGCCAACGACAAGATCAAGGACGTAGCGGTCATCGGCGTGCCGGACGAGCGCCTCGGCGAAATCGCGGCGGCCATCATCGAGGTCAAGGAAGGCATGACCCTTACAGAGGAGGAGGTCCGCGACTTCAACCGCGGCATGCCCAGGTACAAGAGACCGAGAGTCATCATTTTTGACAAGATTCCGCGAAATCCGACCGGCAAGATCGAAAAGCCTGTATTGCGCAAAAAATACAGCGTAGAACGGCTTGTCGAAGCGGAGACGGGAAGATGACAGAGTAAAACGAAGAGGCCCCTGAGGGGCCTTTTCGCGTTTCCGGGGACACTGACGGGCACGAAGGAAGACCAGGGCAGTGTTCACGGAAGCATAGAAAGCTGAACAGTACCAGAAGAAAGGCAGGATCGATTTGCATGGAACGGTATTATCAGCCTGAGATCGAATGTGCGCCGGCGGAAGAACTGCGGGCGCTCCAGAGCGAACGGCTTGTCCGGCAGGTCCGGCACGCCTTTGATGCGATTCCTTACTACCGGAAGAAAATGGAAGCGAAAGGGGTGGCGCCGGAGGACATCCGCGGCATCGAAGACCTCCATAAGCTTCCGTTCATCGACAAATATGACCTCCGGGACACCTACCCGGACGGCTTTTTAGGTGTGCCGAAAAGCGAGGTCCTAAGGATCCATTCCACCTCCGGCACGACCGGAAAGCGCGTGATCGCCTATTATACGAAGCATGATCTGGAACTCTGGTCGGACTGCACGGCGCGGGCGCTTACGGCCGCCGGCGCGACGAAAGACGACGTTGTCCAGGTGTCTTACGGCTACGGTCTCTTCACAGGCGGCGCAGGGCTTCATGACGGCGCCCACAAGATCGGCGCGATGACGCTGCCGATGTCTTCCGGGAACACCGACCGCCAGCTTCAGTTCATGACAGACCTCGGCGCGACGGTGCTCTGCTGCACGCCTTCCTACGCGGCTTACCTCGGAGAGAGCGCAGGGGAGCTCGGAATCAGGGACAAGCTGAAACTCAAAGCCGGGATCTTCGGCGCGGAGGCCTGGTCGGAGGAAATGAGGCTCGCGATCCAGGAGAGCCTCGGGCTCAAAGCATACGACATTTACGGACTCACGGAGCTTTCGGGACCGGGCGTGGCTTTTGAATGTTCGGAACAGAAGGGCATGCACATCAATGAAGACCATTTCATCGCCGAGATCATCGACCCGGACACCGGCGAGGTGCTCCCTGAGGGCGCGAGCGGCGAGCTGGTCTTCACCTCGCTCGACAAGGAAGCATTTCCCGTGATCCGCTACCGGACGCGGGACATCTGCCGCCTTAGCCGGGGAAAATGTTCCTGCGGACGCACGTTCATCAAAATGGAGAAGCCCAGAGGCCGCTCGGACGACATGCTCATCGTGAAGGGTGTGAACGTCTTCCCGTCGCAGGTCGAGACCGTGCTTCTTCAGAAGGGCTATCAGGCCAATTACCAGATCATCGTGGACCGCGTGAAGAATTCCGACACGATGGAGATCCTGGTAGAGATCCCGCCGGAGCGCTTCACCGACTCGCTCGCGGAGATCACCGAAATGGAGAAGGAACTTTCGGGCGCTTTGAAGGCTATGCTCGGGATCTACGCCCGGGTGCGGCTTGTGTCGCCCAAGAGCATCACACGGTCGGAGGGCAAAGCCGTCCGCGTCATCGACAAGAGAAAGATCTGAGGAGGCAGTCGTGGAAAAGAAGAATTATTCCCCCTCGGAAGGGGCCCGAAACAATGGTCTTGTCACACAGATCTCCGTATTTCTGGAGAACCGCCCGGGAACTTTACGGGAGGCGACGTCGATCCTCTCGGAGGCGGGCATCAACCTCCGCGCGCTGAACATCGCCGAGACTTCGGACTACGGCGTGCTCCGGCTGATCACCGAGGATCCGGACCGGACCGCTGAAGTGCTCCGCGACCAGGGATTCCTGGCTGCCCGGACGATCGTCCTCGAGCTTCAGGTGCCGGACGAACCCGGCGGTCTGGACCGCGTGCTCCGCGTGATTGCGGAAAATGGTTTCGACATTGAGTACATGTATTCGATCATGGTTTCCCAAGGCGGATCGGCGGGCATGATCTTCCGCGTCCGCGAGCCCGAAAAATTGTGGGAGATCCTGAAGGAGGGAGCAGAATGACCGCTGAGCTGAACAGTTTGTTCATGTATCTGGTCGCGGGAGGGATCATCCTCTTTGTGGCCCTGGTATGCGTCATTTTCATGGTACGCGCCTACCGCGCAGGCAAGGCGATCGGCATGGAAGTGAAAGTCCTGAAACGCACGATCACCTCAAGCGCGACGTTTTCCGTGCTGCCCGCTGTGGCGATCCTTTTAGGGGTCATTACACTGTCCGGAAGCCTCGGAACGCCCTGGCCCTGGCTCAGGCTTTCGGTCATCGGCGCGATCCACTATGAGATGACTGTCGCGAATGGTGCGGCACAGTTTGTAGGACTTGGAAAAGATTTCACCACGTCATCGATGACCCCTCAGGCCTTTTCGACCATCGCGCTGCTCATGAGCGTCTGCATCATGTGGGGCATGATCTTATCCGCGATCTTCAACAAAGGCTATCTGAAACGCCTCGGAAGAAAAAAGAAGAACGCGGCGGCTGTCCCGGAGGCCCAGAAGAAACCCGGCTTCGGCGACGCCGCGATGACGGCCATGTTCATCGGCCTCGTGAGCGCCTTCGTTGGCAGCTACATCGGAGACTTTGTTTCCGGAGAAGGGCTCTTCACTTTTGCGGGCGACTGGAAGCCGGTCGTGGTCGCAGCAGTCTCCGCCGGCGCCATGGCGATCTTCACCTTCTTCACGGAAAAGAAGAAAATGTCCTTCCTGGAGGGCTTCTCGATCGCTGGCAGCATGATCATCGGCATGTTGTCGATCCTTTTGTTCAGGTGAGAGAGGAGGCGTGTGATGGAAAGAGAACAGTTTCTGGAAAGATATAACAAGAACACCCATCTCATCGGACGGATCGTTTCGGTCGTGACCCTCATCCTGCTGGTCGGCGCGCCGTTTTTCATCGGCTATCATTTCGGCGCGATGCCGGACCTTGGGGCCGCCGCAAAGGGGTTCCTCGCGGTAGGGCTTATCTGGACGGCTTCCAGCGTGGTGGAATTCCTGGTCTACACGCCCATGCTCGGCGCGGGCGGAAGTTATCTGGCATTCATCACCGGCAACCTCATCAACATGAAGATCCCCTGCGCGATGAGCGCACGCGAGATTGCAGGAACCAAAGCCGGCACTTCGGAAAACGAAGTCATTTCCACGTTGTCGATCGCAACGTCGAGCCTGGTGACGATCCTGGTTCTGGGCATCGGCGTGCTCTTACTGGTGCCGCTTCAGCCGGTGCTTCAGAGCCCCACGCTGAAACCCGCCTTTGAAAATGCGGTCCCGGCGCTGTTCGGCGCGATGGCCTACCGGTATTATCGGAAAAATATCAGCCTTTCGCTGGTGCCGCTCATTCTGATGAGTCTCCTGTTCATTTTCGTGCCGTCTCTCATCAGCCAGAGCAGCATCATGGTGCTTCCGGCCGGCGCGGTCACAATCGCGCTCGCATGGCTTCTGTTCAGGAAATACGGCACGATTGAAGGAAAGAAGATCCGGGAGATCCGCGCGCAGGCGTCGGCCTCAGCGGGAGAGAAGGAGTAAGGCATGATCGCGCTGTACATTTTCCTCGGACTTCTGGGGCTCGTCGTTCTGCTCCTTCTTGCGGCCGTCGTCCGCACGCTCTTTATGAAGCAGAAGGTGTCGGCATACAAGGCGCCTGAAGCAGACGGGCGCGCAGAGGCGTACGCGGAGAAACTGGCGGAAATGGTCCGTTCGGAGACGGTCTCCCACAGCGGCGTCCACGAGACTGAGAAGTTTTACAAGTTTCAGGAGCTTCTCCGGAAACTGTTCCCGCTGGTGCACGAGAAGCTGGAACGGACCGAGATCGACGGCAATCTCCTGTACCGCTGGGAAGGCAAAAAGCATGATCGGCCCATCGTCCTCATGAGCCATCAGGACGTGGTGCCTGCGGAAGGCGAGTGGGCGCATGGGCCCTTCTCCGGCGATATTGCGGACGGCAGAGTCTGGGGGCGCGGTGCTTCCGACACCAAATGCTCGGTCATGGGCTTCTTCCAGGCTGTGGAAGAGCTTCTTACGGAGGGCTTTGAGCCGGAAGAAGACATCTGGCTTTCCTCTTCCTGCACCGAAGAATGGGCAGGTGACGGCTGTCCGAAACTCGTTGCGGAACTGAAGCGGCGCGGCGTGAAGCCCTGGCTCGTCCTCGACGAAGGCGGCGGGATCATCTCGGAGCCCGTCGGCGGCATCTCGGGCAATTTTGCCATGGTGGGTGTCTTTGAAAAGGGCAAAGCGGACGTCTGTTTTACGGCGAAAAGCAGCGGCGGTCACGCATCCGCGCCGCCCAAGAACTCCCCGATCGCCCGGCTTTCCGCACTGGTTCAGGAAATCGAGACGAAGGATCCTTTCCGGAAGAAATTGCTTCCCGAAGTGCAGTCCATGTTTGAAAAGCTGGGACAGTATGCCGGCTTCGGCTTTCGCCTGATCCTCGAAAACCTGTGGCTTTTCAAGCCGCTTCTTGTGGCGCTCCTTCCGAAGATCTCCGCGCAGGCCGGCGCCATGCTCAAGACCACGATCGCATTTACCATGCAGAGTGGTTCGGACGCTTATAACGTCCTTCCCCAGGAGGCGACGCTTGGCGCGAACATGCGCTTCATCCCGCATCAGGGCATGGAAGAAAGCCTCGAAGTCATGCGGAAGCTTGCGGACAAGCACGGCCTCACGATGGAAGTCGTCCAGGCCTCCGACTATACGGCCTCGGCCGACATCCGCGGCGACGGCTTCCGCTTTGTCCGTGAAGTGATCGAAGAGACCTTCCCCGGCCTTCCGATGAGCCCCTACGTCATGACCGGCGCCACCGACTCCCGCTTCTATCAGGAGATCTGCGGAAACGTCCTCCGTTTTGCGCCGGTGATCTACGGCCCGGAGCAGATGAAAGGCATGCACGGCCTCAACGAGAACATCGAATACAACTGCCTCCCCGGCTGTGTGGATTTCTATAAAAATGTGATCCGGAAGGCCGAATGACCTACGGATCCGCATACTATCGTATTACGCGCTGACTCTTTTATCGGAAGAGGCAGCGCGTAATGGCATTTTCCCCCATAAACTGCCACGTCCGAAAAAACGGGGGGTGAAATGATTACAGGCCAGGGAAGTTCGCGAACAAAGAGATGGTTGGTCAGGACCTGACAGTTTTCTTCTGCATCATATTGGACAATTCCAGGAGCCCGATGGTAAACGCGGCCAGGATCAGGAGATACACCGGCAGGATGCGGATCGTGAGCGCTTCCTGCAGAAAACCAAAGAGCATGGGCATGAAGGTGCTCCCGACGTAGCCGGCGGCCATCTGGAGGCCGATGACGGCCGCGCTGTGCTCCCGGCCGTATTTTTCGGGCGCCATATGCTCCAACGCGGGGTAGACCGGCCCCATGCCGGCGCCGGCAAGCACAAATCCAACCGCAGCGACGATATAATCCGGTACAGGAATCATGACAAGAAGGATGCCGGTGATCTCCAGGACAATTCCGATGCGGATCATCGTTTTGTCGCCCAACTTGTTGGAGATGAAGCCGGACACAAGCCGCCCGAGCATGAGACCGATGAAAACCAATGAGCCGAAGGAGGCAACCATGCTGTCCGAAAGGCCCTCCCTGGTTCCTGCAAAATAACTTGAGGTCCACAGAGAGCAGGTGGCTTCTGCGGCGCAGTAGGTGAAGAATGCAATAAGTGTCAGGACGACGCCGGGAAGCCGGATGCTCTCTCGAATGCCTGCGGTACGTACGGCCTTATCCTGTTCGCCGCCGTCCGCCGAAGCGGTTTCATTTTTCTTCCAGAGGGGCAGGGAGACCACGACGATCGCGAGAATCAGAATCTGCAGGTAAGCCGTCCAGCGATAGCCCTCGTTCCAGCGGGCGAATCTCAGCGCAAGGCCCATGACGTTCGGGCTGATGACCGTTCCCACACCGTAAAAACAGTGCAGGAAATTCATTACCGAACTGCGGTAATGATTGGCCACATAGTGGTTCACAGCCGTGTCGATCGCGCCCGCGCCGAGCCCGTAAGGGATCGCGAAGAGGAAGAGCATCCAGTAGGCGCCCGCAAAGGAGAAACCCAGAAGGCCCGCCACAGTGAGTCCGATCGATACGATTACGATCCAGCTGGTATGGACTTTCCGGATGATCCGGGGGCTTAAAAGCGCCGAGACGATCGTCATGGACGCAATGGCCATCGAAACGAAACCCGCGTAAGAAGACGGCACGCCGAAAGCATTCTGCATCGAAGGCCACCCCGCGCCCAGCAGAGAATCCGGGAGCCCGAGGCTGATGAAGATGATATAGATGACCGCGATAAGCAAAGAGGCCATGGTCAGTATACGGTTTCAATATCGCCGTCGATCCCGTAGTGTTTTCTGAACGCTTCGAGGTCGGCGTCGTAAGTACGTTTGGGCTGCTTTTTCTTAAACCACATAGAGGCCTCCTTGTTTTTCAATCTGCTGGCAATTGTACGGAAAACTCAGTGGTTCCATTTTCAGATACGACCGTGATCGTACCGCCGTTTTTCTCTGCAAGGCTCCTGGCGATCGCAAGCCCGAGCCCGTAACTGTTGTCTTTGTGTGTGCGGGAGGCGTCAACCCGGTAGAAGCGGTCGAAGAGGTGCGGAAGCGCTTCCTTAGGAATCTCATCGCCCTGATTGACGACGCTGAGCCGAAGCATCGGCGCCTCTTTCCATCCGTGTTTTTCCATGACGCTCCCAAGAGAGACCCGAACCGTCCCGCCTTCCATAGAATGCTTGATGGCATTGTCGATCAGGATCCCGGCGAGCTGCTCCAGATCCTTCCGGATGCCGGTCACTTCCATGGCCTCCGGCACGCCGGTCTCCAGACGGAGCCCTCTCTCGAAAGCGACGCTCTCAAATGGAAGCGCGGCGGCCATGACGGCTTCCGCGGCATCATAAAGCACGCGCGGCTCCGATCCTTCCGAGCCCTTGTTTTCTTCCAGATCGGAAAGCTGCAGCAGTTCGTTCACAAGTTCCGACATCCGCCCGGACTGTTCCTTGATGTAATCCAGCCATTTGCTTTGTCCGACAGACTGCTCCAGCACAGACGCATTTGCATCGATCACGGCGAGCGGCGTCTTGAGCTCATGGCTCGCATCGGCGACAAAGCGCTTCTGGGCCTCCGTGTTTTCTTCCACAGGTTTGACGATGGTTTTCGACAGAAAGCCTGCCAGCAGCGCGAACAGACCGCAGGATGCGGCAAATGCGCCCAGCGAGAGCAGAGCGGTCTCAAGATTTTCCCTGCGGAAAGATGTAGCGTCCAGGAAGGAAATGCCCGTCCCGCCTTTGACGGAGAAAGTCTTGTATTCCCAGCCGTTCACACGCCCGCGCCCATCCGCATCAGCCAAAGCTGCGCTGATGACATCCGAAAGCGTCTGTTCTTCGAGTTCTTCCGCACAGCCGGCGGAGTTCCAGACAGATCCTTCCGAGTCCACCCAGACGACACCCAGTTCCCCCTCGGAAACAGAGCGCAGAAGATCCGCCCGGCCCCTGCCGTCCGGATCCTTGTCACGGCCGCGGTCCATGCCGGGCTCTGCAGCGCCAGGCTCCAAGCCGGGCTCTTCGCCAGGCTTCATGCCCGGTTCTTCACCGGGCTCCGGCATAAGAAGCATCGGCGCGGCATCCAGGACCGAATCTCTCTTTGATGCGGTCTGTGCCATCCGGAGAACGTTGATCGCCAGCAGGATCACCAGCAGGACGCCCGCCGCGCTCAGGAGGATGCTCCAGAATACTTTTTGCTTCAGACTGCGGATCATTGTTTTTCCGCCTCCAGTTCGTAACCCACGCCCCGTACTGAGCTGATCTTCGTTTCCGACTGGACAAATTTCAGTTTCTTGCGCAGGAAGGAAATATAAACGTCCACATTGTTGTATTCCGCCTCTGTGTCGTAGCCCCAGACCCGCAAAGTGATCTGTTCCCGGGAGAGGATCTGGTTCGGATTCCGCATCAGATATTCCATAAGCTGATATTCCTTGGCGCCGAGACGGACCGAACGGCTGCCTTGGGAGGAGGAGAGCAGGTAGTTCTGCGTGTCCAGGATCAGGTCTCCGTATTTCAGGCGATTGTCCGGCGCGCTTCCCGCCCCGCGGCGCGCAACCATGCGTATGCGTGCCAGAAGCTCCTGCATGGCAAATGGTTTCGTGAGATAATCATCCGCGCCAAGGTCCATGCCGCCCACCTTGTCGGCGACAGTGCTTCGGGCGGTCAGAAGGATCACAGGGACTGTTATGTTCTGTGAGCGGATCCGCCGGAGGACTTCCAGACCGTCGTAGACCGGAAGCATGATATCCAGAAGCACCAGGTCGTAGAGACCCGTGCAGATCATCATGTAGCCTTCGTCTCCGTCCCCGGCGCCGTCGGCGAGATAACCTTCGCCGGTCAGTGTACGGATGAGCGCTTCACGCAGCCCTTTTTCATCTTCAACGACCAGAATTTTCATCTTCCAGACTCTCTTTCGGCCAATCCTTAAAAGGAATGGGCTCCTTGCTCCTGATTATACATAAAATCCTTGAAATAGTCTTGAAAAACTTTTCATGGATCTTCAACAGTCCCTCAATCTTAACGTAATATGCTGGCCTCGTCACCAAAGACAGGAGGTGAGACCCATGACGATCAATGTGATGAAACGCTATGAATTAAAGTATCTGATGGACATGAGACAGACGGAATATCTCCGCCGGAAGCTTTCAGGACATATGAAGATCGATGAGTTCGGACTGACTTCCATCGCATCCGTCTACTATGATACGCCCGATTCGCGGCTGGTCCGGGAAAGCATGGAGAGACCGGTCTTCAAGGAAAAGATGCGTCTGCGCTCTTATGGCCTGGCCACTGAAGTGTCCCCGGTCTTTCTGGAACTGAAACGCAAATATGACGGCGTAGTCTATAAACGCAGGGTACAGTCCACCATCCCGGAAGCCGAAGCCTTCTTCAGAGGAGATGCGCTCACGGGCGGCGAAACACAGATCCGGAAAGAACTGGAATACTTCCGCAATCATTACCGGAACCTGATACCGTCCTGCCTCATCATTTATGACAGGACAGCCTACTTCGAAGAAGAAGGCGACCTGAGACTTACGATAGACCTGAATCCGCGTTATCGGACGGAATGCCTGAACCTGACAGATTCCATGGACGGAACGTCGCTACTGCCCGCCGGATGGAGCATCCTGGAGGTCAAAGTGCAGGGGGCCATGCCGCTCTGGCTGTCAGAGATCCTCAGTGAAGGAAGAATCTATAAAAGCAGCTTTTCCAAATACGGAGAGGCGTTCCGGCAGGAGTATCTGAAAGCAAAAAGAAATGTCATTTTACTGCCCGCGGCCGCATTGCCCGGCGCAGCCTGAAAGAAAGGAGGATATGCCATGTTTGAATCGATTTATTCCGCAGCCGTCACACCGGCTCAGTTTTTCCTGATGGCCGGAGCAGCGCTGGTTTCCGGACTTCTTTACTCCTGGATCATGAGTTTCCGCGTCCGCGCCACGAAAAGGTTTTTCATCGTGAACGCGCTGATTCCCTTCATCGTGGGCGCAGTGATCACTTTTGTGAACGGCAATATCGGCGCGGGCGTCGCGGTCGGAGGCGCATTTGCGCTGGTCCGATTCCGCTCCGCACAGGGCAGTGCCGATGAGATCGCGTCGATACTGGGAACCATGGGAGCCGGCATTGCCTTCGGCATGGGTTATATTGCCTATGGCGTCATCATACTCCTTGGCATGGCCGTCCTGTTCCTGCTTCTCAGTCATCTGAACATCTTTGAACACAGGAAAATGGCGGCGGACCGGCTTCTTCAGATCACGATTCCGGAGTCTCTGGAATACAATGGGGCTTTTGACGAAACGTTTGCCCGGTATCTTCAGAAAGCGGAAAGCACCGGCGTGAAGACCACTGCTATGGGCAGCATATTCCGCCTGTCTTACAGGATCCGGATGAAGGATCCGGCGGAGGAAAAGGCGTTCATCGATGATCTGCGCGTCCGGAATGCCAATCTCGAGATTTCGATCCTGCCTTATACAGAGCAGCTCACGCAGCTGTAACGCAAAGAAAGCGAGGAAAAAACCATGAAGAAGAAAGCATATGCAACGTTGTCCGCACTCCTGATCCTGACGGCTGCAGTCTTCCTCGGAGGCTGCGCCGCCCAGGAAAAGCAGAATAATGAACAGACAAATACATACACAAAAACCGATAAGTTTTCAGATACAACCGTAGAGAACAATGCTTCAGACAGCAGTGATACGGCTTCAGCTGCGAACAGCGAGCTGTTCACAGAACGGGATATCGAACAGACGGCAGATCTAAGCGAAGCTAAGAGCATTACCCTGTCTGACGGCGGGACGGTGACGATCTCCGAAGCAGGCGTATACATCCTGACCGGCAGTGCGAAAAATGCCTGTGTCGTTGTGGAAGCAGGAGAGGACGACAAGGTCCAGCTGGTCCTTGGAGGCGTAACGATCGTCAACGAAGACCAGCCTTGCATTCTCGTGGAATGCGCGGATAAGGTCTTCCTGACCTCCCTGGAGGGCAGCGAAAATGTCCTGACTGTCACCGGTTCATTCAGCGGAAAGGAAGATGCCGTGATCTTCTCACGGGAGGACCTGGTCCTTCAGGGTCTCGGAAAAGTGACTGTGTATTCCACAGCCGACGGGATCAGAAGCAATGACGATCTGAAACTCACGGGTGGAAGCTGGGTAGTGACTGCGTCGGATACGGCCATGAAAGCGCACGACAGTATCCTTGTCTATGACGGGACATATGATCTCACGGGCGGAAGCGACGGACTGCATGCGGAGGATAATGACGACGACACGACCGGCTGTATCGTGATCGAAGGCGGCAGTTTTACGATCAAAGCCGGAGATGACGGCATCCATGCCACGACTTCGGCGACGGTGAACGGCGGGAGCCTTACGATCGCAGCCGCGGAAGGCATCGAAGCGACGCAGGTCATCCTGAACGAGGGCACGGTCAGCATTCAGGCTTCGGACGACGGTGTCAACGCCGGCAGAAAATCCACTGCGCTGAATGTTAAGATCGAAATCAACGGCGGAGAGCTTACCATTGTTATGGGCGCCGGCGATACCGACGCGGTAGATTCCAACGGCGACCTCATTATCACCGGCGGCACCATCGATATCACAGCACAGTCTCCGTTCGACTATGACGGAAACTGCACCTATAGCGGCGGCAGGATCTTTGTCAACGGAAACGAGGTCAACAGTGTGACCAACCAGATGATGGGCGGCCAGATGGGCGGCTTCGGTGGGAAGAGACGATGAGTTCCCGGCCAAGTAGAAAAGAGGGGGCATCGGTGCCCCCTTTTTTCTTCAGACCGGATCAGCCGTTTATCTCATAAAGAAGTTCACGAACTTCTCGTTCAGATGCTGACAGTCCAGAACGACCATCACGTCGCAGCTGCGGAACTCGTAATCGATGTAGCCGTTACGTGAGACTTTGCCGCCCATCTGGAGATACGCCCTAAGAAGCGCAGGCATTTCCGCGTCCTGTAAGGACAGGTCTTTCATGGTCCCGTACTCAAAGGCATTGCGGACTGCCCGGATGTCAAAACGGTCGGACAGGCTGTGCTGGTTCAGATAGGAGGTGCATTTCTGGTAGACGTCCGGATCTGTGCCGTGCAGCGAACAGGTGCCGAAGATATAACGCAGATGATGCGTTTGCGCATAGGTGATCAGTGCCTTCCACAGGAGACTGATCACCCGGCCGGACCGGTAATCCTTGTGGACCACTGCTCTGCCGGCCTCCAGGATGCCTTCAGGCTCCGACCGGAAAGAGGAGATGTTAAACTCCTCTTCGGATTTGTACGAGGCGCCCCGAAGCGTTTCGTCGGTGGCCAGCCGGTAGGTGCCGACAATGCGGCCGGTCTTCTTGTCGAATACCAGGATCGAATCGGAAATGTCATCCCAGCCGTCGTCATCCAGCCCGTCCGGGCTGGTTTTGTTCTCGTCAAAGTCTTTCAGAAGGTAATCATATCGTAGTTTCTGAACTTCTTTCAGGTCTTCCTGATTCTGATGGTCCCAAAGCCGGACCAGATAATTGCCAGTTTCGATAGGTTCCATTGTTTCCTCCAGAATCGTCTCAGGTTTCGGGCAGGCAGTGCATATGTGTCTTTCCGAGCACGCGGAAGCCTTCGGCGCGGCCCTTGAAGCTTCTCAGGCCGAAGTCAACAGAGCGGAGTGTGAGATATGTACAGAGCGAGGAGAAGAGCCCGGAGCCCTCCGGATACTGGCTTGAGTGGCAGAGAATGGCCTTCTCCTGTGTTTTTATATATTTTCGCGTTCTGACATAACGGTTGGGGTTCGCGGTCATGTAATAGGCAATGGCCTGCACCGGAGCACTTCGGGCGCCGTTCGCCGCGGTGATCTCCGGGAAGGGCGCAAAGTAGGCGGCGCGGCGCGCGGCCTCGCCGACGTTCAGGTGGTCCATGTGGCATTCGCTCCGGGAGCAGGGGTCGGGCGCGAAAATGATGTCGGGCTGGACTTCACCGATGACGCGGAGGATGCCTTTATAGAGATCTTTGGGATCATAGAGGCCGCCGTCCGAGAGCCCGAGGAAGCGGACGTCGGAGACGCCGAGTGTTTTTGCGGCTGCGAGAGATTCCTCTTTTCGGATCGCGGCGAGGTCGTCCGGCGTGGTTCCCGCGGGTGCATTTTCCAGACCGAAACGGCCGTCCAGGCAGATGAGGAAGCAGATCTCCTTGCCCGTAGCCGCCAGCTTCGCAACCGTGGCGCCGGCGCCGATCTCGATGTCGTCCGGATGAGGACCGATGAAGAGATAACGATGGAAAGAATCCACTTTCGGGATGGGGACAGCTCGTTTCAGGATGAAAGATGTAAGACTCATGACAACACTCCTCTACGGGCTCTATCATAGCATCTTTGCGGCCGTGGATGCAAGGAGAGAAGAAAATGAAACAGGCGGCGCCTTGCGGCGCCGCCCGATTATGCTGTTCAGGTTTAATTGTCCGGCCCCATCCCCTCCGCAAAGAGATATCCTCCCTCATATTCCGGAAGCAATGCCTGGATCTCCTTAACCAGGTCTTCGCTGAAAGGGCTCAGATAGATCATGAGGAAGCCTCCGGGAACGATCTGCATCCCCTGGAAGTACTCCGGTGATCCGCCGGGGCCGTACTTCGCGTCAAAGGCCGCCTGAAGAATCTTCATAATCTCTTCGGAATCGGCTTCTCGGCGCGAAGCCGCGATTTCTTCCAGCTGATCCATCCATGCCTGATAAGAAGCATTCTCTGACAGATGATACCCAAGCATTGTCCGGATCGAGCTGAGGGTCTGATAATCTTCGCCTTCCCGATAAAAGGCACCGGAATAGGACACGTGTTTTTCAG
>JAEEGL016925424.1_pt1 | contig 13969 bp, 10 predicted proteins | sample 9134231 | NCBI WGS metagenome assembly JAEEGL01 (sample SAMN16246548, study PRJNA631951) | gut metagenome | biome: gut microbiome; feature: rumen; material: fiber-attached | host: Bos | place: Iran: Karaj | collected 2018-10
AGGGGGCGTAGGAGGGGCCGGTTTGCGGAGCAAGACGATGGGGCCTTGGCCCCATAAAAACGGACGTCGGCAGTCATCGCCCCTCATCAGTCAGCCGCCTTGCGGGAGACGGCGTCTGCCAGCTGTCTCGCTGCGGCTCGGTCAGGCGCGGCATTGGCTCCCCTGAAAGGAGAGCTGGCAGACGCCAAAGGCGGCTGACTGAGGGGTCCTGCCACCGGCAGCCCATTCACTGCCGCGCCCCTGCTTCGCAGCCCCAGGGGAAGCCGCCCGCTGCGGCGGGGACGGGGAATAGGACGGGAGTTTCGGATCGCCACAGCCAGTGACATCGGTCACTGGCCTCACAATGACGTGGAACGCACGTTTCCCCTCTTGTCTGCAGTCAAAAACCCCGGCGCTGACGCGCCGGGGTTTTTCCTTTGGTTGGCTTAAACAGGCTTGGACAGACCTTCCGGCGTATATGTCGGCAGTCCCTCTCCTCAAACGGGGACAAAGGGGCTGAGCGCCGCGCCGTCCTCGCCCCAGAGGGTCAGGACCGATGCCCCGTCCCGCTCCTCATCGTAAAGGGCAAGCACCGTGCTCACGCCGGAGGCGGTGTTTTCGATCTCCAGGAACAGGGGGTCTCCCCAGGGGGCATAGAAAACGTGATAATTGTGCTCCTTTTCGGTACCATACGCGCATCGTTTATTTGCTGATCGTTGAGGACCGGAACAGGCCCTCCTGACCGGCGGCTGCCGGAACGGTCTATTCCGCGGGGATCCTGTGTTCCGGGTAAACCAGCTTATCCACGATGCTGGCCAGCTGCGCTCTGGTGGCGCTGTCCATGGGGTTATAGCATCCGCCCTCCTGCAGGGCGACGATATTCGCCCTGGCCAGGGTCAGCGCATAGTCATAGTACACATATGCCTTATCCATATCCGTGATCTCTTCGATGTCCTCACACACCGCCGGGAACTCTTCCTCCGGCAGAGCATTGCAGAAGAGATACGCCATTTCCTGCCGCGTGGCCTGCCGGTTCAGCTCCGTCAGCTCTCCCTGGCGCATCAGGCCCTGTTGGACCGCATAATCCACATAGGCCTGGTAGTCTCCGTTGTTCTCGGACAGCAACGGGGTACGCCCATGATAGATCCGATGGATCATCACGGCGGCCCGTACGACCTGGCCCAGGGTCACGGGATCATCCGGATGGAAGCTCATGAATTCATCCGGCAGCAGGATGCCCAGCTCGCAGACCGTCCGCAGGATGCCGGTCTTCTCCGGAGAATACCACTTTTCCGGGGATACGTCCTTGAACCGGCCGGAGTAGTCCTCGTCAAAGACCGGGAAGTTTTCCATCCCCGGCTCGGAAGTGACGCCCCCCTCCGTCTCGGCACAGCGGTACTGCATCTTCATGGCAACGATCAGATCGTCCTGCGGCTGGATCGGGGTCTCGCCGAACTCGCTCCAGGCTTCCGTGTTGTAGTAGTAGTCGTGCCGGTGCCGGGTATGCACGATGTAATAATCGATTTCCTCATAGTAGTAGTCGACATACCGGAACATATAGGTCTGCGTCCGATTGCCGGTCACATTCGGGTCGTTTTCCTTCATCTGGGCCTTGCCCGAATCAAACCACTCCTGGGGACAATAGTGACCCTCCGCACCGGAATCATAATAGATCCATTTCGTCCAATGGGCCTTTGTCACTTTGTGCGGCTCTGAATACTGCAGATCCGTTTCTTTCTTCGCGGAACCGGATGTGCTGTCGGTGTAATTGGAATACCAGGACATGTCTTCAACCTTAACATAGGTGTCCCCGGAAGGCACGGTATCCACAAACTCCTCCACCGGGACGCTGCGGTACATGAGACGCAGCTCGATGGCGCTGTTTTCCCCGTTCACGCCCTCCGGCAGGTGGTCCTCCCATTCCGACCATTCCAGCACGATGGGGGTGGGTTCCGGCGTGGGCTCCGGTGTGGGTTCCGGCGTCGGCTCCGGCGTCGGCTCCGGCGTCGGTTCCGGCGTCGGCTCCGGCGTGGGTTCCGGCGTCGGCTCCGGCGTGGGGGTAGGCGCCGGCGTCTGGCTCAGGACCGGCTGCGGCTTGCTCCTGCTCAGGGCGGGGATCCAGTTTCCCAGTATGCCGGTGAAATACAGCGCCGCCGCGGCAGCCACGACCACGCCTATACCGGCCAGCAGGATCCAAATCGTCTTCTTGCCCCCTGCGGCTTTACCGCCGCTCCCTCCGGCCGCGGCCGTCTCCACCGCGGAAAACCGCGCATGGTAGGTCATGTCTCCCTTGACCACCGGCTGAAGCTCCGGCTCCCAGCCATCAAATTTCCACTTTTTCCCGTCTCCCCCGGGAAGCTCCGGAACCGGCGGTTCGACCTTATCTCCGGGAGCATAGTATTCATCGCTCAGGAGCTGATCGTCCTTCCCCAGGAAACGGACGCGATACTGTTTCCAGGGCCCGTTCACCTCCACATACTTCGCACGGTAGGTCACATCCGCGGTGGCGATGGCGGCGGGGACGGGGTCCCAGCCGGCGAACTCCCAGCTTTTCCCGCCGCTGGCGGGGGAAAGCTCCGCTTCCGGTTGGATGACCTTCTCTCCCACGTTATAAAACTCATCGCTCAGGAGCTTGCCGTCCAGCCCCAGGAAACGAATGTGGATCTTCCGATCGGAGTCAGGCTCGTCATCCCAAATGCTCTTGGTCTTATGCTCCCAGAGGGGGATCTCTCCCCCATCATCCATATCCGCCGCGTCGTACCGGGACAGGGAGCGAAGCGCCTCCCGCATTTCCCGGGGACTCCGGAACCGGTTTTCCGGCAGGGGCTCGCACGCCCGCAGGACGACCTTTTTCAGCTCCGGGCTCCCGTTGACGGGGGGCGGCAGGGGTTCGCCGCCCAGACGGCGCATTTTGGCCGACTCGTTCTGCTGCGCGGTGGGCACGTTCGGCGGCAGCGGAACGAAGGGAAGCCTCCGTTCGTTGAGCAGCCAGTACAGCACAAGGCCCAGGGAATAGGTATCCACGGAGGCGTCGTATTCTCGGGAATAAAACACCTCCGGGGCCATGTAGCTGTCCGTGCCGATCTTTGTGGCCCGGGTGGCATGGTCGGCCGTCTTGGCAATGCCGAAGTCCCCCAGCTTATACTCCCCGAATTCGTTGATGAAAATATTCTGCGGCTTGATGTCCCGATGGATCACGTTCTTCTTCCCGCAGATCTCCAGGGCTTCGCAGATATCCGCGCCGACCTCTATCACATCCTCCGGCGCGAACCCGTTTTGGTTGTAATAGTCCGGAAGGGAGGTCAGCATTTCCATGCGGATCAGGATATCCCAGCCCACTCCGTCCGCATGGGGAATGACCATGTGGTCCTCATAGCTGACGATATGAGACATGCCCTTGAACTTGGACATGAGCTTGAATTCCGAGTCGATGCTGTCGATCTGACTGCGGTAGATGGTGGTGATGCTCTCCTTATCGTAGCCATCGTCCACATAGGCTTTATAATCATCCCCGGACGGGGGAATGGAGATGACCTTCAGCGCCGAGGTGTATTCCCCGCTCTGATCCACCTTGCGGATCTCGTAAACGCTGCCGAAACCGCCGCTTCCGATCTCGCGGACGGTCTCCCATCCGGGCCACAATTCCTTCTTGTCCATTTATCTCTCTCCCTGACGCCGTGAGCCGATTCACTCCACGGCACAGATAATCGCGGTGACGTTGTCCCTGCCGCCGGCATCCAGGGCGGCGCTCAGGAGCCGCTCAGCAATGCGCCGGACGCTCTTTCCCGTACCAAGGAGCTGCGCGAGCCGCTCCTCCGATACCATATCGGTCAGCCCATCACTGCAGATCAGGTACACATCGCCCTTTTTGCACGCGCATTCCGCAGTGGAGGGTTCCAACTTCAACAGCCTGGGCGGTACGCCCAAATGCTGGATCAATCGAGGTTTTCTTCCGGCCCGGATATCTGCCGGGCCGAGCGTCTCCACATGGTCCGTGGAGATCTGGAGCAGCGTGCCCTCCCGATACCGGAAGGCCCGGCTGTCCCCCAAATTGCAGGCGCAGACGCTGCCCCGGGAAAACAGAAGAGACACCATGGTGGTGCCCATCCGCCCGGAGGCCAGGGTCTCGTTCTCCCGGCAGACCGCCAGGTTCATCTCCTCACACAGGGAAGCGAAATAGGCCTCGGGGTCCGGCACCTCGGCGGCCGCGCGCTCCTGCATCACCCGCGCCGCGAGGAAGGACGCTGTTTCGCCCTTTTCCTCTCCCCCCATGCCGTCAAACACCCCGAATAAAGCCGCAGTCCCGGGAGAAAAGCTTCGGCTCAAGGGCTGGGCAAGTCCCTCATGCTCCCGTTCCAGGATCCTGCCGCCGAAAAACAGGTTGTCTTCATTATTGCCGCGAACACGGCCGCGGTGGCAAACAGCCGCCGCCCTGATCCTCTGGACGATGGAAACGCACCTCCCTCAGTCCGCAGAAAACGGTACAGCATTGCCGGAAAGACGCACTTTCCGGCAATGCCAGGTTTCAGAAACACCGCAGAGCCGCCGGCTTCCGGGGTCATGCCCGGGAAGGGGAAACGCCTCACAGCTCCAGAGAATCGGTCTGGAATATCTCCTCCGGATGCAGCCGCGAATCCTCGATCAGCCGACGCGCCCTGATGGACGCCAGTTCCGCATCGGTGCTGGTGTCCTCCATGACTTGGGAAAGCTTGCTGAAGAACTGCGCCAGTCCCTCCGCCTTGGCCGCCAGCAGATCGAAACGGTAAGCAAAGCTGGGATCCGCCGCCCGCTTTGCCGTAAGGATCTGCTGATGCAGCCGCTGGGCGGTGTACTTCTGCTGGAGCAGCTCTTCCGCGTGTGACTTCAACCGCTCTGTATTGAGAAAAAACTCCGGTTCCAAGATGTACTCAGATGCCCAGGCCTTCGATGGTGATCGCAGCCTTGATCGTGTTCTTGGCAAACTCCGTGCCCTCGGAGATCAGGTTCTTGATGTTCGAGGAGGACTCGTCCATCTGGTCCACGGTCTTCTGGAGGTTGTTCTTGCTGGTCTGCACCAGGGCCAGGGCCTTGCGCACAGCCTCGATATTGGCCTCCACGTTCGCCTGCATATCCTGGAAGTTGCTGTCGGTATCCCGCATGAAGACGTTGACGTCGTTCTTCAGGGTGCGGTAGTCCGCAAGCAGACCCACCAGCTGATTGAACTTGCCGTCCAGCTGATTGATCAGGTCCACAAAATCCTCTTTTTTCGCATGAAGCAAAAGTTCTGCTGCCATCGTTATTCCCTCCTACAATTTCTGGCTCAAACGCCCATGGTGGAATTGGTATTCCGGGTGTTCTCAGACGCCGAGTTGAACAGATTGGTGAAGAAGCCCAGAAGGCCGGAAATCACATCGTAGATCTTGTTCATGCCCGCCATCAGCTTCGTGGTGGTGGTGACAACGTTGGTGCCCAGATCGAAGATCTCGTCCACCAGGGTGCCCTCGGAGAAATTCCGGACCGACTTCAGCAGGTTGGACACGTCCTTCAGGGTGTTTTCCGTCTGATCGTTGAGATTTCTGGCTCTTTCCTCCCAATTCTTGGCAGCATCTCTGCCTTCCATTGCGATTTGCATAGCTTGATTACTCCTTTCGTCTGTCTTCTATTGCCACGTCACATTCCGAGCTGCCGGAGCAGAGCGAACTCCGTCAGTTCCTCCTGTAACTGCTGCAATTCCTTTCTCAGCATCTGGGTCCTGTTCACGGCCTGATCCGACACCTCCCGGTAGGCGCTGAGGATCTCACCGCCCACGCAGTTGGGGATATCGTCCAGGGCCTTCTGCTGCCGATCCAGCAGCTGCCGGATATACCAGTCGCATTCGTTGAACGCGCTTTGCAGAGTATAGTCCATCGTCCACACCTCACAGCATGATCAGCTCCGCCCCGTCCTTGATGCCATAGGAGGCCAGGGTGCGGAAGGGATTGAGCAGAAGATCCGGGTCCTTCTGGGAGAGCATCTCCTCATGGGAGGAAACATACTGTCCCCGGCACAGCTCCTCCACCCCGCCGGCGATCACGCTGGTCAGCTTGCCGATCTCCAGATCCGGGGGCACAAAGAGGTCGAAGCTCTGCTGCACGGCGGGGACAAACAGACAGACCAGTATCTTATCCATGGCCTTCCTCTTTACTCAATGATGGCGGCCTCATCCGGATCGGTGTTCCCGGCATCCAGAGGTCCGCAGGGCATAAGCATTGTATAATACTTGCTCCGGTATTTCAACATATACCGGTTATACAGCGGGTTGATCTGTTCCACCGTGCGCAGATCCATGGGCAGCGTGGTCATGCACTGCTTATCGTACTGCCCGCCGAAGAGCAGCAGTTCTTCCTCCCGGTTGAAGGCGGACATCAGAGGATTGTTGGAGACGCCGGTTTCCCCCGGGTAGAAGCAGCCGATGAAATAGATGTTGTAGCCCCTGGTCCGGGAAAGGTAGGCGGTGAGCAGGACCTCCGTATCCTCGTCCTTCTCCTGGCGGCACAGATCTCCGAAGCTCTCCAGGATCACCAGCAGGGGCCGGGTATGGGCGCGGATGTATTTCGCGGCCTTCTTGGCGCGGCCCTTGTCCGACTCCGGAAGGCCGTGTTCCCGGCTGTACTCGTCCCGGAATACGTTGCGTGCCCCCAGCTCCTGGGTCAGCCGCTCCGCAAGGGCGGCAACGCCCTCCGCCGTGGTATCCAGCACGGTAACGGACCCGGGATAGTCCTCCCTGCGCGCCGTTTCCCACGCGGTATCGAAAACCGTGTCCTCCCTGCGCCGCAGGATGAGCAGGTCCATCCGGTTGTGCTGTCCCGCCGTGACCAGGTTGTGGAGCACGGGCTTGATCCCCAGGGGATTGCCGAAGTAGAAGGAGAGGCCGTACAGCTGCTGGAAGGGCATGGCGACCTTCCGCAGGTCCTTCATGGCGTAACCCAGGGGCAGCCGTTCCCCGGTGAAATCCCGGCAGAAATCCGCGTATTCCTGATCCTGCTCCAGGGTCAGGAGCCTCCTCACCGGAGATACGCCGGGATAGCGGGCTTTGATCTCCTCCGTCCGGCTGCGGAGGAGGGCCGCCCGGTCCTGCTCCGACTCCTGCGCCCCCAGGATGGCGACCTGATACTCCAGAGGGCGGCCATCGTTGGCACAGAAGCCGCGGCCGTTCAGCGCCGGCGGCGTGACGTTGCAGCGCACGTCCAGGATATCCCCGTATTCGAAGCGGTCCTTGGCCTGCAGGGCAAGCCGGTAGGTGATCTCCTGGCGGCACTTGCTGCTCACGTCGTTGATGTGGTTGCAGGTGAAGATGAAGCGGATGCCGTAATTCGCGGAGGCCAGAAGATGCTCATGCAGCGTATTGAAGTAATCCCCGCCCTTTTTCAGCGTTTTGATGTTGGTATAGCCGTCCAGGATGACCAGGATCATGGGCAGGGGGTTCATCTGCCGGTAGGCTTCGTAGTTGGTGACCTCCACCTCCGCAAAGAGCTGCTTCCGCTCCTCGATGATCTCCCCCAGCAGGTCCAGCAGCCGGCCGAAATCGCCCTCGTCCCGGTCGGTGATATAGGCGCCGCAGTGGGGCAGGCGGCTGAAGGCCGTCAGGGCGCCGGCAGAGAGGTCCAGGATATAGTACTGCAATTCCTCCGGCGAGTACTGCTCCGTCAGCCCCAGGAGCATGGTGCGCAGGAAGGTGCTCTTCCCGGTGCCGGATGAGCCGCAGACCATCATATGGCGGAAGGAAAGGAGCTCCAGGCAAAGAGGGAACTGGACCTGCTTTTCCGGATCGTCCACCAGACCCACCAGGACGGATGGGCTGCTCTCCGGCTTCTCCGTCACCGTGCTGCGCAGCTCGTCCAGATCCAGCTTCGCCGGCAGGGCGTCCAGCCACATGCGCCGGGGAACGATGCCCTCATGGGCAGCCAGATCGGAGAGGTATTTCACGATGGCGACGATCTGCTTGATCCCCGTGGCCGTCCGCGTCACCGGCGGCTTCACGTCCAGGACCGTCTGGCCCACGTTGTCCACAAAGCGGACGGAGTGATCCTCGATGACGACCTCGTCCTGGGGCACGTATTCCGCGCCGCACCAGGCGGACTGTCCCTGGGCAAAGAACTCGTTGTAGCCCACCTGCAGGTAGAACCGGCCCGTATTCTTCAGCTCCGCCGCATCGGCCCGCTTCAGCATATCCATGCTGTCCGAGCGGTCCTGCACCCGCAGGCACACCCGGAATTTCGTGTTGCTGCGGATCTGATCGGTCACCACGCCCGCGGGCTTCTGGGTGGCCAGGATCAGGTGCACCCCCAGGCTGCGGCCGATGCGCGCCGTGCTGATCAGCTCGTCCATGAATTCCGGCTGCTGGGACTTCAGCTCCGCAAACTCATCGGAAACGATGAACAGGTGGGGCATGGGCTCGGAGACCCGCTTCGCCCGATAGAGCTTCTGATAATCGTAAATATCCATCGTGCCCTCGTTCGTCTCGCTCTTGGCACGCTTGAATACCTCCTGGCGGCGCTTCAGCTCGCTGTTGATGGACATGAGGGAACGGTTGATGGCGGACCCGTCCAGGTTCGTGATGGTCCCCACCACATGGGGAAGGTGGATGCCCCTGGCCTTATCCACAAAGGCATCCGCCAGACCGCCGCCCTTATAGTCGATCAGCACGAAGGCCACCTCGTCCGGGCTGTAGCTCACGGCCATGGACAGGATATAGGTTATGAGGAATTCGGATTTTCCCGAACCGGTCATGCCCGCCACCAGGCCGTGGGGGCCCTGCCGTTTTTCGTGCAGGTCCAGGTAGAAGAGGGCGCCGTCCGTACCCACCCCCACCGGCGCGGCGAGAGACTTCACCGGATTGTTCTCCGACCAGCGCTGCAGGGGGCTGAGGTGTTCCACCCGGCCCACGCCGAACATATCCAGGAAGGTGATCATGCTGGGCAGAGAAAAGAGCTCCGAGTCCACCAGCAGCTTGGTGTGCATCATCTTCCGCAGTCCGGCCTTGACCTCCTGATCTGCCTGGGGATCCAGCTGGAATTCGATATCCTCCTTCTCGGGATGGAGGAAATCCACCAGCCGGAAGGTATCCTTAATGTCGATGATCTTGCCGCATTCCTTCGGCAGTCCGTCAAAGGCCGCAATAACGGAGATCCCCGCGTATTCCTCGCTTTCCAGGGCGATGTTCACCGGCTCCAGGTGGTGGTACAGCGTCTTGCTCAGGGCAAGCACGATGTAGGACACCCCGTTTTTGATGTCGTACTTCGTCCGTTCGTTCTGATCGTCTCCAAAGCTCTGGGAGAGGTGCTTGTTGATCTGCTGCACATCGCTGTTGGAGGTGGCAAAGAAACGAATGGTCCGGTCATTATCCCAAAAATGGGGCAGATAGCGGGCGTAGCCGAAGGAGGCGGCGTCCACCTCGTCCGCCAGAATGATCAGCTTCACCTCATCATAGCTATGGGTGGAGACCACCTGGAGGATGATGCGGTGGAACAGCTCGATGGCGGAGCGGTGCGGCCCGCGAACGCCCACCACGGGGTCCTGGGTCAGGGAGAGCTGGACCGGGGCGTTTTCCAGCATGATGTTCTCCTCCGCCACGGCGTACATCTCGTCGGTCAGCACGTCCGGCTCCAGCTCGAAACGCTTGGGGGAGTATTCCTTCTTGGCGATCATGGGGATCCGGCCGCTGCCCAGCCGGACCTCCAGGAAATCCGCATCCGTCTTTCTCCGTTCCCAAAGGCGGGTGCTCCGGAGGGCAAACTGCACTGCCGTGGATACCGGCGGGTAGTTTTCGTTCAGCTGGGTCTCCTCCAGTTCCTTCTCCTTCCGGATCTCCTCCCGCTTCATATCCAGGTATTCCCGGTACAGCTTCAGCCGCTTGGCCTCGTATTCCTTCCGGTCCTTCTCCGTCAAGCCCTGGGTGAGGGAGGGAAGGACCATGCTGGTCACCGCCATCAGGTAGTTCCCCGTCATCACGGCGCGGCCGCCCATGAGCAGAGGGCTGCCCAGGCGCAGCATAAGCGGCAGCTTATTCGCGGACATGGGGGAGGGGGGCATATCGATACTGATGGGCTCCCGCTCCATGGAAATGAGCCGGCGGGGCTGACGGTCAAACAGCTTGAAGTCCGCCTCCGCCACCGGCACATCGGGGATATACACGTCCCCCGTTTTCTTGATCCGGCGGATCTTGGGCGTATTGATCTGCACCCGGCCGTTCAGGTTGTTCATCCCCACGAAGCCCACCCCGATGATGAGATAAAGCCCCATGATGAAGACGGAGTCGCCGTTTCTCAGCAGCGCGGTCTTGATGCGGCGGCCATTGACGTAGGTGCCGTTGCGGCCCTTGTTGGTGATCTCCCACAGTCCCTCGTCATCCCGCCAATGGAGGATCGTATGCTGGTGGGATACCAGGGTATTGCGGTAGCAGATATGGCAGGAATCCCCCTGCCCGATGATATAGTCCGTCCGCTCCTCCAGATAATAGGGGATCAGGGTATAGTCGCCGGGGTATTCGTTCTCCGCATAGATGGCAAACCGCCCCATATCGGCGCGGATATACTGAAACACCTTGTTGGCCAGAGGCGCGGATCTGCCCAGAGGGACCTCCTCCCCGGTGGAGGAATACCGGATGAACAGGGCATTCGCCCCCGTATGTACGATCCAGCGGTTTTTCTCGGCTTCAATATAAAAAGGAAGGCTGTCCAGCCCATAGCTGTCCAGGAACCGGTAGCGTCCCTCCACGTAAGGCGGCAGCCACACCGTATACATTTCCCCGCTTTCCGCCATGAGGATCACGCGGATCGGCGTCTGCCTGCTCCCCCCACGGGAAAAATCGGAACGTCCCCCGGCGGGCGTGTTTTGACCGCCCGTTGAAACGCCGTTCATCCGGCTTGTGTTGTGTTGATTCCATGCATCCATAAATGATACCTGTACCTCTGGCTGAAAGCGGTCCTGTACGTGATGAGTTAAAGCCTGTTGATTTTTCTGTTCGCTGGGACGTCGTCCGGGAAGGCTCCCGGATTTGCTTCCATTTCTCCATTATACGATTCAATATACCGAAAATATAACGAAATTGCAAGCCGATTTTTCCTCTTATCTCCATGCGCTTCCTGTTTTTTCCTGCGGCGCAGGAGCTTCATGTGCCTGCCTCCAGGATACAGGACATCCTGCATGACCGCTTGGAACAGGGGGTTCAAATCCCCGGTTTTCTTGTGTCGTTTTCCGTTGTTTTGTATTATGCGTCTAATTTGAAATACTGCGGCATGCGCTCACGATCCCGCATGAAATAAGGGAAAAGCAAGAATCACCCCTTGTTGTCCAAACCCGACGGGTTCAGATGGCAAGGGGTGATTCGACCGGAAAAGCACGGGCGGGAAATGAACCGCAGGACGGCGACGGGGGGCTTACGCCGCCGTCAGCACCCCGTCCTTTACCCGGTAGACCTTGTCCGCCAGCTCCGCCACCTCCGGGTCGTGGGTCACTACGATGACGCAGTAGCCCTGGTCGTGGGCCAGCTGCCCCAGGATGCGGATCACGTTCACCGTGTTCGCCCCGTCCAGGTTCCCCGTGGGCTCGTCCGCCAGCAGGGTCTTCGCCCCGGAGGCCAGGGAACGGGCGATGGCCACCCGCTGCTCTCAGCAAGCCAGAGAACCGTCCCCCCCTGTCTTATATGATCACCAAATGACTTGTATTATGCCATCTGCCGCCATAGGAAGTATACCACGTCTCCTCGCGGGCAATAGCCGATGGCATCTATACTAAGGCCGCTATCCAAGCTGTACGCTTTTGCCCAGTCCATGGCTTCGGAATACCAAGTGCCGTAGGAGGATGCTGTTTTCCCGGTGATAGCCCGCCAGAGGAATGTCAGCATATGGCCGTAGCTCAGTTCACCTGTCAGGTTAAAGGTTCCGTCACCAACGCCGTTTGTGATGTTCTTTTCGGCAGCCCAAAGAACAGCCTTGTAGTAATATGCATTCGGGTCAGTCACATCGGTGAATGAGGAAACGCTCGTTTCCGGTTCAGGGCAGCCCACAGCGCGCCATAGGAAGGTTACGGCCTGCGCTCGGTTCACGATACCCGCCGGGTCGAATCGCCCATCACCGACACCGTTGGTGATCAGCGGTTCATGGTTTGCCGCCCAGTGAACCGCCTCGGCGTAGTAGGCGCTACTGTCAACATCGGAAAAGCTGGTTTGATCTTTTCTGGGCTCCGGTTCTGGTTCGGGTGCGGACTCGGACCCGGTGGAATCAAAATGGATTGTTGCATTGATTAAGTCTTCGTTATCGCTTTCGATATCCAGCGCCGCCCACTGGTCAATGGTTCCCGCATAATAGACATCCGTTAGGCTGCTGCAACCAATGAATGCCCGTGACTCAATTTTCGTCACATTGTCCGGGATTGTCACGCTCTTCATGCTGCTACAGGTGCCGAATACGCCGAAGGCTATGTTTGTTATGCTGTCTGGGATTATCACACTCGTCAAGCCTTCGCAACCATTGAAAGCATAAGAACCAATCCGATTTACACTGTCCGGAATCGTCACACTGGTAATGCCAATATTCCCGAAAAACGCATAAGGAGAAATCTCTGTCACACCGTTCGGAATAATGAAATCACTCATAATACTCCTTGAGCAACTGACAAGTTCACTGCCTGAACGGTTATAGAGTACTCCATCAATTACTTGATAGTTTGGGTTGTCTTCAGCAACATGGAATGCCTTGATTCCGGTATTTGCAAAAGCTCTGACGCCAATCTCTGTCACGCTTGCGGGGATCGACAAGTCAAGTAATTCATGACAGTTCATGAAAGCGCTGTTACCAACAAAGATCACACCGTCTGGGATTATATAACTCCCGGATTTTTTCATAGGGCAAAGAACCAGCGTTGAGCCGTCTTTGTTGAAGAGTACATTGTCAATAACCGAATACGCAGGGTTTTCTTCTGCAACGTGGATTTCCCGGAGCTTAGGACATAAGTAAAATGCTTTGTCGGCGATATCACGAACTCCTGCCGGAATCATAACGCTTTCAAGTGAGGTGTTCTGAAATGCGCAGTTGCCGATCGAAAAAACGTTGTTGGAAATCGTTATCTCGGTCATATTCTTGCAGCCATTAAACGCAAAATCTCCGATTCGCGACACACCGTCCCCGATTACAACGGTGAGGATGGCATCATTGAGTTCTGTCCATGGGGATGTTCCATACGCAAAATCCTGCATATTACCTGTGCCAGAGATAGTGAGTGTGCCTGTGTCCTCCGAAAATAACCAAGTCAGGTTTTCTCCGCAGATGCCAGACGTGTCCACCGCCGCGGAGGGAATGGCCAACAGAGTGAAGCTGAACGATAGTGCAATAAGTAAAGATAAAACTCTTCTCATGTCCCTGCTTTCCTTTCTATGGTAATCTTGAGTTTAATTATATTCTTTCGAATGTTTTAACGCAAGGGCTAATTTCATACTATCTCATATCAAAATTTGTCTAACTGTATCGTAAACAACCACTTCGTAGCAAGCAAACGTAGGAATACAATCCGTGACCATGCTAAACCCGCCGCACCACTTAGTAGAATTATGATTCTCTTAGCTTTCGACTTTTGAGAATGGTATATTGCGTACAATTCCCGTTTTTTGTCATACTTTCCCATCTGTGTTATCTGCACCACCCCCCCTGCGGGAGGTGGTGGGGAACTATATGTATTGAACATAAAAGCCGCCGGAATGCAAGTCTGAGATTTGGCCCTGGGCGAATAATTCTCTGGACTTTCCCGGCGGGGTGTGGTATGTGTTTGGGCTGCAAAACCGCAGAGAGGTGAAAACGATGCAGAAAAAGCTGCTGACCGGCGGCAATGTCTTCCGCCTGACGGACAAACGGCGGGGCGGTACAGTCTGGTACATGGACGAGCAGGGACAAAGAAAGCGAAAATCCTTCTCCGGCACCACAAATCAGCTGTACTGCGTGAAAAAGGACACCGCCCGGCTGAGCGGGATCACGGATGG
>JAEEGL017458298.1_pt1 | contig 13969 bp, 15 predicted proteins | sample 9134231 | NCBI WGS metagenome assembly JAEEGL01 (sample SAMN16246548, study PRJNA631951) | gut metagenome | biome: gut microbiome; feature: rumen; material: fiber-attached | host: Bos | place: Iran: Karaj | collected 2018-10
AGGGCATAAAAAACCTGTTTCCATGTCGTTTCCCTTCCATGGAAACAGGTTGCTTTCCGTTGCTAATAAATATATCGGTGCATCTGTCAAAAATATTAGTGCTTTTTAGTTGATTTATTTTAACATTTAACCTATTGCCTTTTTAACCGCCTCTAATACGCGGTCTGCCTGGAAAGGCTTAACAATAAAGTCTTTTGCACCTGCCTGAATCGATTCAATAACCATTGCCTGCTGGCCCATAGCGGAGCACATAATACAACAAGCATTAGGATCTGCAGCCTTTATACCCTTCAGAGCACCAATACCATCAAGCTCCGGCATGGTAATATCAAGAGTTACAAGATCAGGCTTAAGTTCGTTATACTTGTCGATTGCGATCTTACCATTTTCGGCCTCGCCAGCAATCTCATAACCACCCTTTGTCAGAATGTCTTTCAACATCATGCGCATAAAAGCGGCATCATCTGTAATAAGTACTCTCTTAGCCATTTTGAACCTCCATATTTTCTATTCCGGACTTCATTTGCGCTCCGGTATATCTCTCGAATTCATTTTCTATTTTATCATAAATTTGCCAAAAAAAACCCTAAATCGTCGCTCAAACAATTAAAAAATGATAAAATTTCGTTCCGTTTCGAAATTATTTCTAAATTTCCTATATATAAACACATCATAACATCATGTTATATATATAATTTGTTGTCGCAACATCTAGGATTTCTATTACTTTATATGAAGTTTTATCGGCTTAATCTTTTAAAAAATTTATATTATTACTCCTCTATTTCTATACTACTGATCATTATTCCTTTTCCCTTGAGTAGTTTTCCTTTTCGTTCACTACAATAAGGACATCTGTATTTATTATTCTTATCAGGATGATATACTCTATTGCATCCTTCACATTGTATTTCTACCTGTATCTCATTTATTTCCAGTACCGTTTCACTTAATTTAGTATTCTTAATTGCTTCTGGATAGTACTTATGCAGATAATATGGCACAACTCCGCTCATTTCCCCAACATCTACTACTATTTTTTTAACACTTTCAATGTTTTGTGCATCCATCTCATCCATTACTGTATTAACAATATCTAATATATAACTTAATTCATGCAAAATTGTATATTCTCCTTATATTGTTTATACATTAAATACAATTGTACATTGACTTAACTAGTCAATATTTTTCGTATATTTAAGTTGTTATTATTTTATATAACAAATGTATTTATTTATAACGCGTTACTAGCTTTATTAATCAATCTATAACATATGTAATATATGCTTATTGACTAATATGGACAATATTTAAAATATTATTTTATATATACATATATTATATACCTAATCTTTCTATATATCTGCATTTAGTCATTAATATTGTGCGTTATTTTATAATTGTGTATTTAATTTACTATATTTCAGATGTATTTTATGTTTATTTTAAATTGTTTGAATTATCATTATTATCTGTATATTTATGATATATATTTATTTATCTGATTTGTATATTTTTTTTGTAATTATTATGTATTTATTTCATGATCTATTTATGCATTTTTCTGTGATTTTTTGCGAATTTTTTCATGGATTTTTTTACGATTTTTTCCGTGATTTTTCCTTGAGATCAATCCTGTTTTTAATATTTTTTCTTAAAGCAAAATTATTCTTATATATTCACAGCATTTATTTTAGTTTTTCGCATTAAATAATCTGGCCACTTTCCAGACTCCCTTTTTGAAAAATTCTTATAAAAAATCAGGAAAAAATCCGTGGTTTTTCCCTGGATTTTTCTGTAGATTTTTTCGTGATTTTCGTCTGTATTTTTTCATGATTTATCTACCATAAAAAACATGATCCGTATCAAAATACAAAGTTGAAATTATAAATATATATATTCTTATTTTACCATCAATTTATACTAATATCAATATATTTTGCTATCATAATATCTTTGTACTTATATATAAGCTCATCAATATATTAATATATTCATATATTTTAATCCTATGTTCTTTTTATATATTTATATATATATATATTTATTTATTATCATATTTGTATTTTTATACTTAAATATATATGTATATTTGCATCTACATATATTAACAATATTGCATAAATGTATTTAGATCTATATTTATTTTTATATTTTAATATATTATTATCAAAATAATCTGTTAGTAATGTATATTTACATCATTATACATATATACAACTTCATCAAACATTAACAAGAATATGACATCATTATATACTTTTATATTTATACATATTATAGCAGCATCATACATATACATCATGATGTACTTACCTCGTTATTACATTATATATTTTTCTATTTGTCACATTAGTATCTCATTATATCATTATACTATGATATATTATTATATTAGTATTTTTATATAAATATATTATTTGCAACTTTCATCAAAATAACCTTTTTCTCTAATACTGCTTTAAGAAATCTATATTTAGTGGTTATAAACTTTGTATTACTATATTTTGTATATATCATGATGTAGTGTTGTATATATAATGATGTACTGATGTCTTTCTTTGCAAATAAATCAACAATCTCTTAATAAATCATTTTATCTATAATCACTTAATAAAATTATTATAATATATTTTATTATCAGCATTACATCATTGTATCGTGATGATATTTTTTACTAATTGTATCATTACTTCAATACATCAATGTATCGTTTATTATATTTATATAATGTTATAGTTCTATCATTACATCTTGTTATATTATATCTAAATATCATGTTGAACTTTTTATATTACATCATGTTGTGTTTATATACTGTTACTATGTATCATATTATATTGTAATATTTGTAATATTGTATATTAGTAACATATAATCATTTTATTATATTATTTATATATCATTATATTTTTGTTTATTTCTATCATGTATTCAATATATCTTTGTATTATAAACGCTTGTTATTTTAATATATTATTATATTTATATCTTTTTCTATTTGTATTTATATATCGATTTAGCCTTATATATTAATATAGATATACCTATATAACATGAAACTGATATATCAATGTACAATTTTCTTTACACATCGTAACATCAATGATAATATAAATAAGAAATAAAAATCGCATCTGGGAGGAGAAAATGAAGACAATTGCATTTTGCAACCAAAAGGGTGGAGTTGCAAAAACAACATCAACTTACGCATTAGCATCCGGTTTGGCTAAGAAAAAACACTCAGTACTAATGATTGATTCAGATCCACAGGAAAACCTTAGCCAGGCCGCAGGAATAGATTTATACAATATACCTGCTGCAACCTTATCTGATGTATTTAAAACAGAAAAAGGAGAGCCTGGAGCAGATATTAATGAGGCGGTTATACCAATAAGTAAGAATTTAGACCTTATTATAGGCGGTATTGAGTTTACTTCTGCTGATCTTGACTATTCTGGAGTTACATCCAGAGAATTCATGTTAAAAAGAGCTCTTAAAAAGCTGGATAAAACCTACGATTACTGCATAATTGATTGTAGCCCTACTCTTGCTTTAATAACCCAAAATGTACTCGCTATAACAGATAAAATTGTAGTTCCTATGACACCTGAAGCATTTGCTACAAATGGAGCAAATATGCTGTTTTCATGGATTTCAGTAATGTCAGAGCGCTTAAATAACCCTGATCTTGATGTAGCAGGTATTCTTATAACTAATTGCAGAAATACAAATAACGCTAATATATGGCTTGAAGGTATAGAAATGCTTGCAAAGGAATATGAAATAAAGGTGTATAAGTCAATAATTCACCAAAATGTAGCAGTAGAGGAATCACAGACCCTAAATCAATCCTTATTTGAATATGCGCCTAATGCAAGGGCAACTAAAGATTATGAAGCTTTTGTAAAAGAATTTTTGAAAGGAGAGTCCAAATGAAAAAAAATCTTCAAACCGCAATGGCAAAAAACTTCCAAAAAATGGTAAATGAGCAGCCTGCGGAGGACACACCTAGCAAAAAAACGACTACAACTTCTGAAAAAAAAGAACAAATAAAGTCTGTAACTCCTGATCCTGAGCCAGTTTCTAAGGTTGCACCTGTTATGAATGAACCTGTAGACACAATACCAGAGCCTGTACAACAGGTACAGCCTGTACAAGCTCAAACACCTGAACCTGTGCAGCAAATACAGCCTATGCAAACTCAAACACTTGTAAATGTACAGCCACAACCTGTTACACAGCCTATAGCACAATCAATACCGCAACCTATTGCACAACAAGTTGTGGAGCCCATAGTACCTGTACAACCACAGCCTATTCCGGTACAACAGCAAGTGCCTGTATATGCACAAGTTCCTGTAAATCCTACTGTTGTTGAAGTACCTAAACAAGCTCCTACAATAACACCTGTAATGCCTGAAGTTTCTAATATTCCAAGTACTATAGATACTTTATCTGCTCCAAAATTATCAAAAAAATCAATTCCTCTTATGCCTGAGGAAAAGAGTAGTGGTGTATTACATATTAGATTAGGAGAATTAAGATCTTATGTTGATTTTATGACTCAATCTGGTAAAATCTCTTATCAACAATATATTAGTAATTTAATTCAACAGGATTATGAGAAAAACAAAGATCTTTACCTTAAATACAAATCTTTTATGGAACAATTAAATATGTAACAACACTATGTTGTTACAATATATTAATTAACAACAAAATTCTTATTTATTAGAACTCACGAAGAGCCAGTAAATATGCGCTTTTCGTGAGTTTTTTATATAGTTGAATGGGAGAAGAATAATAGAAAAGGGGTTTATGTTTTATAGAATTCTGGCTAAAGACGATAGTTTATGGGGGTCTATTTAATTCACTTTTTGTTGTGTTTTAGTATTAGTTAGTAGTTTTTGGGAAAATATACCGGTTTTTATTAGTAGTTTTTGGGATGGATAATAAGAAATAGGGTTTTTTATGATAGTTTTTAGGTATATATGTAAATTCATATAAAAAACACTCCATAAACGAAGGCAGATTATATCATTTTAGGTAGAAAAAAGGGTTATATAATAGGTTTATTAGTAGTAATTGGGTACATTTATGTTTTATTGAGTAGTAATAGGGGACGAAAACAATATATTTAGTAGTTTTAGGGGAGGTTAGTAACCTTATAGATAAAAAATTAGCTATTATATGCCTGGAACTATAGAAAATATTGACTGGAAAAAGAATAATAAGGGTGTACTTAGTAGTATTTAGGGAGATAAATAATGATAGTTAGTAGCTATTGGGTATAATAAAGTCGTTTTTCAATAGTTTTTGGGTACATTTATAGATTATTTAGTAGTAATTAGGGACATACAATAAAAAATACTGGTTTAGTCAATATTTTGATGACCATTACAGTCAATCTAATACGCGTTAATGCGATATGATATCATACAATATTGCATAAGTTATTAGCATAGAGGTATATATTATATGTATGTAGGTATAAGTTTTATAAATTTAGGTATTTTTGTTTACAGCATGATATAATAGCACTATAATAAGTTAGTACTAAAAAGGTATGAATATTGACCTTATGGGGTTAAGGAGGTTGTTTTGGGGCGTAAATCCAAAAAGCAGATTGAAGAAGAAACAACTGCTATCGAAAGTTTTTTATCAAATCAGCATTACAAAAAAGCTAATACACTTATTAATTCTAAGGGAAGATCTACACTTCTTGTCCAGAAGCTCTTTGCTGTAAGTATTGCCAAGGCGGAGCTTAATCACGACGATAATACTTTAGAAGCAAACATATACGGAACGGATTTAAAGAAAATCTTTGGAGTAAAGGGTGGTTCATTTTATGAGCATATTAAATCTGCTATTGAACCGGCGAAATCCAAGCCATCTATACTGGATTGGAGAATTATTTATTCCAATGATGATACTAAGGAAATAGAGGCTATAAATGTTATTACCGACGCTTCCTTTAAAAATGGCGTTCTTAATGTTCGTTATAATAGTAAGATAACACCATATCTTGCAAATCTGCAGAGTAATTACACGGTTTTAAGCCTTGCAGAAGCTGTTCAGCTCAACAGTGTTTATTCCTTCAGATTATATGAGATATTGAAAGCTGAAATGGATAAGCAGAGAGCCATTACAAAAAAAGAGGGGCCTTACTATATACAGTATCATTTAACGGATTTGAAGCTTCGTTTAGGTATTATAGATTCGCAGGCTGATCCTCTTATAATAAGCGCGTTAAAGAAGGGAAATCCGGATTATGACGCAATAGAGAGACAGGCAGATAAGTCAGATGGTGCAGGAAAGCTTAAGACATTTGGTAATTTTAAGAAATTTGCTCTGGATAAAGCGCAAAAAGAATTAAATGAAACAACAAGTATATGGTTTGATTATGAACCTGTAAAAGCCGGGCGTGGTGGAAAGGTAGTAAGTATAAGATTTAAGATAGATGTTAATCCTAAGGTTAAGAATAAAAATAACACCTATAATGAATTAAATCTTAAGGACCGTAAGATCAGTGCTGCTGAGGAATTAGAATATATGGATCAGGTTCAGGATATTATTATAGATGAAAGAGTTAAACCTTCTGAGATCAGATCTATATTAAAAGCTGCTGATTACAATGTGGATAAGATCAGACAGGCATATGATTTATATAGTAGACAGAGTAATCAGGTTGAAAACTTTGTTGGTTGGATGATTTCTGCAATAAGAAATAATTACACAATGACAGGTTACTCAGCAAAACCTATTGTAGGTGAATATGTTCAGGGATCCTTTTCATATGATGATATGGAATCAGAATTACTTGATAACTTTTAAAATAAAAAAAGAGCTCGAAAGAGCTCTTTTTTGTAGCTTTATCAACCGGCTACCAAATGATATTCTTGATAACCATCAATTAAATCGGAGATTTTACTGGAGTCTCCAATAACAGAAACATATAAAGGTTTGAAAAGATTAAGTGAAAGAAGACCAATGATTGATTTCCCATCGATGTAGCTGTGTCCGCTTCTCACATCAACCTGACAAGATGATTTTGAATTCATCTGCACAAATTTAAGAATCTGTTTCTCATTTTCAAGGCTAATAGTAACATCTTTTGTCATATTCTTTTTCGCGTATCCTGTACGCATCCCCCTATAAATTATTTTGTATAAAAAATACAGACACTAAGATATCACAAAGTCAAAAAAAACGCAATAGCTATATGTGGATATGATAAGACAAGAAGTACAACATATCGATTTTTAGGAAACAATATTGCATCAATATGTGTGTAAATTGCGAAAAATTCAGAAAAAAATGCTGAATTCCATAAAAATTCTATAAAAACACAGATTATTCATAATCTGTGTGGTATATTGATTGTGTAAAAAATCAGAAGAATATAGAAAGGACTGGGTGACGCAAATGAAAAAAGTTCTTTTTTACGGAGATTCCAATGTCTATGGATACGATCCCAGAGGTATGATGGGGGGACGCCTGCCGGAAACAGAAAGATGGACAGATATTCTTGCTAAAAAAATGTATGGTGAATGGCGTGTTTTTTCTGATGGAATGAATGGGAGAGTTATTCCGGATAATGCATATTCACTTTTGTCACTGGATAAATCAGTGCTTGAGTATAGTCCGCTTGATTTATTTGCAGTAATGCTTGGAACTAATGATCTTATTAATATGTCTGTTCCGGATGCTGAAACGGTTGCATCAAAAATGAGAGATTTTATTGAGCGTCAGCTTGATAGGACAGAATTTATAGATAATAAGACCGGTTTTCTTTTAATTTCACCGCCTGGAATTCTTCCTCATATGGATGAACATCTTGAAGAGGCTGAGGCTCAGAGGAAAAGGTTCACATCAGAACTCGATATTATAGCACAGGAGGTAGGAATATTCTTTGCAGATGCCAGCGAATGGGATCTGGATATGTCTTTTGATGGAATACATATGTCAGCTGAGGGACATGCTTTATTTGCAGAAAAAATGGCAGATATTCTCTCTAAGATAGATCTTACAGCAGAAAGACATGAAGTAGATGATTATGTATGTGCATATCTTGCATAAGGCTAAATAATAATAATTGTAATCTTTAAATATCAAGAAAATCCACGAAGTTATCGACTTTGTGGATTTTTTATTGCATAATAGAACTATGAAATAAAGCTAAATAATGACCTGTAGAGTCAATAACTTACTTAAAAATAGCTGTTGATATGGTCGTAATTTAGTAGTTTTTGGGGATCAAAATGAAGATAGTAGATAGTAAAGTTACAACAAAAAGAGGAGAAGATTTCATTCTCAGAACACCCTCGCGGGATGATGCAGAAAAGGTTCTCGCATTCAGGCGGGATGTTGCCGGAGAGACTATTTATTTAACGAGATATCCTTATGAGATAGAGAATTCTATAGAAAAAGAACGCGAAATCCTTGGAAATTATTATAGAGCTGATAATTTAGGGATGATAGGGATTTTTGATAATAATAGGATAATAGGAATAACATCAGTAAGTCCTGTGGGAATATGCTTCAAAATGCGTCACAGGGCATCTGCAGAGCTTGTTGTAAGAAAAGAGTACTGGAACCTGGGATTAGGTGCACATCTTTTGGATCAGGCGATAGAGCTTGCCGAAATATGCGGATATGAACGCCTGGAGTTAAGTGTTTATGCAGATAATGCCAGGGCATTGAGATTATATAAAAAGAAGGGGTTCATTGAGTGTGGGCAGGTCCCACAGGCATTTAAAATGATGGATGGCACCTATCATGATGAAATACTGATGTCCAAGAACTTGTGGAGATATTAGGAAAATGAGAAATTCTTTTGCGCCTATGGAAGGCATAACAATATATTGCTATAGAAATACACATTATAAATATTTTGGAGAGGGGCTGGATTATTACTACACACCATTTTTATCAATTTATAAGCACCATTCTATAAAAAAACGCGATATGCGTGAGATACTTCCTGAAAATAATGCTGAGCATGGAATTAGTATTATTCCCCAGATAATGGCAAATGATGCTGATGAAATCATTTGGGCATTACATTATCTTCAGGAACGTGGATATGATGAGATAAACCTGAATATGGGGTGCCCGGTTGGTACTGTGGTTAGTAAAAAAAAGGGATCAGGAATGTTACAGGATCCGGACAGGCTGTATGAGATTTTTAGTAAAGTATTTGATGATAATATAACATGTGAAATTAAATTTACAGTTAAGACACGCCTTGGATTGGCGGATTCTCACGAGTTTGAAAACATATTACCTGTTTTAAACAAATTTCCTTTTGGGGCTGTGATTATTCATCCAAGAATACGGACTCAAATGTATAAAGGAACTCCTGACATGGATATGTTTAGATGGGCATATGAGAATAGTAAAAATCCTGTCGGATATAATGGGAACATATTCACACCTGATGATTATAAAAACATTGTGGAAAAATTCCCCAATTTATACGAAGTTATGATGGGACGGGGGCTTGTTGCAAATCCGGGATTGGCAAGAGAGATTAAAAATGGTAAGAAAATGTCTTTTGAAGAATTAAAAGGGTTTATGACAGATCTTCAGGATAATTACAAGATAGAGATTCCTGCCGATGAATCCATAATGCATAAGATGAAAGAAATATGGTTTTACGTGGGGAATCTTATTACGAAAGAGGATGGATCAAGCGCGGAACAATTGATTCACAAGATTAGAACCGCAAAAAATATAGCTGAATACAGAAATGCAGTCAGAGCAGTTTATCGAGAATGTATTATGAAAACAACATGACATCAAGACAACACGATGTGTTGATGTAAAGAATACCTATTCTCCGGGATGATCTTTCATGAGCATTTCATGAATAGCCTGTGCCAATACAGCGTCCGGAGCGGCTTTTAACTTTTTTGCCTTAATACCTTCTTCAGGATGTGCTGGAATATCCTGTAATTCTTCTTCATTTGTTTTTTCTGCGCCCATAATCCCCTCCAATATATGAGTTTGCTGATATATCTATATAATATCACTATTGAAGGAAATGGGATATATTTTCATTAAAGTGCGAAAAAACGTATAAAATCGTTGATTTAGCTGATAGGTAGTGGTAGAATTGCTTTAGTTTCAAAAAAACCTAAAAGGGGGAATAAAAATGAATAAGACAGAACTTGTAGAAGCTATTGCAAAGGAGACTGGCCTTTCTAAGAAGGATTCTGAGAAGGCAGTTAAGGCTTTCATTGATGTAGTTTCAAAAACACTTAAGAAGAAGGATAAGGTTCAGCTTGTTGGCTTTGGTACATTTGAGACCACAAAGAGAGCTGCAAGAACAGGTAAGAACCCTCAGACTGGTGATACCATCAAGATTCCTGCTTCTGTTGCTCCGAAGTTCAAGGCTGGTAAGGCTCTGAAGGATCTTGTAAACAAGAAATAATTTGGATTATGAACTTAGGCCCCGGAGTACTTTGGTATTCCGGGGTTTTTTTATTTTTTAACAAAAGAGGATTTATTTATGAAAAGATTTATTAAGTCATTTGTAGTCACACTTGTAATTGTACTGGCAATTGGTGCCATCTACCTTTATAGTAAGGATTCACTTTTTAAGAGTGAAAATGCAGATGGTACTGAACAGGCAGGTTCGGAAAATGCGGATGGAACAAAGGATGGTGGGATAACAGGTGCTATTGAAGATGCTAAAAAGGAAGTCATTAAAAATGTGGCTAAGACAGTAGTAGATAAGGCAGTAGAGCAGTATGCAGGTGAATCCAGTTCACAGGTAAAAGAAATGCTTGACTCAGTATCTGAGGAAGATAAAGATAAGGTAGCAGATATTCTGGTAGATAATATGTCAATTGATGATATTTCAGATGTTCAGGAATACATAACTAATCAGGATGTTGGCGGTCTTAAGGAATATGCCAAGGATAAGCTTACAGAAGAGGATTATTCAGAACTTACAGATATCCTTGAAAAGTATTCTTCTGAAGCTGCAGAAAAGTTGGATGGAGTAACAAACTAATATATGGGAAAAAAACATATGACGGTTGCCGAAGCTGTTAATACCAAGCTTTCGTTAAAAGAATGCCTGATTGGTGAACCGTTTTTTTATAGGAAGGTCGCGCTGGTAGTATTACCAATGATCATCCAGAATACACTTTCTAATATTGTCAGCCTGCTTGACAATGTAATGGTCGGGCAGGTTGGTACACTTGCGATGTCAGCTGTTGCCATAGTCAACCAGCTGATGTTTGTTTTTATGCTGTGTATTTGGGGTGCTTTGGCTGGTGCAGGAATATATGGTACACAGTATTTTGGGAAGAGAGATTATGACGGTGTAAGATATACTATGAGGTTTAAGCTTATAGTAGCGTTAATTATAGCTTTTACATCTATAGGGATATTCTTTTTTGCAGGTGAAAACCTTATAAACTTATATATATCAGCAGATACTTCAGCTGAGGAAGCGGCAATGACACTTAGTCTTGCAAAGAATTACCTGTATATTATGCTTATTGGAATAATCCCGTTTTCCTTAACACAGGTGTATGCCGGAACAATTCGAGAATCAGGGAAAACGACTCTTCCTATGGTAGCAAGTATGACTGCCATGATAGTTAATTTTGTTTTTAATATACTTTTGATCTTCGGATATTTGGGATTTCCTAAGCTTGGAGTTACAGGAGCAGCAATAGCGACTGTTATTTCAAGATTTGTGGAGGTCGGAATAATTGTAATTAGGGCGAAGTTAAGTCGCGATAAGTACGAATTTCTTATAGGAGTTTATAAGAATTTCCATGTTCCGACACATTTAATCTGGCCAATTATGTCAAAAACACTTCCGCTTTTAGCTAATGAATGTCTTTGGAGCATGGGGCAGGCCGTACTTTTGCAGAGCTATTCAATTCGAGGAATAGAGGTTATTGCTGCCATTAATATTGCAAATACAATTGCTCAGATTTTTAATGAGGCATTCATTTCGCTGGGTAATTCTACATCAATAGTGGTGGGACAGGAGCTTGGAGCTGAGCATTATGTGAATTCCAGGATATATGCCTGGAGAATGGCGACTCTTAGCATAACCAGCTGTCTTGTTATGGGATCGCTTTTATTCCTTGTGGCTCCGATTATTCCACAGGTTTATAATACTGAACCTGCAATCCGTAACCTTGCGACAGAGTTCATAAGGGTTGTAGCAGTTGTTATGCCCCTGAATGCTTTTGCAAATGTGGCTTATTTTACCCTTAGATCAGGCGGAAAGACCTTTATTACATTTCTTTTTGACAGTTGTTTTACCTGGGCTGTAAGTGTTCCTGTATCAAGAATTCTGGCAGGATATACAGTAATGCCTGTGGAGAACGTGTATTTTTGTGTATGTGCCCTTGAATTTTTAAAATGTGTAATTGGTTTTATTCTTGTGAAAAAGGGTGTCTGGGTAAGAAATATAGTTCAGGAAAGCCGGTGAAAATAATAAACGCGTTATAAAGATTTTATATTTCTATATCTCACAAAGGTTGTATCATGTGATATTCTTTCTATGCAGGGAACTTTTCTTGAGTGATAGGGAGAGCAATATGGACACAGATAAGCCGGCATGGATACTGAAGGAAAAAATTTTTTCAGAGGATCACATGTTTACACGCCTGATGGGATATGCTTTAAACGAAAATCTCTCAGAAACTTATCAGGCCTTATACTACGCAAGAGATAAGCATGAAGGTCAGGAAAGAAAGAAAAACGCTGTTACAATGGAAGATATTCCATATATAACGCATCCTTTAATGATGGCCTGTCACGCACATGCAATGGGAATAAAGGATGATCAGGTATTAGCTACAATTCTTTTACATGATGTATGTGAGGATTGCGGTGTAAAACCGGAAAAATTACCATTTTCGGAACCGGTAAAGCGGGCAGTTGCATTGTTGACTAAACCGGACAACTTCTCTAATACAGAAGAAGAGAAGAAGCGCTATTTTGACGGGATAGCAACGGATAGTATTGCATCTATAGTAAAAGCGCTGGACAGATGCAATAATGTCTGCCTCATGTCATTATCATTTTCTACAAAAAAGATCATTGAATATGTAGAGGAGACTCAGGACTATGTATATCCTCTTTTGGAAAAGATGAAATATGATAATCCGGAGTATAACGATGCGGTTTTTTTAATTAAATATCAGCTCAGAAGTACAATAGAAACAATAAAATCATTTATATTAAAATCATAGCGCATGTAATTGATAAAACCCACAGTCCATGCGGACTGTGGGTTTTTTAGGAGTTATAGACAAGAAGGAAGGAATCTTCTTATCCCATAATAGCTTCTACATTGTACTCAGAAACGGAAGGATCATAAGGAATTACTGTTCCGGCGATTTCCTGACCGTTTACAATAAGCTTTTTGATGCCCTTTTCAGCACCGTTTGTCTTCACAGAGATGTTGTATGTAGCTCCTCTGAATTTTCTTGTAAGCTCGAAATCACCAAAATCAGCAGGAACGCAAGGATCTACTGATAATCCCTTGTGTGTAGGATATATTCCGAGGATATACTGTGAGATATTTACAAAGGTCCATGCAGCAGTTCCTGTAAGCCAGCTATTCTTACCCTGACCATGGAACTTAGCATCCCTTCCTGCTACCATCTGTGAGTATACATAAGGCTCTGTGCAATGGATATCACTTATCTCCTCTACATAAGCCGGGCATGTCTTCTTATAGATCTCAAATGCTCTGTCGCCATGTCCGAGGACTGTCTCTGCAATAGAAACCCAAGGGTTATTATGGCAGAAGATACCGGCATTCTCTTTGTATCCCGGAGGATATGAACTAACTTCACCAAGCTCTAAATGGTATTCTGTATAGGCAGGCTGAAGAATCATTACACCATATTTGGTATCAAGACGCTCTTTAACGCTCTTGAGGGCCTTCTCGGCAAGACCTTCCTTAACACCGATTCCTGCA
>JAEEGL010797493.1_pt1 | contig 13968 bp, 13 predicted proteins | sample 9134231 | NCBI WGS metagenome assembly JAEEGL01 (sample SAMN16246548, study PRJNA631951) | gut metagenome | biome: gut microbiome; feature: rumen; material: fiber-attached | host: Bos | place: Iran: Karaj | collected 2018-10
AGGCGTACTTGAGGAACTCCTCGCGGGTGAGGTCCTCCTTGGAGATGCCCATGCCCTTGAGCTTCGCAACCACCTTACTTTCAGTGGCTATGGAAGCGTGGTCGGTTCCGGGGACCCAGCAGGCGTTCCTGCCGTCCATGCGCGCCTTGCGGATCAGCACGTCGTTCAAGGTATTGTTCAGCACATGACCCATGTGCAGAATGCCCGTCACGTTCGGCGGAGGTATCACGATGGTATAAGGCTCCCTTTCGTCCGGTTCGGAGTGGAAAAACTTGTTCTCAAGCCAATAGGCATACCACTTGTCCTCCACTTCGGAGGCATTGTATTTTGCCGTCAATTCCATTATTGCAGTTTTTGTTTTATAATCTCATTATCGTACAAATATACTCTTTTTTTGTTAACTTTGCTTGCATGAGAAGGATGTTTTCGCTCCTGGCGGTCATGTTGCCGCTGATTCTGTCCTCCTGCGGAGGGGGCAACGACTGGCTGACGATGTATGTCGGCACATACTCCGACGGATTCTACGCTTACCTGCTCAACCAGCGCAACGGCAAGCCCGGCGAAGTTCCTTTCGCAAAGGCGCCGATGCCCAACCCCTCTTACCTTGCAGCCGACGGCGACAGGGTTTACGCCGTCAGCGAAATGCCGGACTCCACAGCAGCGGTCTATGCCTGGCATCTTTACACGCGCGTTTTCGAAAAACTGGGGTCACAGCTTACCGGCTTGCCTTCGGGCGGCGAGGATCCGTGCTACGTCGCCGTCGGTAACGGTCTGCTGGCCGTCGCCAACTACAGCGGCGGCACGCTGGCGCTCTACCGCCTGCTGCCGGGCGGCGGCATTGCCCCGCCCGACTCCCTGCTGCACTCCGGCACAGGAGGCCCCGACCTCTCCCGTCAAGCTGAGCCGCACGTGCATTGCGCAGTATTCGCCCCAGATGGCAAACACTTATTATTCAGCGAGTTCAGCGCCGACCGCATCGGCATCGTCGATATTGACGGACAGAACGTTTCCGGCTACCGCTGCGCGGCTCAGCTTCACGCCGATTACGGTCCGAGACACCTTCTCTTCGATGCTTCCGGCAAGCATCTTTATGTAATCGGTGAGCTTTCCGGCGACGTCACCGTCTTCGATTACAATGACGGTCTGCTTACCGAAAAGCAGACCATAAAGGCCGACCGTGTCGATGCCCGCGGGGCCGCCGACATCCATCTCTCCCCTGACGGGAGATTCCTGTACGCAAGCCTCAGGCTGCAGAATGACGGCATCGCCGTCTTCAAGGTCGGCGACGACGGCACACTCACCGACGTCGGTTACCAGAATACAGGCAAGCATCCCCGCAACTTCAACATCACTCCCAACGGACGTTTCGTGTTCGTAGCCTCCCGCGATGAGAACGCCATCGAGATCTACCGCCGCAACGCCCGGACCGGACTCCTTTCTGATACTGGAAGACGGATCCATACCGAGAAGCCTGTCTTCGTCGGCTGGGTTCCGAATAAATACACCGTTCATTAGTCTTTATTATGGATAACAACGAAAAGAAACCGTTCAGCCTCGAGCTCAAGCCCGAGATTGCCAGGGGGTCATATTCCAACCTCGCCATCATCTCGCACTCCCCCAGCGAGTTCGTAATCGACTTCGCAACGATGCTTCCGGGACTCCAGAAGCCCGAAATCTCCAACCGCATCGTAATGAACCCCGAGCATGCCAAGCGCCTGCTCAACGCACTTGCCGAGAACATCACGAAGTACGAGTCGCAGTTCGGAACGATAGAACTGAGGCCTCAGCAGCCCAAGGGTACGATCAACCTCGGCGACTTCATGAACGGCAACGGCGCAAAGTCATGAGCAGCCCTATAAGCAAGGAACGGCTGGAGCGCATCCGTGCAATAGCCTTCGACATCGACGGCGTAATGACTGACGGCGGCATCCTCGCGATGTCCGACGGAGACCTCCTGCGCGTCTTCGACGCCAAGGATTCCTTCGGCGTGAGGATGGCCAAGATGAACGGCCTTCACACCGGCATCATTACGGGCGGAAGCTCGGAGAGCATACTCAAACGCTTCAGCGTATGCGGGGTCGACGTTGATGACATCTATCTTCATTCAAGGATCAAGATCGAAGACTTCAATGCATTCTGCCAGAAGCATTCGCTTCTTCCGGAAGAAGTCATGTTCTTCGGTGACGACCTTCCCGATTTACCGGTCATCGAAGCATGCGGAATCGGTGTAGCCCCCGCTGATGCCGTTGAGGAAGTGAAGCAGGCCGCTGACTTCGTCTCACCCTTCGGCGGCGGCCACGGATGTGTCCGCCATGCCGTTGAAATGGTACTCAAGGTCCAGGGACGCTGGCATCTCGACGACGCCCTGTACAAGAAGATGTTCTGAGCCATGGACCTGCACGGAAAGAGGATCATACTCGGGAGCGGATCTCCCCGCAGGCGCGAACTGCTGGCAGGGATGAACATCGAGTTCACCGTGGATACCGGCAACTCATTCGAAGAGACGTACGACCCTTCCACTCCCCATGAAGATGTGCCTGCACTGATGTCCGAGGGCAAGTCCCGCGGCTTCCACAGGCCCCTGGAAGATGACGAAATACTGATCACATCCGATACGATGGTGCTTTGCCACGGCGACAAGGAGCATTCCCCCATACTCGGAAAGCCACATTCGCGGGAGGATGCGGTACGGATGCTCCGGCTGCTGTCAGGCCGTGAGCACGAAGTCATCACGGCCGTGACGCTTCGGAGCCGGGACCGCATGCTGACCCGCTCCGACTCTACCATAGTCGTCTTCAAGGAGCTGACCGACAGTGAGATAGATTACTATGTAGACAACTGTAAGCCCTATGACAAGGCCGGGGCCTACGGCATCCAGGAATGGATAGGCCTGACCGGCATCACCGGCATACGCGGTTCATATTTCAACGTCGTCGGCTTCCCTACACACCTTGTTTATGAAATGCTGCTTGCATTCCTCTAAGTTTTTTTTTGCAGATTAACAAAACTTGCTTATCTTTGCACCCACGAAACACGAAGCTTTAGCTCAGCTGGTTTAGAGCGCTTGCTTGACAGGCAAGAGGTCAGCAGTTCAAATCTGCTAAGCTTCACCAAAAAACCGACGCAAAAACGTCGGTTTTTTTGTTATATCAGCAGGTCGTCAATCTTGATCTTGGGGACGTGGTGGACTCCGTCGGCGGTGCGGTAGTAGCGGAGGTCTGAGCCTGCGGAGACCTCGTCCAGGACGATGTTCTCAGTACCCTTGCCGATGGCGAGGACTGCGAGAGGATCGAGCGTAAGGCCGAGGGCCTCCTTGACTTCCTGGCGGTTGAATGCCTTGACAATCAAGGCATTCAACCCGATTTCCACGGCCTTGAGCGCCATGCTTTGCAGAGATATCCCCAGATCTATATCCACCACGGGAGACTCGGCTTCAGTACTGCATACGACAATGAAAGCCCTGGGCTCGGTCCCCGGGGCCGGCAGATGCAGCTCCGGAAGATAGCCGCCGAGACGGAGAAGACTGCAGAAAGACTCTCCTCCACCGGCTGCATCAAGAAGCCTGAAGCGGAGGGTCTGGGCATTGCGTCCGGACGGGAGTTTGGGATTGACCGACACTATGGCCTCGAGTTGGCGCATGACAACCTCGTAGGAGGTATCGTAAGCCCTGTGACTGCGGTTCCTGCGCAGCAGGGTATCCAGCGATGGAGTATTGCGGCGGACGACCGTCCGGCCGCTCCTGAGCGCTTCCTCGCGCCTTTCGAGATAATTGTCGGCCATAATTGACTATATTTGCACAATAAAAAAAAAGAGTCGTCGGCGCTCACGCGTGGACCACTCATACTAACCACATAATTAATAACACTAAAACTAATAACCAATAAGTTGAGTAAGCAGAACTGCTTAATAAGAGCCTCAACTCGAATGCAAAGGTACAACTTATTTTTGATTCTGCAAATTTTTTTGAAAAAATTTTGAAAAATTTTTAATATGGGGTTCAGAAACTTGATTTTCAGCGAAATAAACTATAATTTGCACCCCGAAAACAAGTGTACAAACATATTAGAAAAATGACCTCCAGACGCGCCTGAGAGCCTTATTAAAGATAATTAAAAACATTTTCAACCTTTTAATGTTTTAAATTGTAAGCAAAAGCGCCCATTTCATGAACAGATTTACATATCCCTTCTGTTACACCCCGGCCCCGGAAATCGTTGCTGCCGCCGGGCGGATCATAGCCCGCATCGACGCTTGTCCGGAGCTCCGTAACATATTCAGGGAAGGCAAGATGATGGGTGTGCTGATGGTGGAGGACAAAGAAGGGCAAAAGGATTTCCTATATGGATTCTCCGGTCTCGCGGGCGGAAGGAGCGCCGTGGAAGGTTTCGTTCCGCCCATCTTCGACCTTACCGATCTGGACGGGCATTTCAGGAAGGAGGAGGCCGGAATCTCCGTATTGAACCGCAGGATCCGCGAATCGTCCGATCCGGAGGAAGCCGCCGGGCTGAAGGCCCTGCGCAAGGAGATGTCAGTAGCTCTGCAGGACTGGCTTTTCAGGCAGTACGTTGTACTGAACGCTCTGGGAGAGAGAAAGACCATACTCGACATATTTGCGGAACGGGGGCTGACGCCTCCCGGAGGGACCGGTGACTGCGCCGCTCCGAAGCTTCTCCAGTACGCTTATCTACATGGACTCAAGCCGTTGGCCATGGGAGAGTTCTGGTACGGAGAATCACCTGTGCACGAGGTGCGCAGGCAGGGTTGCTTCTACCCCTCCTGTACCGGCAAATGCGGTCCTTTGCTGGCCTATATGCTTCAGGGACTCGACGTCGAGCCGAACCCGCTTGAAGAAGACTCCCCCTTTGCGCAGGAGGACTTCAGCATCGTCTACGAGGATGAAAGCATAATAGTGGCTGACAAGCCGTCAGGGATGCTGGCGGTGCCGGGGCGGACGCTGAAGGTCTCCCTCCAGGAGCGCCTGCAGCGCCGTTCGGGCCCCGGCACTGACATCCGGGCCTGCCACAGGCTGGACATGGACACTTCCGGACTGATTGTCTTCGCCAAAGGCACGGACATCCTTGCCAGACTTCAGCAGCAGTTTGAAAGGCACGAAATACAGAAAACGTACATAGCCAGGCTCTGCCCCGGAAAGCCCTTGGGGCAAAGCGGGCGCATTTCGCTGCCGCTGATGCTGGACTATGACGACAGACCCAGGCAAATGGTTGATTTCCAGGACGGAAAGCAAGCCGTGACGGACTGGGAACTTCTGCAGAATCTGCCAGGCGGGGAGGCGCTGGTGCGCTTCACTCCCCTGACGGGGCGCACGCACCAGCTGCGCGTCCATGCGGCCCACCCGCTCGGCCTCGGCCGGCCGATCGCGGGCGACCGCCTGTACGGCGGCGGCTCCGGCAGGCTCTGCCTGCACGCCGCCACCATCACCTTCACACACCCGCGCACCGGAGAGCACCTGACTTTCACTTCTGAAATACCCTGGGACTGAACTTGATAGATAATGAAACTGCTTAATCGAATCAGCATTTTACTTCTGGCCTTATTACCGGCCGCGGCAATTCAGGCACAGACTCGGACAGAAACAATTGACAGCGTGAAGGTTACGGCAACACGTATACCCGTGGCTCTACAGAGCACCGCACGCATCGTAACGCTGCTGGACAGCATGACCATAGCATCTACGCCCGCCGAGACCGTCAACGACCTGCTCAAATATACGTTGGGCGTGGACGTCCGGCAGCGTGGCGCGATGGGCATGCAGACGGACATCAGCATACGCGGCGGCACCTACAACCAGGTCGCCGTGCTTCTCGACGGGATTAACATTACTGACCCCCAGACAGGGCATAATTCATTCGATTTCCCGGTGAATATCTGCGACATCGAACGGATAGAAATCCTCGAAGGCCCTGCGTCCCGGGTTTACGGGACATCATCGCTTCTGGGCGCCGTCAATATCGTCACGCGCAAGGAAACAGGAAATGCGGCGACCGTCAGCCTGGAAGGCGGTTCATTCCGATCCCTCGGCGCGACCGCATCCGTCGGACTTGTGCACAAGGGAGGCTTCAACAGCATATCTGCAGGCTACCAGCGCAGCGACGGCTTCAGCCGCAATGCCGCCGGCGGCCTGAACGGGGACTTTGGAGCGTTCAAAGCCTTCTGGCACGGCGGGCACGAATTCAGCCGGAGAATCGTCAGCTGGCAGGCCGGCGTCAGCAACAAGGATTTCGGTTCCAGCACCTTCTACAGCGCCAGATACGACGACCAGTTCGAGCATACCCTGAAAGCCTTCGCCTCCGTCAAGTCGGAGGGCAAGGGCAGGATGCACTTCTCCCCTGCCCTGTATTGGAATCACGGAGAAGACCGCTTCGAACTGTTCAGGAATGCACCGGATAAATATCCTTTCAATCACCACAGGACCAACGTAGCAGGAGCCAACATGAACTTCCGGCTCGAATCCAGCCTGGGAGAGACCGCGTTCGGCGCCGAAGCCAGACACGAGCGGATAGTGAGCACCAACCTCGGAGACCGGCTTGACAATCCCCGCGGCGTCTATGTCTGCGGCCTCGCGCGGACTGCTTTCAACGTCTTCCTCGAGCATCACGTCTCGGTCGGGAGGCTCTCTGCCTCAGCTGGCCTGACTGCAGTCTATAATACGGGGAACCGGGAGGGGATGAAGGTATTCCCGGGGATCGACGCCAATTTCCGGATTTCGGACGCCCTGCGCCTCTATGCCTCGTACAACACATCCTACCGGATGCCCACCTTCACGGAGCTGTACTATTCGGTGGGCGGACACCTGGCCGACCCGAATCTGAAAGCCGAGAAACTTCGCGCCCTCGAGGGCGGCTTGAAATACCTAGGCCGTGGCATACGGGCCACAGCGTCAGTGTATTACAACCGGGGCTATGACCTGATCGACTGGATCAGGGACGCTTCCGTAGGCGATGACGCCCCATGGACGTCGGTAAACCATACCCGGCTGAACACTCTCGGACAGGAGGTTTCCGTACGGCTGGCCCTTCCCGAACTGTTCGGCACGAAACGGATGATCCTACGTTCCGTCAGCCTCGGATACAGCCACCAGTCGCAGGACAAGCAGCTGGAGGAGCATCTGAGATCCCTCTATTCCCTGGAATACATACGCCACAAGGTTGTAGTACAAGCTGACTTCAGGCTCTGGGACAAGTTTTCGGCCGACCTGTCATGGCGCTATGTGGACCGCAATACAGGGTCGGACCTCATGAAGCCTTATTCCTTGCTGGACACCAAGTTAAGCTATGATTTCACGCACCTGAACCTGTATCTGCGGGCGAACAACGTGATGAACCGGACCTGGTATGACTTCGGAGACATTCCCCAGCCCGGGCTCTGGATCATGGCCGGAGCCTCGTGCAAGCTTCCCTTCTGATTGAAAAGGGACGCATTTACCGGCGGATGCTGCGGTTGGCGAGGTTGATGCGGTTCTTGAAGGTGGTCCTGCCCTTGTAGTAGAAGAGTGCAAGGGTGTTGTCATCCTCGAAGTAGATGTTGTTCAGGAGCTTATCCCTGTTCTTGTCCTTGCAGACCGGCTCGCACCAGACCAGGATGTAATTCTTGTAAGTCTTTGAGTATGCGACGATGACGGTATAGTCCCTGATATCGAACATCGCAGCGGTAAAGCCCTTGGAACTGTCCTTGTCGCGCGAACGGGCGGTCTTGAAGCCAGCTACCAGCGAGCTCTCTTCGTCCAGGGCGCCGAAGTTCAGGCGCGATGCCCTTGTCTCCGCCTCGGGATTCTTCTCCAGCCACCATGCTATGGAGTCATCTGTGAGGGCGTCAGCTTTGGCAATTGGAACCAGGCGGGAGTCGGAATTGATGCGGTTCAGAAGCCAGGCGTTTTCCGGCAGGACGACCATTGAAAGGGCTTCAGGACACTGGCCTTCAATCTTCAGTCCATCCTTGACGGACATGTCGCGGCCATAGAACATAGCGTGGTTCACAGAACCCTCGGAAGGCTCGTAAAGGGAGGCGACATACTCGATGCCCTTATGGTTATCTGCGCTATTTATATAGTTGAAGGATAAATATTTCTTATCGTTTATCTCAACCATTTCCACAGGTCCGTCAAGCCGGCAGTCGACCAGCTTGGAGTCGAGATTGTAACGCTCCGGGGAGGACGTTTCCGCGAGCGTCCAGGTGCCGTCGGCACCGAGCGCGCAGCGGTACAGGCGCAGCGCGCCGTCCACGGCCGCGAGGCCGAGGGCGTAGTCGCGGTTGGCGCGACGCCAGCCCACGGCGTCAGCAACCTCCGGAGCAAGGGCACGCACAGCCGCCAGCGCCTCCTCCCTGGAGAGCGGGCTGGTATTATGACGGGCAATGATCTCCTCCACCTGAGCTGCTATAGGCGAATCAGGATGCGCCGCGGCAAACGCCTCCACGGCCTCCGCATCCTCCTTGTCCACGGCTGCAAACAAAGTAGAGTCCTTGAGAGTAAGGATCTCCAGGCTGTAGACTGAATCCGGATATTTGTTCAGGAACTTGTCATAGGCCTTTATCGAAGGCTTCTTGAGGGTCTTGTTATACAGCTTGGTCTCGGCCGGTGTCTGGGCAGAAAGGGAGATTGTGGCCAGCGCAAGTGCGGCAGCTATGGAAAAGAGTCGTTTCATGGTTTCAAAATTACACACTATGCCCGACAACTCCAAAAGTGGTGCCGCGGGCGACCTTCCTGTACACATGGATGAATGCCGGCACGAGGAACAGATTGGCTGCGATCCACGCTATTCCGTCGCCGAGGCAGATGGCAGTATATCCGAGCGGGGCCACCAGAAGCAGGCTTACGAGGACCCTGGCTATCATCTCCATTACACCCGACCACATGGCCAGGCTCGTGAATCCCAGCCCCTGAATGGAGTACCTGAACAGGCACAGCGTACCCAGCAGGAAGAAGAACGAAACGGATACACGGATGTAACGTACAGAAGCGGCAATTATCTCAGTATCAGTCGAATCTACAAAAATTCGCGACAGCGTACCCGCCATCGGCCAGACGAACGCGAAGCACGCGATGCAGTAGATGGCAATCATTGCCAAACAGGCCTTCACCCCTTCGATAACCCTTTCCGGCTTGCCCGCACCGATGTTCTGGCCGCAGAAAGTGGTCATTGCGATGCCAAGGCTCTCAAGTGCCACCATAAACAGCATCTTGATGCGCATCCCCGCAGCGAAACCCGCCACGTACACCGTTCCGAGGGCGTTGTTGGAACTCTGGATCATTATGCTTCCGATGGCGGTGATGGAGAATTGGAGGCCCATCGGCACGCCAAATCCCAACAGTTGTGCGGACGCTTCCCTGCTCAGCCTGCGGTCCCCGGGGCACTCGCGCAGGACGTCGTAATTGCGCATCATGAAGCGGTAACTGAGGATGGCCGAAACGCCCTGGGCCAAGACCGTTGCGACGGCGGCACCCGCCACGCCCCAATGGAAGACAAGTATGAACAGCAGGTCTAGGGCGATGTTGAGGGCTGTCGAGAACACCAGGAAAAGGAAAGGTGTCCGGCTGTCACCAAGTGCCCGTATTATGCTGGCCAGCAGGTTGTAAAAGAAGGAGCACGGTATGCCGATGAACAGGATCAGGAGGTATGTGTAAGCCCATTCGAATATGTCTTCAGGGACATGGATCCAGGTGACGATGCTGCGGCAAAGGAGTGACGCGGCAACTGCCAGCGTAAGCGAAATCCCTGCAGCCAGGACCAGTGCGTTGAACACATACCGTCGCAGGGCGGGATAGTCGCGAGCGCCGAAGGCCTGCGCGACCGGGATCGCCATGCCGCCGGCACAGCCGTTGCAGAAGCCAAGGATGAGGAAAGTGATGGATGTGCTGGCACCGATGGCAGCCAGGCAGCCAACGCCTAGGAAATTGCTCACTATGGCGGAGTCCGTCAGCAGATAGAACTGCTGGAGGACGTTTCCCAGAAGGATGGGAACCGTAAACGCCAGAAGAAGGCGGAATGAGTTCCCGTGGGTAAGTTCCCTGGCTTGGCCGGAAGACATGATACACTACTACTCGTTAAGCGGGCGCAAAATTATAAAAAAATCTTTATTTTTGTACTGCATATGAGACTGGTTATACAAAGGGTATCGGAAGCGTCCGTAACGGTGGACGGCGAATGCATCGCCTCCATCGGATGCGGCCTGCTGATACTTGTAGGCGTTGAAAACGGCGACACCGAGCAGGATGCCGCGTGGCTGGCGGCCAAGGCCGCGGCTCTCCGCATTTTCGACGACGAGGACGGCGTAATGAACCGTTCAGTCGTCGATGTGGACGGCGGGCTGCTCGCAGTCTCGCAGTTCACCCTGACCGCCTCCACCCGCAAGGGGAACCGGCCCTCGTACATCCGGGCGGCCGGCCATGAGCTGGCGGTGCCGCTCTACGAGCGCTTCTGCCAGCTCCTCTCCGATGCCTCCGGCCGCCCGGTGCAACGCGGCATTTTCGGCGCTGACATGAAAGTCCGGCTCTTGAACGACGGGCCGGTCACCATAATCATTGATTCAAGACTGAAAGAATAAATACTTATGGCACACAAGATTACGCTCCCGCTTCCGAAAGGGTGGGACATTGAGCAGGATTTGATCCTGGAAGAGGGCGAGGAAGTCGTCTCCTATTATGCATCCCCCGGCGAGGACGCCTCCGCCGACAGCGAAGGAGCTTCCATAGAGCTCTATGTCGGCAACACTCCCGCCGACTCCGATGCCAAGATAGAATGCATCAACTCCTATATGGAAGCCATCGGGGTGGAAGAGGGCGAGGAAGTTCCCGTCCGCGAGATCCCATTCCTCGGACAGGCAGGATGGTACTATGACGCCGAGGACGACGAGGGAGCCCCCGTCATCCTCATCTGCGTGGAAGTCAGGCCGGGCACGCTCGTCATGGCCATCCTCGCCCACAGGGACGAGGAGAACCTCGACGAACTCCTCAGCTATGTCGACGAGAACCTCGAGATAGACTAGATCTCCTCCTGACGGAAATAATCGAAATCCGCTGCGCCGCCAAGTTCCTTGGTGGCGTAGTTGTATAATGCAGAGCGGTAGCCGGTGAAGTAATCGAGGGTATAGCGCATCTTCAGTTCGTAATCCACAGGGATCCAGGTCATCTCGTCGAACGAATACTGCATGCGGGCAGTATCGTCGGTGAAATTGTAGTCGATGCGGAGGAAAGCGGTCTCGCCGCGCATCGGGGTGCGCAGGATGTCACCGTTGCGGTCGACGGCCACAAGGTCCTTGGAGCCGTCGTCCGCCACCTGGATCTCCAATGCGCAGAAATTGCTCTGGAAGGCGCACAGGCCGGCATGGTCGCCAGGCTTCATGGAGGAGGCATCGATCTTGGTCTCGCTGTAGCAGCCGGGCGTTACGGTGCGCTGGGTAAGCGTGTTGCGGGCATCGGCTATGCGCTCCGCAAGCTGACCCGTGGTCAGGCGGAGCCAGCCCGGCCGCTCGGTCACCGACCAGCATCCGTCCAGCGGCTTGTGATTCCACTGCCAGACAAGAGCGAGGTCCTTATTGTCTTGATACTCAAATTCATCGCTCGCCCAGACATAGTTCTCGCCCTCTTCCGTGAGCTGCACCTCGAACTCCTTCATGGGAACTCCGTTGTCGCCCATCATCGGCCATCCGTCCACCCAGGTGACTGGCTGGAGCGTCGGTATGCGGCCGACTGCACCGTGATCCTGGAACATCACCGCATACCAGTCCCCGAACTGGGTGTCGAAGATGGCGCCCTGCGCCACTCCGTCCCCGCGGCCGTCGAAGGCACCCTGCAGGACGACCTTGCTCTCGTATTCTCCGAGAAGCTCCTTGCTGCGCCAGCAGGTCTCGGTCCGTACTCCGCCACGCGGCCAGCTGATCTCCAGCACATAGTAGTAATCGCCTATATGGTAGATGTGCGCGCCTTCGGCCCGCAGATTGACCCCCTCCCTCGGCGAGGAGATGAGCAGCTGGTCCACTCCCCCTTCCTTGACGCCGCTGAGATCGGGCTCCAGTTCGGTGATGCGCAGGTCACCGTTGCCCCAGACGCAGTACACGCGCCCATCCTCGAAGAGAAGCGAGGCATCGTGCATCGCGAGGTCGATGACGTTGCGCTCCCAGTAGCTGCTCTCGATATCCTTCGTCCGAAAGACATAGGTCTTGTGCTGGTCGTTGGCGATGAAAAGGGCATAATACACACCGTCGACATACCGGAGCGTCGTCGCCCACTGGCCGCGCCCATAAGCGTGGCGGCCCCCGTCACGGAGATTGTAGATGTCGTCATCCTCCAGGCAGTCGTAGATATAGCTGACGATCTGCCAGTGCACAAGGTCCTTCGATTTCATGATCGGCGCCCCGGGACAGAAATACATGGTGGTGCTCACCATATAATAGGTATCTCCCACCCGGATCACATCGTTGTCAGGGATGTCAGTACCCGTCAAAGGATTGATACACAATGTAGTACCATGCTTGGGCGCACAGCCTGCCAAAAGGAAAAGGCCCATAACCAGGCCTGCCAGGATTCTTCTCATAACTTCTGAAAGGTCAATTTTTCACAAATTTAATCAAAACTGTTTTCAGATTACGAAAAAATATCTATCTTTGCATCCGCATTCGGGGTATTAGCTCAGTTGGTAGAGCGTTTGAATGGCATTCAAAAGGTCAGGAGTTCGATTCTCCTATGCTCCACAAAAATCCCTCTCAGAGCAGTCTGAGGGGGATTTTTCGTATCTAGTGTAGCAAATAGTGTATCATTTTAGGTCTATTATCGCAATGAAACGTTGCTCGAAGACAGGCGACGATTTGTGGAAACAAATGAACACGATTTTGATGAGGCATACTAACTCAGTCTTAAGATTTGTGCCGCTCATTGATAATCGCTACCTTTGTCTTTTGTAAAGAATACCCCGTGTCCTTCTTCAATCGTATATTCTCCGACAGGCGCAACAAGCCTAAAGAGGCTCCCAAGAAAACGGAGCCGGCCATAGGTATACCAGAAGCGCCGACAGCTGAATATGCCAGATTGCTTCAGTTCACCCAGCGCTTGAATTCGCTCCTCCTGGAGGACAGATATCTGGCCCGCAGCGACTATAAGCAGCTGATTGACGAGTATGCGGACATCAACACCTTCTTCCAAAATCAGAAGACCGCTACCACTCTCGAACTGTATTGTGATAAGTTCGCCATACCAGCCTCATCCGTTGAGGCTTTCCTGCGGAATTATGCCGACCTCTCAGACCTCCGAGAAGGTTCCACTGGCATCCAGCAGCACAACCATACCTTCCTGCAGCGGCATTTGGAAACCGACAAGCATTATCTGGACACGATTCTATCTAAAGTCGACCCCGCCATCTCCCTGGACGAAGAGCAGCGCAAGGTGGTTCTCACGGACGAGGACTATATGCTGGTAGTGGCAGGCGCAGGAGCCGGAAAGACTACCACGGTGGCCGCCAAAGTGAAGTACCTGGTCGAGAAGAAGGGCGTTAAGCCCGAGCAGATTCTTGTTATATCCTTCACCAATAAAGCCGTTGGAGAGCTTCAAGACAAGATTAATAAGTCGCTGAGAATCAATTGCCCCGTCACGACATTCCACAAGACCGGCTATGCCATCCTTCGGAAGCAGGATGCCGATAAGAAGAACGTAGTGGATAGCGGCTATATGTTCGATGTCATCAATAACTACCTTAAGAACGATGTCCTCCGGGAGTCGGATATGGTGAATAAATTGATCCTGTTCTTTGGCAGTTATTTCGATGCACCATACGAGGGCGATGACCTAAACGCCTTTTTCAACTACATTTCGAAGGCCGATTTCTCCACTATGCGTTCCAATATGAACGAGTACGTGGAGACCATCACCAACAAGCGTACCGGCAAATCTATCACCATTAACTACGAATCCCTCCGCTCTTCGCAGGAGGTGATGATTGCAAACTTCCTGTACCTACACAA
>JAEEGL011478665.1_pt1 | contig 13968 bp, 14 predicted proteins | sample 9134231 | NCBI WGS metagenome assembly JAEEGL01 (sample SAMN16246548, study PRJNA631951) | gut metagenome | biome: gut microbiome; feature: rumen; material: fiber-attached | host: Bos | place: Iran: Karaj | collected 2018-10
GGGTTATGACCCTGGCGCGCGGGGCGTTCCTTGATCGAAAAGGTGCCAAAGCTGGGCATCATGAATTTGCCTTCTTCACGAATGCACTTGATCACCTCGCGGATCGTATCGTCCACCACTTCTCCCAGAAGCTTGATGGTCAGATTCTTGTCGTCAAACTTCTTGTGAAGCTGCTCAATCAATTCCTTCTTGGTCATCGTAAACCTCTCAGTTGATCGAATTCTTCAGTTCGGGAGCCGGCTTAAAGGTCACATTGCGGGACTCGGGAATCTCGATCTCTTCCTTCGTCTTGGGGTTGTGACCCTTGCGCGCCGCGCGGGTTTTAACGGTGAAGGTGCCGAACCCCATATGGGCATATTTGGCATCCGCCTTAATCCCATCGGCCATCGTGTCAAAAAGCGCATCGACGATCTCGCCGACCTGCTTTTTGGTGAGGGTTTCAAAGTGAGACTGAACGGCTGCGATCAGTTCTTTCTTGGTCATGGAGCCCATCCTTTGCTGTAACAGCGGGTTGGAAATGTAAAAAGACCGCAAAAACGACCGCACAATATTCACCGATTATTTCCAGTGTCAACGAAATTACAGTGATTTTTGAAAAGAAAATCTGGTCATTGAAACAAAAAATCTTCTATACCGGCACAGATTCCATTTTTGAGAGGGATTTTGATGCGCATCCTGGTCACCGGCGGCGCTGGATTCATCGGCTCAAGCCTCTGCGAAAGGCTCGCCTCTTTGGGCCACACCGTTGAAATCATTGACAATTTTAACGACTACTATTCGCCGCTCGTCAAACGACAAAATCTTTTCGACCTGATCCAGAAAAAAAACGTCCATCTCACCGAAGGCGACATCTGCGATCCTCAAATCCTTAACGAATGCTTCGCCCGATCGAAGCCCGATCGCGTCGTCCATCTGGCCGCATGGGCCGGCGTCCGCCCTTCCATCGAAAAACCGCTGCTTTACCAGAGGGTCAACGTCGAAGGCACCGCCGCGATCCTCGAAGCCTGCAGAACCCACGGCGTCCGTCACGTGATTTTCGCCTCCTCCTCCTCGGTTTACGGCGATCGCGAGCAGGTTCCCTTCTGCGAGGACGACAACGTCGATTTTCCGATCTCGCCCTATGCCGCAAGCAAAAAAGCCGGCGAGCTGCTCTGCCACGTCTGGCATCACCTCTACGGCTTAAACATTTATGCCCTCAGGTTTTTTACGGTCTACGGACCGCGCCAGCGACCGGATCTGGCGATCCATCATTTTGCAAAGCAGATGATGGCGGGCCTGCCCTGCGTGCTCTACGGCGACGGCAGCACGAGCCGCGACTACACCTATATCGACGACATCACCGACGGCATTCTCTCAGCCATCGATCGCGTAAACGGCTTTGAAATCGTCAACTTGGGAAACTCAACGCCCACGCGGCTGGATCAGCTGGTGCAGATGCTGGGTGAGGCGATGGGCATCACGCCCGAAATCCGCTTTGAGCCCACAAAGCCGGGCGACGTAACGCGCACCTTCGCGAGTACGGCCAAGGCTTCAAGATTATTGGATTATCACCCGAAGGTGAGCATGCAGGAGGGGCTTTCGCGCTTTGCAGAATGGTTTAAGGCGGGGCAAGGCCTGGCGGATCACACGGGCAAGGCCTGACCGCGACCGATCGCGTAATAGGTAAACCCGCGATTTTTCATGCGTTCCGGATCGTAGAGGTTGCGGCCGTCGAAAACCAGAGGCGCCTTTAACTTCGATTGGATCACCTCAAAATCGGGTCGGCGGAACTGGTTCCATTCGGTCACCACGCAGAGCGCGTCCGCACCCTCGAGGCAAGCGTAGGGATCGTCGCAAAGCTTCACCGCAGAGCCCAGATGCGCAAAGATCCGCGCCGCATTTTCCATCGCTTCGGGATCGTTGGCGTAAACTTCGGCCCCTGCCGCGCATAAACCTTCGATCAAATCGATGGCGGGCGCATAGCGCATATCGTCGGTGCGCGGCTTAAAGGCCAGTCCCCACACCGCAAACCGCTTGCCTTTCACGTCGTTTCCAAAATGAGCGAGCACTTTCTTCAGCAAAATCTGCTTCTGATCGGCGTTGACCGCTTCCACCGCTTCCAGAATCCGCAACGGATGCTGCATTTGGTTCGCCGTAAACGTGAGCGCGCGCACATCCTTCGGGAAACAGGACCCGCCGTAACCGGTGCCGGGGAACAAAAACGAGTAGCCGATGCGCGGATCCGCGCCGATGCCCTGACGCACGCATTCGATGTCGGCCCCTACGCGCTCCGCCAAGCACGCGAGATCGTTCATAAACGAGATCTTCGTTGCGAGGAGAGCGTTGGCTGCATATTTGGTCATCTCGCTCGAATAGACGTCCATGAACAGCATGCGGTCGTGGGTGCGGCAGAAGGGTTCGTACAATTCGCGCAGCACCGCCCGTGCTTTCTGGCCCGCATCGCCTGCAGGCGTCCCGATCACCACGCGATCGGGCTTGACAAAATCGTTGACCGCGTCTCCTTCTTTCAAAAACTCGGGATTCGAGCAGCAAACATAGGGGATTTGCGCGTTTTGCCCAATGATCTTCGAAATCTGTTCCGTGGTGCCGACGGGAACCGTCGATTTGGTCAGGATGATCTTTTGTCCATCGACCAGCACGTTTTCGCCGCTCTTCAGGCATTCGCCGATCGTCTCTGCAACCGCCTTCACGTAACGGAGTTCAGCGGAGCCGTCGTCGCCCTGAGGCGTGCCCACCGCAATAAAAATCACCGCCCCCGCGCGACAGGCTTCGTTCACATCGCTCGTAAACTGCAATCGCCGCGCGTCCAGGTTGCGTCGCACAATGTCGGAGAGGCCGGGTTCAAAAAAAGGCACCTCCGCGCGCTTCAGGCGTTGCACCTTTTGCTCGTCAATATCGGCACAAACGACCTGATTGCCCACGTCGGAGAGGCAAGCTCCCACAACCAGGCCCACGTAACCGCTACCAATGACCGTGATGCGCATCTTTATCCCTCATGGATGAAAAGGGCGCTCTTGTAAAACAGAATCCCCCATGAACGCAACCCGCGCGCCCAACGTAACCCCAGGCTTCAGAAGGATACAAACCGCAGGTTCCGGCGGAAGGGTTTCAGGCACAGCAAGCCAAAGCGTCGATGGCGACAGGATCGCTATGAATCTTTTGGGTAAAAACGAAGCTTCACCAGAGGAGAGGCCCGATCTTTTGAAAGAAAAGTCGCAGGCATGGCCGGTTGAGGCCGATTCATCTTCAGAAGTTCGACCCATCACCGCAGAAGAGGCGAGAACTTTTCTGTTAAAGCGGAGCGATCCTACGATGGCCGGCAGAAGATTTTCATCAAATCAGGCCCTTTCATGCGAATCCGATCGTTCCAACGCAGCAGAAGAGACCATGACAGGCGGTCAAGGCCACTTCTTTTTGGAAAGAGCGCTTCGATCTTAAGAACCATGAAGGAATTAAAAAAAGATTCACGACCATCACCGCTCAGGCGGAGCGATCGCACAGAGCCGGAGCAGGACTTTTCTTCGGATCACGCTGCAACGCATCGAAATTTTTTGACCATAACCGAGGGTCAACAACCGATTTTTTAGAGAACAAACGACCGCATTGGGAGAAACAGAAGGATGATCATCGTTCAAAAATACGGGGGCAGCTCGTTATCTACGCCCGATCACATTCGGCATGTGGCCAAACGGGTGGTTGAGACCTTTAAGGAAGGCCACAAAGTGGTGGTCGTCGTCTCGGCCATGGGGAAAACCACCGATCAGTTGCTCGCTCTCGCCGCAAGCGTCAGCAACAATCCTGAGACACGCGAGCTCGACATGCTGTTAACGGTGGGTGAGCGCATTTCGATGTCGCTGCTTTCGATGGCGATCCATGATTTGGGCTGCCCGTCTGTCTCCTTCACCGGATCACAGAGCGGCATCATCACCACCAATAACCATACCGACGCGCGGATCATCCGCGTTACCCCGCTCCGGATTCAGAAGGCACTGGACGAAGGACAGATCGTGATCGTGGCGGGATTCCAGGGTGTCTCCGAAGAACTGGAGATCACGAGCCTGGGGAGAGGGGGATCCGATACAACAGCGGTCGCTTTGGCGGCGGCGTTAAATGCCGATTACGCAGAGATCTGTTCCGATGTGGACGGCGTGTACAGCGCTGATCCGCGCGTTGTGCCCGAAGCGCACCGCATCGATGAGATGGACTACAGCGATATGCAGCGCCTCGCAGACGCGGGGGCCAAGGTCTTAAATGCCGAGGCCGTCGAATGGGCGCGGCGCGAAAACATCGAGATCCGCTGTTCAGCCACCAAGGAACGGCGGCCAGGCACAGCGATCCGTCAGACGGGTGGGCTCTGCTGCCCGAGGGTTCTGGCCGTAACCGCCCATCCGGGGCTTTGGATCCTGCAGGGAGAGGGCATCAACTTCGATGCACTGGACGCGCTTTTGGTGGCACACGGTGCCGGCGATGCGCAGGTGTTCGCTCTGGGCCAAAAATTCTTTGCCCTCATCCCGTCACTGAACGTTCACGACCCCAAATTGAAGCAGCAACTGCTCGATCTCGGGACTTTGCGCGAGGATTTGAAGCTCGTCACCGTCGTTGGCCGATCGCTCCGATCGACGCCACCTGTGGCCAACAAGGCGAGGGCCTGCCTTCAAAACCTTGGGATCGAACCTTACCTTCTGATTCACGAGCAGAGCCGGCTCGCATGGCTGATCCCCTCCGACCGTGCAGATGCGCTCGTTTTGGCGCTTCACAATGCCCTCTGCCCAAAGCAGGCCGATTGAACAGAAAAGATGTTGCAGGATCCAAAGATATGGGGATTCATCCCCGCAAGACTTGAGTCCAAACGCCTGCCGAACAAGCCGCTTTTACCGCTCGGAGATGCCCCCCTCATCTGGCAGACCTATCTTGCGGCGCAAAATACGGGGCTGCTTTCTTCGGTGATGGTGGTTTCAGATTCCGAAGAGATCTGCGATGCGCTCTGGAGTCGCAGAGGGACGGCGCTCATCATGGATGGGAACTTTCAGTCGGGCACGGAGCGGGTGGCGGCAGCCGCAGCGCTCTTTAAAAAAAGAGGTGAACTCTGCGATGAAGATCTGGTGCTCAACATCCAGGGCGACGAGCCTTTTCTGGACGAAGCGGCCCTTTCTTCGGTGATCACCCTTTTAAAGCAGGGCGCATCGATCGCTACGCTCAGTACGCCCATTTCTGAAAGCGATCTTCCAAACCCATCGGCTGTAAAGGTGGTCTTCGATCGCAACCATTCTGCCCTCTATTTTTCGAGAGCCCCGATCCCCGGTCAGCTTCATATCGGGATCTACGGGTTCAGGCTACAAACTTTGCTTCAGCTGGCGCATTGTCCAAAGGGTCCCCTGGCTTTGCGCGAAAATCTGGAACAGCTCTCCTGGCTTTATGCCGGCTACAAAATCGCGGTTGCAGAGGTGAACGGCTCGTATATGAGCGTCAATACGCCTGAGGACCTGCAGCTTGCGCAGATCAGGTGGGATCAAATGCACGAAAGGCATCCATCATGAGACAGAAACGTACGACCAAACATATTTTTGTCACCGGTGGCGTCGTGTCATCGGTCGGTAAAGGCATCGTGGCCGCCTCTGTCGGCGCGTTACTCGAGGCTCGCGGGCTTACGGTCACCCATTTAAAGCTCGATCCTTACGTCAACGTCGATCCGGGCACCATGAATCCGCTGCAACATGGCGAAGTTTTTGTGACCGATGACGGCACTGAGACCGATTTGGACCTGGGCCATTACGAAAGATTTACCCATGCCGCCATGTCGAGGATGAATAACATCACCACGGGCCGGGTATACGCGACGGTGATCGAGAAGGAACGCCGGGGAGATTACCTGGGTGCGACGGTACAGGTCATTCCCCACGTCACCGATGAGATCAAATCCTTCATCAGGCGCGGATCCCAGCAATGCGATGTGGTGATCACCGAGATTGGCGGTACCATCGGCGACATCGAATCCCTCCCCTTCCTCGAGGCATTGCGACAACTTAAAGTTGAGGAGGGCATTGGAAACGCGATCAACATCCACGTCACGCTCGTGCCCTACATCCCCACCTCCGGTGAACTGAAGACCAAACCCACGCAACATTCCGTCCGCAGCCTGAGAGAGATCGGCATTCAGCCCGATATCATCGTCGCCCGCTGTGATCGCCCGATCTCCAACGAGATGAAGGCCAAGATCGGTCTGTTCTGCAACCTTCGCCCCGAATCGGTCGTCACCTGTCAGGATGCACAGAGCATTTACGCCGTTCCGCTCATGCTCCATCGGGAAGGTCTCGATGCTTTGATCATCGATCAACTCGATATGTGGACCGGTGAACCCCATTTGGAATCGTGGAAGAAGATCGTTGACGCGCTGGATCACACGACCAAACGCGTGACAGTGGCCATTGTCGGCAAGTATGTAGACCTTGTGGACGCGTACAAGTCCCTGCATGAAGCGTTAAAGCACGGTGGATTCTCGAACAACGCCAAGGTTGATCTGAGATACATCGACAGCGAAGAAATAGAAGCCAAGGGTGCCGCCCCTCTACTCGACGGCGCAGACGCAATATTGGTCCCCGGCGGCTTTGGGCAGCGCGGTATCGAGGGCAAGATCGCGGCTGTACGGTATGCAAGGGAGCATCGCCTGCCGTTTTTTGGCATCTGTCTCGGCCTTCAGGTGGCGGTCATCGAGTTTGCACGCAACGTCTGCGGCATATCAGATGCCAATTCCGTGGAATTTACCGAGACCCCAAACCCCGTGATCCACCTGATGGAAGAGCAGAAAGACATCCATCGCAAGGGAGGATCCATGCGTCTCGGCGCTTACCCCTGCAAGCTTCTGCCGGGTAGCCTGGCTTCGCAGATTTACGAACAGGAGCAGATCAGCGAACGCCATCGCCACCGCTACGAATTTAATAACGCCTACCGCCAGATCTTTGCCGATCAGGGCCTCGTGTTCTCAGGCTGTTCCCCCGATGGACAGCTGGTCGAAATGATTGAACTCCCCAGCCACCCCTGGTTCATCGGCTGTCAGTTCCATCCGGAGTTCAAGTCCAAGCCCTTTGCCCCCCATCCCCTCTTCTCTTCCTTCATCGCTGCCGCCATTCGCTGCAAGCAGTCATGACGATCATCTACCCCCCACCAGCGGATCAGCTCTTCTTTGTTGCAGGTCCATGCGGCATGGAAAGCCTGCAGATGATGCTTGAAACGGCGCATTTCCTGGCTGAAGAAGCCAGGATCCTGCAACGCACCGTGATCTTTAAGGCCAGTTTCGACAAAGCGAACCGAACCCGCGGCGATGCCTGGAGGGGTCCCGGCCTTCAACAGGGCCTGGAATGGCTGGCAGAGGTGCGCCAACAAACGGGGCTGTGGGTTCTGACCGACGTGCACGAGCCTTCACAATGCGCAGAGGCCGCAACCGTCGCAGATGTTCTGCAGATCCCCGCCTTTTTATGCCGCCAGACCGACTTAATTCAGAGCGCTTCCGCCACAGGACGCATCGTCAACATTAAAAGAGGCCAGTTCCTCGACCCGAAGCGCGCCCTTTACCTGCTTCAGAAGTCGGGTTCACAAACCTGGCTGACCGAACGCGGCAGTTGTTTTGGCTATGGAGATCTGGTGTTCGACCCTCGAAGCCTGATCTGGATGAAGGCCACCGGCGCTCCAGTGCTCTTCGACTGCACGCATTCCCTCCAGACCCCCACAGGAGGCGAGACCGGCGGCACGCGATCCTTCTGTGCTCCCCTTGCAAGGGCCGCTGCCGCCGTCGGGATCGATGGTCTCTATGCCGAACTGCACCCTTCCCCCCAAAATGCCAAAAGCGACTCCGCCACGCAGCTCTCGTTCCAGGAATTTGATCGCATCGCCCACCAGGTGATCGCCATCGATGAAAAACGCCGCGAGCTTGCCCCATGACCCTGCGCCAAAGGACGAGACGCCTGCGACATGGCCTGCTCTGGCTGTGCCTGCGCCTTCTTTTTGCGGTGATCGCCTGTCTGCCGCTCAAAGCGACGCAACTTCTCGGTCGGATCCTCGGTCGCTCGATCGCGCTCTTCGCTTTCAGGCTGCGAAAGCAGGTTCAACGGCAGATCGACTATGCCGGACTTCAAAAAGATCTCTCGTCTTTTGCGTATATGGCCGATATGGGCCAGCGCGTTCTGGAGCTCGTGCAAAGTCATAAGGCCTTGCCGCTCGTGCAATTGAGCCCTCAGGTTCTGGAGATGCTCCGATCTCCCCGTCCGCGCCTGGCTGCCTGCCTGCATCTGGGACATTGGGAGCTCATGGGCGCAGCGATCGCCCGGATCACAGCCGTTCACGCCATTGCGGCCCATGCCCAAACAGGCCCCATCTTTCGATTTCTTCAAAAAAAACGGAAGGATTCGGGGATACAGATCCATTATCCCCAGGGTGGAGCCCGATCCTCACTGCGCGCCCTTCAACAAAATCAGCTGCTTCTGATGTTCATCGACCAATCCACCGATGAGCGCAGCCGCAAACTGCCCTTTTTCGGCCATGATGCCCCCGTCTCGCTCAGCTTTGAACGCATGATCCGGCTGTCGGGGGCCGATCCCTGCCTGCTCTGGAACCAGCGACAGCCCGACGGTCGATATCTTGTGCAATGCGAACCGCTTTGCCCCCAAAATGCCCTCGAACAGGCGACGCGCCGAGCCGAAGCGCTCATCCGGCAGACGCCCGAACAATGGGTCTGGAACCACGACCGCTGGAAGGAAAGAAAACATCCATGATTTCAATTCTTTGGGCCCTCATCGCTTTCTTTTCCCCGCCTCCGCCGGTCTTCCATATCGAGGCTCAGGAACTCGAGCTCTCGCAATCTCAGAAGAGCGCACAATTCAGCGGACAAGTCACCGCCACGCAAGGAGATTTGGCGATCCGCTGCGATCGGCTCACGGCACATTACGACGAACAAAAAGGCATCACCGATCTCGAGCTTCAGGGCCAGGTGGAGCTGAACAAGGGCGATCTCCGCATCACCGCCGGGCGCGCTCAATACCAGGCCAGCGAGGATCTGCTCACCCTGCTCGAATCGCCGAAGGTTTCGCAGGGACAAAATCTGATTCAGGGCGAGCAGATTCGCTTCTGGCCCAAAAGCGGCAAAATCCAGATTCGCAAGGCGCGCGGGCAGTTCTACGCGCCGGGGATCGATGCGCTCCAAAAATCGCTGCCCCAAATCATGCCGAGCGGAGCCCCCCGATGACCGCCTGCCTCGAAGCGCTGGGGCTCTGCTACCGATACGGATCGCGCATTGCGGTCGATGACGTCTCGATCCAAGTGGAACCCGGCGAAATTGTTGGGCTTTTAGGTCCAAATGGCGCGGGCAAAACCACCTTTTTCAAGATGATCTCGGGCCTCCTCAAGCCCGATTCCGGGCGCATTTTACTGAACGGCCAGGATTTAAATCACCTGCCCCTCTGGAAGCGCGCGAGGCTCGGTCTGGGTTATCTGCCCCAGGGCCCCACGCTGTTTCGCAGGCTCACCGTTCAGGAAAACCTCGAGATCGCCCGGAACTCCGTCAGCAAAGAGGCGCTGAGCGATTCACAACTAGGCGAGATCGTACAGCTTTTAGGCCTCGTCCCGTTGCTTCAGTCCAAAGGTCAGAGCCTCAGCGGCGGGGAACGCAGGCGCGCCGAAATCGCCCGGGCGCTCGCTTTAAAACCCCAGGTTCTGCTCATCGACGAACCTTTTGCGGGCCTCGATCCCCTCAGCACCGAAGCGCTCACCGATCATCTTAAGGCCTTGTCGCAAAAGGGCATTTCCATCCTGATGACCGATCACGACGTGCCCCAGACCCTGCATCTTTGCCAGCGCATCGCCATCCTCATCGAAGGCCGGATCTTCACCCAGGGCCCGAGCGCCGCCGTCGCCGAATCCCCCGAAGTCGCTCAACTTTATCTGGGTCGCCTCGCCCGCCCATATTAAATGCCCAAAATTTGCGCCGATGCTTGGAAGCTGGCCCCGCGCTCAATATACTGACCCGCGATTTTGCGCCTTTCTGGCATGGGAGAAACGATGTCTCTGGATTTGGGGCTTGAGTTTAAGCAATCGCAACAGCTGGTCCTCACCCCGCAACTTCAGCAAGCGATTCGACTTCTACAACTTTCGCGCAGCGAGCTGATCGAGGCCGTGCGCGAGGAGTTGATGAGCAATCCCCTGCTCGAAGAAACCTCGGAGCTCACGTCGACCGAGGCGCATACGGAATCTCTCGAAGAAGTCAGGGCGAGGGAAGCGCGCGAAGCCTCTCCCGAGGTGGAAGGCGACGGTGAGATCACGGCGCAAACCCAGGATCAAATCGACTGGGAATCCTATTTTGAAAACTACAACTCGCCCATGCCTCAGACGCCGCGCCTGAACGACGACGAGCTCCCCAACGTGGAGGCGACCCTCTCGCGCGGGCAAACCCTGTTCGATCACCTGCTCTGGCAGATTCAGGTTTCAGGCTACTCGCCCCAGGAACAGCGCGTAGCCCTCGAAATCATCGGAAACCTGAATGAAGACGGCTATTTAGCTGATGTATCGCTGAAAGAGATCGCCCAGGAGCTCGACCAGGACGAGGAATATGTAGAAGAGGTTCTGGAGCTGGTGCAGCATCTCGATCCCGTGGGGGTGGGTGCGCGCAACCTGCAGGAATGCTTACTGATTCAGGCGCAGTTTTGCGAACTGGGCGCTATCGTCTGCGATATTCTGAGCCAGCATTTTAACCATTGGATCAAAAAGAATTACGCCCAGATCGCGCGCAGCATGGGCATCGAACTCGACGAAGTCCTCGAAGCCTCCAGACTCATCAGCCAGCTCGACCCCAAACCCGGTCGCATTTTCAGCGGCGAAGAACCGCATTACATCACGCCCGACATCTACATTCGCAAAATCGACGGCGAATACCGCGCGGTTTTTAACGACGACGGCATGCCCCATTTGAAGATCAGCAACTTTTACCGCGCCACGCTGTCGAACCAGGGCCAGAGCGACGTCAAAAAATACGTGCAGGAAAAACTCAACGCCGCCTCCTTCATGATCCGAAGCCTGCAGCAGCGGCAGCAGACCATCGTGCGCGTGGCGGAATGCATCATCGAGCTTCAGCGCGACTTTCTCGATCACGGTGTGGAAGCCCTGAAACCCATGATCTTACGCGATGTTGCAGAGCGCACCCATACCCACGAATCGACCATCAGCCGGGTGACCACCAACAAATATGTCCATACCCCGCAAGGCATTTTTGAGCTCAAATTTTTCTTTAACTCCGGCGTCGTCGGCGAATCCGGAGAAGATATGGCCAGCCGTGCGGTTCAAAATAAAATCAAGCAGCTCATCGACCACGAGCAGCCCTCCCACCCGTTGAGCGATCAAAAGCTCACAGAAATTTTAGAAACAGAAGGCATCCATATCGCGCGGCGGACCGTTGCAAAATATCGCGAAGCGCTCAAAATTCCGTCCAGTTCCCAGCGAAAGCGGATGTTTTAACCGGGTTTCTTCACAGGAGCATCATGTTGATTTCAGAAATGCTGCAACCCGCAGCGATCGATGCCGATCTTCACGCATCCAATAAAGCAGGCGTATTGCGCGAATTGGTGGGGTTGCTCCTCAAGCAGCAGCCGGATCTGGACCCCAATGAGCTCGTCGAAACCCTCCAGCGGCGCGAAAAACTGCAGAGCACGGGCATCGGTGACGGCCTCGCCATCCCCCACGGCAAAACCGCCGCCGTTCAGGACATCGTCGCCTGCTTTGGCCGCAGCGTCCAAGGGGTTGATTTTCAAAGCTTAGACGGCCTTCCAAGCCATCTCTTTTTTACGATCATCGTCAACGAGCATCAGCACGGCACCCATTTGAAGGCCCTCGCGCGCATCTCGCGGCTCTTTAAGGAACCCACGATCAAACAGCGCCTGATGGAAGCCGAAGACGCCGATGCGCTCTACAACATTCTCATCGAAGCCGACAAAAATCTCTAATTATTTCAACCAGTTATGTTTAATCCGCCCGGTTCGAATCCGTCCTTGTCCCAGCCGCCCCAGCCCTCGGCCCCTCTGCCCGTGGTGCAAACCATGGAAACGACGGTGGAGCAGGTCCTCGAAGATCTGAACGATCCCGAATTCGTTGTGGTGGCGGGCAAGCGGGCCCTCAAGCGGGTCGTCCGGCAATGCACGGTCCAGCGGGTGGGCGTGGCGCTCACGGGTTCCATTTCGCATATGGAGCACGATCGCATTCAGCTTCTGGGGCAGTCGGAAGACAGCTATTTGAGCGAGCAATCCCCGGAACAGCGCCTTCGGCTGCTCACCCAGATGACGCGCGCGGGTTTTCCGGCGCTCGTGGTTTCCGCCGGACGGCCGGTCGATCCGGATCTCATCGAGCTCGCGCAGGCCAACGATTTTGTGCTCATCCGCACCGAATTGAAGTCCAAAGAAACCGAAACGCGGCTGAACGACGTGTTGGCCAACCTGCTTGCGCCCTGCGAAAACCGCCACGGCGTCTTTGTGGATGTGCACGGCATCGGCGTTTTGTTGTTGGGGCCCAGCGGTATCGGCAAGAGCGAGCTCGGCCTGGAACTGATCGCTTCCGGGCATCGCCTCGTGGCCGACGATCAGGTTTTGTTGAAACAGCTCGACAGCCGCACCGTGGTGGGATTCGCCCCCGATTTATTGCGACATTTCATTGAAATCAGAGGATTAGGGATTTTAAACATCAAAGATCTCTTTGGCGAAGCATCGGTGCGCGACCGCAAACGCGTCGAACTGGTGGTCCATTTGGTGGAATGGACGCCCGACACCGATTACGATCGTCTGGGCCTCGATACCCAATATACCTATCTCGCAGGCGTCAAAATTCCGCTGCTCACGCTGCCCGTGCGCCCCGGACGCTCGATGGCGCTTTTGATTGAAGTGGCCGCGCGCAACCATCTGATGCAGATTCGCGGCATCAACTCGGCCCAGGATTTTGCCAATCGCCTGCATCAGCAAATGCATCAACCAACCGTCCCCACCACCTGCGAGCTCACGAGATCGCTCAAAGGCAAAGGCGGCATCGAGTAAAGGCGCTTCAGGTGAACGATCAAGCGTTCCACTTTAAGGTGATCGCCGGTTTAAGCGGATCCGGCATCTCGACCGCCCTCGAAGCGCTCGAAGATCTCGAGTATTTTTGCGTAGATAACCTGCCGCCCGAGCTGCTTCCCAAACTCGTGGAACTCGCCCAGGGTGCGGAACGCCTGCATCACCTGGCAATCGGTCTCGATACGCGCAACGTGCGCGACGCGGTGGCGGTGGTCCAGCTGTTGCAGCAGCTCAAAAACGACGGTCATCCCTGGGACTTACTCTATATCGAGGCTTCGGATGAAGCGCTGCTGCGGCGCTTTTCGATCACGCGGCGACCTCACCCTGCGGGGCGCCAGCTGCCCCTTCTGGAGGCCATCCACAAAGAGCGCCTGGCGATGCAGCCCCTGCGCGAGATCGCTTCCGAAATCCTCGACACATCGCCGCTCAACGTCCATGCCTGCAAGGCTGCGGTGCTCGGATTCGCCCATATTTCCAAACCGCAGATGGGCATCACGGTGATGAGCTTCGGTTTCCGCCACGGCATTCCCAGCGAAGCCGACCTGGTCTGGGACGTCCGGTTCATTAAAAACCCCTATTTTATTGCGGAGTTACGTCAACTTTCGGGGCTTGACGAACCGGTCCGGGAATTTGTGCTCGCGCGCCCCGAAACCCAGGATTTTTTGCAACGCTTTTTGCCGCTGCTCGAATTTGCTCTGCCCGAATACGCCCGCGAAGGAAAAAGCTACCTGACCCTGGCCATCGGCTGCACCGGCGGGCGACATCGCTCGGTGGTCATCGCGGAACAAATTGCTGCGACTTTGAGTTTAAGTCATTTTGAATTAAAAACGCGTCATCGCGACATGGAAAAGGAATTCTGATGATCGGCGCCGTCATTTGCACCCATAAACAA
>JAEEGL012849338.1_pt1 | contig 13968 bp, 11 predicted proteins | sample 9134231 | NCBI WGS metagenome assembly JAEEGL01 (sample SAMN16246548, study PRJNA631951) | gut metagenome | biome: gut microbiome; feature: rumen; material: fiber-attached | host: Bos | place: Iran: Karaj | collected 2018-10
CTCTGACAGATCGTACGAGAGTATTTCTCTTGTATGGAAATCAATCACCGGCGACAGATAAAGCTTTCCGTGAGGTGTAATGAATACTGTGATGTCTGTTCCAAGCTTCTGATAAGGTTCTGTTGTACTGAAATCCCTGTTGAGGATATTAGGAGCAATCTTTCCGACGGTGCCTTTATACGAGTTGTATCTTCGCTTTCTCTTGGCAGCCCTGATATTGTTTTCTCTCATTATCCTGGCTACGCGCTTCTCGTTTATGTTATAGCCTCTGTTCTGAAGTTCTATGGTTATACGAGGATACCCATACTTACCGTTACTGCGATTGAAGATATCCTGTATCTCTTTCAGAATAGGCTCGTCCTTGAGTCTCTTATCGTTTAGGTGTTTCTTCTCGTAGAAGAATGTAGACTTGGAGATCCCGGCTATCTGAAGCAGCATCTTGAGAGAATACTTCTCCCTTAATTCACAGATCACCATTACTTTTTCTTGGTTTGTCTGTTTCTCTCGAGAATTAGGGAGTACGATTTTTTTAAATATTCGTTCTCAGCTTCCAGATACTTTATTCTTTCCTTGAGTTCATCGCTGGCTATCTTGTTTTGGCGGTCCTCGTGGAGCAGATAGTTCTTTCTTCCTGTAGTTGTCTGGATCGCATCCTCGCCGCCTTGACGGTACTTTTTAACCCAGTCCCTGACTATTCCCGGATCCGTCAGCCCCAGATCAACGGAAATAGCTCTCATCGATTCATTGCCGTTGATATACCTCTTTATCGCCTTGAGCTTATATTCACGGGTATATGTCTTTGTACCGCTCTCGTTAGTAAAGACGCTTTCTCCGTGCTTGCGGTACAGTGCCACATAGAACTTAATGTTTGAGGAATGAATGCCATATTCCTCAGAAAGTTCTTTGAGCGTAACACCATCTTCCAGGTGTTTTTTCACTATTGCCAATTTGGTTTCTCGTGTGATGAGCATAAAAGCACCCCCATAAATTGTAACCTCTCGGTCCAAATTATGGGGGTAACTTCATCTTGCTTGGCGGAGAAGGAGGGATTCGAACCCTCGAAACCCTTTTGGGGTTTACACGATTTCCAGTCGTGCGCCCTCGACCAGGCTAGGCGACTTCTCCATCTGATATATATGAGCCATCGGCTCAAAGCCAAATCATTGTACTTGCTTTATACTTCTTTGTCAATCAACGTGATATAATCCGTGCGTATATCAGCAGATCAGAGGATTTATCTATGACTATAAAGAAGCTTATATCGGCAGTGATTACCGCGGTTGTTCTGGCTGCAGCTCTGTGCGGTTGTTCCGGAATAGGTGCAGCAGAGGAGACTGCCGCTGTTCCTGATTATGAGCAGGTAACCCAGCTTATCAAGGCCTATGAGGATGCTTACCGTGAATTCGCCAAGTCCGGTGAAGGTCAGGTATCTCTCGTTACGGCTTCAGGATATACGCCTCTTGGAGCTGAGTGCAGCTCAAGATATACATGTACATCCGACGGTGTATGGGAGTCCTGTTCGCTTACAGTCCAGAGAGATCTCGAGCAGCATGACGAATACTTCAATATCGGTAACGGCATCATGATGTTCGTCAGGTCTTATCTCGATGCTGACGGATATATCATTATCCAGAAATACTATTGTGCCAACGGTTCCGTCTGGTTCATCAACAGCGAGACTCACACTATGGATCCCGTGGAAGACATCACGGCTTTGGACTGCTTCGTAACTTTCGATCAGGTTAGACGCGTTTACGGCGAGCCTCTCGATACATCCGAGACACAGGTTCCGGCATAACAAGATGTCATTCAGAAAAGGTTTCAGAAGCGGACTTATAATCGGGTCCGGATACCTGTCAGTGTCTTTCTCGTTCGGCATCATGGCGGTCAACGCCGGCCTTACCTGGTGGCAGGCTGTACTTATATCGATCACCAATCTTACTTCCGCAGGTCAGGTAGCAGGTGTCGGCATTATGGCGGCAGGAGGAGGCATCATCGAGATGGCCGTAGCCCAGCTCGTCATCAACCTAAGATATTCTCTCATGGCTATCTCGCTCTCGCAGAAGACCGATAAGACCATGACGCTTCCCGCGAGACTTATAAACTCGTACGTCATCACTGACGAGATATTCGGCGTCGCAAGTGTCGAGGAGTCAGTAGGCTTCACCTACATGACGGGACTTGGCGTGCTGCCGGTAATAGGGTGGACGCTCGGCACGTTCCTCGGAGCCGTCATGGGCAACATCCTTCCCGAGATAGTAACATCATGTCTTGCGATCGGTATCTACGGTATGTTCGTCGCGATCGTTCTTCCTGTCTGCAGGAAGTCGAAGACTATCTCGATCATATGCATCATCTCGGTCCTGCTCGCGGTCGTATTCAGGTACGTCCCGTTCCTGTATGCGCACGTCTCATCCGGATTCGCGATCATAATCTGCGCCGTCATCTCGGCATTCATCGGTGTCCTTATAACACCTGAAGACAAGGCGGAGAACAAGGAGGTTTCAGATGGACAATAAGACCTTCTTCATCCTTCTTGCCGTGATGGCCGTATCGACTTACCTCGTGCGTGCAGTGCCTTTCGTGCTGTTCCGTAAGAAGATCACCAGCAAGAAAGTAAAAGCCTTTTTCGACTACATCCCGTACACCGTGCTGTCTGCAATGACGTTCCCTGCGATCCTTTACTCGACGGACTCGGTCATCTCGGCTGCGGCGGGCGCACTTACAGCGGTCATCCTGGCATACAAGGGCAAGAGCCTTCTCATAGTAGCGATAGGCACGTGCGCAGCTGCGTTCCTCGTAAGCCTGCTCATGATGTTTGCCCCTCTGTAAGCACACCTCGAAAAGCTTTTTCCCCACATCAAAAATGACCGGCAAAGCCGGCCATCTTCGATATAGAGTAGTGGATTGTGATCAGTTACTCTTATGCGGCATGTACTTGTAAAGAACCATTGCCGTGGAGGATACAGGCATTGACTGGAGAATGATGTGTCCGGGACCTGTAAGTGTCGTATTGAACAGACCCTCGCCGCCGAACAGAACGTTCTTAACGCCCTTAACAGTCTCGATGTCGAGGCTGACTGTGCTGTCCATCATTACCGTGTAGCCTGTGTCTACAACCATCTTCTCGCCTGCCTGGAGATCATACTCGATAGCTGTACCGTCGATCTCGAGGAATACGAGACCCGTACCTGAGAATCTCTGCATAAGGAAGCCCTCACCGCCGAAGAATCCGCCGCCGATGTTCTTCTGAACGCCTATGCTCTGCTCGATGTTGCCGAAAGAAGCGAGGAATGCGCCCTTCTGAGCGAGAACGGAATTGCCGTTAAGCTCTACTACCTTGATTGATCCGGGGAAGGAGGATGCAAAAGCTATCTCACCGGCCTGCTCAGCTGTGTATGTGTTAAGCATCGCAGATTCGCCTGTTACCATTCTTCCGAACATCTTGCCGATGCCGCCGCCTGTGGAAGTGGACATCTTGATACCTGCTGTCATCCAGCTCATTGCACCGGACTCGCAGTTAACGGCCTCACCGGGGTTAAGACTGATGATTACTACGGGTAAGCTCCCGCCTTCGATTCTGTAGTTCATACTGAACCTCCTTCGCAAATAATATTTATTTTACTATAAGATTCTTGATAATGTTACTCTTATTTTTCCCTTTTCTTAGGTCAGTTCCTTGAAATTTCAAATACGTTGATTTAAGGTATTTATACACTAGATAAATAGGTTGTCATTTGTCAGGGGGTATATAAATGATAGCATCGACAAAAGGGCGTTACGCGCTGCGCGTAATGGCTGATATGGCTGAGTTTGCCAAAGACGGCGAATTCATAGCGTTAAAGGATATTGCGGCAAGGGAAGAAATCTCTGAGAAGTACCTTGAAGCGATAATGAAGCTTCTTGTAGAGAAGAAACTCGTGCTCGGTCACAGAGGCAAGGGCGGCGGATACCGTCTCGTAAGGGCTCCGGAAGAATACACGGTAGGTGAGATATTAAGAGCTGCCGAGGGTGATATTGCACCTGTGGCATGTCTTGCCCCCGGCGCAGATAAATGCGACCGAGTAGATACATGTAGGACCATCGCGATGTGGAGAAAACTCGACACCATAATCAGCGATTATCTGGACGGGATCAAGCTTACCGATCTGTAAGCGAGGGGACTCTCTCGTTAACAAAAAGCTAACAACCTATATTATAATATCGTGCTAAAATTGCACTATGGATTCTTCTGCGCTAGAGAAACAAGGTTATAAGTTAGTTTGGCAGGATGATTTCAGCGCCAAGGAACTCGACAGAGATTCCTGGAATGTTGAAGAGCATCCTGATCATTGGGACAACGATGAATTACAGAGCATCGTTGATGACGGTCAGCATGTGTTCATTAGGGACGGTCATCTTGTAATCAAGCCTGAAAGAATAATAGAGCAGGACAAGACTGTCTCGTATAAGTCAGCCAGGATCAATACCAAGGGTAAGAGAGATTTCATTTACGGCTACTTCGAGGTAAGAGCTAAGGTGTCCCGCGGCAAAGGTTTCCTCTCTGCCGTAAGACTTCTGTCTCCTACGGATCCTTATGGAGGCTGGCCCAAGTCCGGTTCGATAGATATTCTGGTAGCTGACGGTCAGTACCCGCAGAAGGGTAATGGTATCGTCCATTTCGGCGAACCTTCTGAGGTTAGAAGCGGAACGTTTGGTGACGGTACGACGGATCTGTCTGAAGATTTCCATACATATGCAGTTGAGTGGATCCCGGGCAAGATCACGTTCTTCCTGGATGGGGAAGAGTACTTCAGTGAGAACAGGTGGTTCTCGAGTAAAGGCGAGGGACATCCGAGATCGTATCCTGCGCCTTTCGACAGGGAATTCTCATTGGAGCTTGATGTCGCAATAGGCGGTTATGGTACGGCGGCTCCCGGAAGACTTACTTCTTTTGATGAGAACAGCGAACTTCAGATCGACTATATCAAGGTCTACCGCAAGGAAGAGTACGATGAAGATGTCGAGCTTCCTCAGGACATAAAAGAGTTTAAGGAAGCCGATGATAACGGTAACTTCATAACGAACGGCTATAAGGACTGGAGATTCGAAGTCGCATGTGCCGGAGAAGGTACTTTCGAACAGGAAGATGATACCTTCACGATCGACACGATCGCTCCCGGAGATGCAGATTACTCGCTGCAGTTATATCAGGCAGGACTTCCGGCATGTAAAGGTAAGAAGTACAGAGTATCTTTCGAAGCACAGGCCGCGAAGAAGCGTAATATGATGGTTGCAGTAACCGCACCTGATGTTCACTGGGTAAGATATCTTGAGGATACGAATATCGAAGTCTCCGAATCGTGGCAGGAGCATATCCTTCCTTTCGAGATGACGTTCGATGATGATGATAACGCGAGACTCGAGTTTAACCTCGGCAACACTGATTCCACTTCAACGATAAGGATACGTAACGTAAAGTATGAGGAGATCTCATATCATACTGACGGAAGAAGGACTCTCGCTATCTGCGGAGCATGGGAAGATGCGGAGAACTACAATCTGTTTATCCAGTCATTCATGACTCCGAGAGTGCGTGAGAATTATGTTGTTATGAGCTTCACATTCGGTCTTACCGAAGAGGGTATCACGAAGGTTGATGCAGGACTTGAACTCGTCGAGCTCATAGACAGATTTAACCTCGCGGCGATGTTCGTCTTTGCCGAGATGATCAAGACCGAAGAGGTGCTTAAGGCACTCCGCGAGGTTGCACAGAGGAAGAGGATACCGATTGTATTCCTTGAGCGTCAGAGCGACGGTGTTATAAATGCGATGCTTAACTACGCTTCCGGCTTCGAGAAGATGGTAGGTCATATACTCGATCATCACGGATGCAAGAAGGTCAAGTTCTTCGGAGGCTTTAAGGATAATCCGTTCTCGATAGAGCGAGAGAATATCTTCAAGCGTCTGATGCATGCTCATAAGCTTCAGATCGGCGAGGATGACATCCTGTACGGAGATTTCTGGGATGCCACTACAGTGCGTGTTCTTAACGAGAAACTTGATGAAGGAATGGAACTTCCTGAAGCGTTTGTATGTGCCAATGACTCGATGGCTTTAGGCGTATGTGACTGCCTTCGTAAAAGAGGAGTAAGAGTTCCTGAGGACGTTCTTGTAACGGGCTTTGACGGAACCATACACGGAAGCTTAAGATCTCCCGCGCTTACGACAGCTGTGCCTGATTACAGCAGTATCTGTAATTACGTTCTCGACATCATCGAGAGTAAGCAGATATGGAGAAGCGGACAGACGATAAGAAGACACATTGACTATACCGAAGTGGATAACGAATCCTGCGGCTGTCGCATTAATGATCATATCGGAAATGCGCAGGTCATCAATACATTGTCGGACAACAATCAGGATTACTTCCGACATACTCTCGAGATGGGTAAGTTCGTAACCCATACTTTGAGTCTTAACGACATCGATCAGGCATCCTTGTATTTGAATAACTACCTGTGGCTTTGGAAGACTCAGTATTACTTCGTTGGACTTACCAAGGGCTACGACAAGGGTTGCGTACATGCGCTTGTAAGGGGAGTAGACGAAGATCTTTACTTCAAGACGAAGTACTATAACTTAAGGTACCCCGTTCCGAAGTGGGATTCGTATCTGTTAAGAGGCAGCGGACTTAACGTATTCCTGTTCAGACAGATAAGGACTTACGATGATGAGTACGGTTATATGTGCTGCGGTTACGATGATCTTGATATGCGTAAGCAGCAAAGATTTGAGGAGTTCGGTTTGTATGTATCTTCGATGGTCAGCTCGGTTCTCGATAAGACAAAGATCATGGAAGCAAGCCGTGCGATAAGCAGCCTTAATGAAAGAGATTACCTAACGAATCTGTATAACAGAAGAGGATTCTTCGAGCACGTTAACGACATGCTTCACAGCCCTAAGAACAGGGGAAGGATCTTCTCGTTGTTCTCCATCGATATGGACGGCTTGAAGTACATCAACGATCACTTCGGTCACCAGGAAGGTGATAATGCGATCATAATCCTGTCTAAAGCCCTCTCGGCATTTGCAGGTGACAGAGGTGTGTGCGCCAGATACGGCGGTGACGAATTCGCCATGGCTATCGTAGGTGACTTTAACATCGCGGATGATTATAATCAGATCCGTGCAACGATACATGAACATGCGATGCGTGACACGTTCGTCCGAGAGCTCGACTACAACATCAACGCGAGTATGGGTATCTCCGAGTGCGTAATTACCGATGACATCGATATCGAAGCACTTATCAGAGAGGCCGACATGCGTATGTATGAGGATAAGCAGGCCCGTAAAGGAAGTAACGAGATCCGATGAGCATGAATAACGGGTTTCCCCGTGACACAAGAGTATTAAGACTTATAAAGCCGCGCCCGAAGGGCATACTTCGACTCATATTCTCGAGGTTTATGTTCATCCTTTCAATGATCGTGGTTCAGGTCGGAATACTTGTATTGTTATACTTCATGTTCGAAGAATATGTAGTCAACATCAATTCCTTGATGCTCGTATTCTCGGTGTTCATGGTCATCTACCTTTATAACTCGAATATGGATTCGACGAGCAAGCTTACATGGATGATGCTAATCGGTCTTTTCCCTGTACCTGGAGCGTTGTTTCTCGGCTTTACAAAGCTCGACTTCGGCAGCCGTAATCTTAAGAGAAATCTTCTCTACGTTAAGCAGAAGACCAAGGACAGGATTCCTCAGGATCAGGCAATAATCGACAAGCTCGAGGAAGACGGAGGCAGTGTTGAAGATCTGCATTGCTACATGTCGCATTCAGGTAACTTTCCTGTATTCACCAATACTTCTGCCAAGTACTTCTCAAGCGGTTCCGACTTCTTCGAACGTTTGCTGGAGGACCTCGAGCAGGCCAAGGACTACATCTTCGTCGAGTACTTCATCATTGAAGAAGGATATATGTGGGGAAGGGTACTAGACATACTCGCGACCAAAGCATCCGAGGGTGTTGATGTTCGAGTTATGTACGACGGAATGTGCGAGATATCACTGCTTCCGCCGGACTATACAGCGAGGATGAATAACCTTGGCATAAAGAGCAAGGAGTTCGCGAGGATCTATCCGTTCCTTTCCACTTACTACAACTACAGAGATCACCGCAAGATACTCGTTATAGACGGCAAGGTTGCCTACACGGGCGGTGTTAATATGGCTGATGAATACATCAATCTGAAGCCCAGATTCGGTCACTGGAAGGACAACGCGATCAGGCTGGAAGGTGATGCCGTAAGAAGCTTCACGCAGATGTTCCTCGAGCTTTGGAATCTGTCTGATCCCGACCCTTCGTTCGATCAGGTGGATAACTTCGTGTCCGTAAAGAATGACGAGGCATCGGGCTTCTTCATGCCTTTCTCTGATTCTCCTCTTGATTCATATCAGGCGGGTGAATCGGTCTTCCTCGACACTCTCGGACGCGCCGACAAATACGTTCACATCATGACGCCTTATCTCATCATCGACGATACCATGAAGAACGCGCTGAAACTTGCGGCGCTGCGCGGAGTCGATGTCTCTTTGATGCTTCCCGGCATCCCTGATAAGGCGCCTGCCTACGCGATAGCGAAATCCCACTACCACGAGCTCATCTATGCCGGCGTAAGCATTTACGAGTACTCTCCGGGATTCCTTCACGCCAAGGCCATGATCTCGGATGATACCAGGGCCATGGTAGGCTCCATCAACCTCGACTACAGAAGTCTCTACCACCACTTCGAGTGTGCTTCTTACATCTACAAGAGCGACGTCATCAAAGACATCGAAAAGGATTTCCAGGAGACTCTCAAGAAGTGCAGGAAGGTAACCTTCGAGAGCATAAAGAATGAGAAGCTTTCTTACCGTCTTGCAGCTAAGTTGTTAAAGTTCGTAGCACCGTTGATGTGAGGTTCATATGAAGAAGTTGTTGTCGTTTGTTATCGCATGTTTTTTCGCTCTGTCCGTGACAGGTGTACTGAATCCTGTCAGAGCTGACGGTGCCATGACTGCTTCCCAGCAGGTGGAGGCGATGAATGTAGGCTGGAATCTGGGTAATACCCTGGATGCGTACGGCACATGGATCAATAACGTAACTCCCGAGGCAGTCGAGACTGCGTGGGGCAATCCTGTTACTACAAGAGCCATGATAGCGGAAGTAAGAGCCCGCGGTTTCAATACGATAAGGATACCTGTTACCTGGGCTCAGTTTACTGATGCTGACGGCAACGTGGATCCTGCATGGATGGCACGTGTCCATGAGGTCGTCGACTGGGCTCTTGATGAGGGTCTCTATGTCATCTTAAATGTTCATCACGATACCGGTGAGCACGGCTCTGATAAGGTGTGCTGGATCATCGCGGATATGGGTACGTTCGAGTCCGTGCAGCAGCGTTTTGCCAACCTCTGGACCAATATCGCGAATGAGTTTAAGGACTATGATAACCGCCTCATGTTCGAGGGCTATAACGAGATGCTCGACATGAATAATTCCTGGAATGCTCCGACGACAGGTAACGGCGCTTATGATGCGGTAAATTCATTTGCCCAGCTGTTCGTCGATACGGTGCGCGCCACGGGCGGCAATAACTCTACACGTAATCTCATTGTTAACACATATGTCGCTTCGACTGATCAGAATGTTCTTAATGCATTCGTGCTGCCGACAGACACTGTAGCAGATCATCTGATATGCGAGGTGCATGCATATACCCCGTGGCAGTTCTGCTCACATGAGGGTGACGCATCTTATACGAGCTTCGATCAGAATTGCCAAAGTGCGATCGACGGCATGATGAACGCGGTCGCTTCGTTCTCATCATCACGCGGAGTTCCCGTGATCATAGGCGAGTTCGGAGTCGAGAGCCAAAATAACGATGCGGACAGAGCGTCGTATGCCGCTTACTATATCCAGCAGGCGACTTCACGCGGGATCAGATGTATCTGGTGGGATAACGGCATCAGCGATTACGGCGGATATGCGATCCTTGACCGTAATTCGCTTACATGGAATGAAGGTATCACTTCGGCTCTGATCGATAATGCTCCTGACGGGCAGGCGGCAGAGGTTACCGTGACGGAAGAGACGGAGGCGGCTGAGGCTTCCGAGACGACGGTAACCGCCGAGACTTCTGCATCCGAGGCGGTTGCCGAGACCTCTCAGACACAGCAGGCTCAGGCAGTTGAGACGGCTGTAACAGCGCCTTCGGATGACGTTAATTCACCAAATATTAACGAACAAAAGCTCAATGTTCCTTTATTATTGATAGTAGGAGTCGTGGTTGTTGCCGTGGCTTATACGGGTTTGTTCTTCCTGGGACGCAGGAACGGCAGAAAGCAATAACTTCAATAATCTGGCCAATATTTGAGGGATTACTATGAAAGATAACAAACGTCTTAATATCGGTCTTCTGATCGATGATCTTGACAATAACTTCTCGGCACAGGCGTGCAAGGGAGCCGAGTTCGCAGCCAAGGTCCTTGATGCGAATCTCTATATCTTCCCGGGACACTATATCGGCAAATCCGATAACAGGTATCAGGACAAGCAGTATGAATACCAGTACAATTCGGTATTCAAGATGATCAATGAGAAGCACATAGATATCCTCTATGTTCTGTTCGGTATCATCTGCTCACGTGCGGATGAGGATCAGAAGAAGGAATTCTTAAGCAGACTGCCCAAGGTTCCGACCATCCTTCTTTTTACCGAATATCCCGGATATGCATCGGTTATGTACGATAACCACACGGGTCTCGGTCAGGCTATCCGCCACCTTATCGTTAAGCACAACTGTAAGAATATCGGCTTCGTAAGCGGTCCTATGACCAATGAGGATGCAAGAGAGCGTCTTAACGTCTATAAGGAGACACTCGAGCTCGAGGGCATCGCTTATGATGAGAAGCGCGTCGTCTACGGTGATTTTACCGAGGACTGCGGCGATATAGTTGAAGACCTTCTTAAGAGAAATCCCGAGCTTCAGGCGATCTCATTCGCGAACGACGTAATGGCTCTGGGCGGCTATAAGAAGCTTAAGGATCTGGGAAAGATGCCGGGTAAGGACATCTTCGTTACGGGCTTCGATGATGATATTTTCTCAGTGTCGATGAACCCTCCTCTAACGACGGTAGACGCAAGCTCGGCAGACCTTACATACAAGTCTGTTCTTAATGCCAGACGCTTTATCGAAGGCAAGAAGATCGAGCGCATGAGCATCAGAACTTACCTCGTTCAGAGATCTTCGTGCGGATGTAACGGACTCGACGTTGAGCTTCAGCGCGAGAGGTTAAGACTTGACGGCCTCGAGGCGGGAAGCAAGCGCTTCGTTGATGAGAGTATCAAGTATCTGTTCGGTATGTTCGACGATGATGATTCTGTTATCAGGATCAAGCAGTCGCTCGCGGCATTCCTTGAAGAGTATTCGAAGTTCATTCTCGCAGGTGCCGAAAGGGATCTGAGTGAGCCCGTAAATTACGCTTTCGAGACGATACTTGAGACGAATCTTCTCGCGTACACAACGCCTGAGAAGGTATTTAATCTCCTGCAGTCGCTGCTTTATGAAGGAACGCTTGTCATCAAGGATCCTCAGAAGCAGGTTCTGCTTAACGAGATGTTCGCGGACTTCTACCGCCATCTGTCATTCGCGGGACTGTCGCTGACAAGAGAGAACTTAAGCAAGACAGAGCGTATCTCGAGACTTATCAATAAGCAGACGGGTGATATCTTCCTCATGAGCAACACGATGGATATCCCTTATGATCATCTCATCGACGGCCTAAGCTCGGTAGGCTTCAGACGCACATACATGTATCTGTTCCAGGGGAATACGAAGACTACTCCCGATATCGAGTGGAAGTGCCCGGGATCCGTTCTTCTCAAGGCTATCAACGATGAAGAAGGCATCAGAATGCTTCCCGAGGAGCTGCAGCTCGTACGTACGGAGCAGATGTTCGACAACGAGTTCATCCCTCAGTACAGAAGACAGACTGTAGTTACCTTCCCTCTGTTCGTAGGTGAGGATATGTACGGTATGCTCGTAGCCGAGATGGACAGCTCGAACCTTACGAATGTAACGCCTGTATCGTATCAGATCGCCGTTACTTTGAAGTCGCTGTTCATGATCGAGGAGCAGAACAAGGCCAAGGAGAATCTTCAGACTTCGCTCAATCAGTTTATGGAGGATAACTCGAGACTTGATCATATCGCGAAGATGGACGAGCTCACGGGCCTTTATAACAGAAGAGGCTTCCTCGACAAGGCTCAGATCGAGATCGGCAATCCCGAGAACAAGGGCAAGAGAGCGCTTATCTGCTTCGCCGACATGGATAACTTGAAGTACGTTAACGATAAGTTCGGACACGACGACGGTGACTTCGCACTCCGTGAGATCGCGGCTATCCTGAAGGATGCCTTCCGGGATAATGACATCATCGGACGTATGGGCGGCGACGAGTTCATCGTATTCGCTATGATCCAGGTAAGCGACTACGAGAAGCAGATCAAGGACAGGATCGAGCAGATCACGCGTCAGCATAACGAAGCCGCGGGCAAGCCTTATCCGATCGAGATGAGTACCGGTATCAGCGAGTTCCTTTGCGGCACCGATATCGACATCCACGAGATCATCGACAGGGCCGATGAGAAGCTCTATAAGGAGAAGGCTGAGAAGAAGGCAAAAAACGGCTCTTATAGATGATTTGAAAATCATTTAGGAAGTGTTTTTTAAATAACACCGTTATATTTTAACTAATTTTGAGAACGGACCGCAGGCTACACCGACGGTCCGTTTTTTGCGGTTTAAAGGTTTTTTCATTCGTGTTACATTTTAAGGAGCTGATTATAGCTGCATATGTTTCTACATATTCCAATAATTAAGAAAGAGGATGGCGGTAACTATGAAATACAGTTATTACCCCGGATGTACCTTGAAGAACAAGGCGCAGGATCTGGATCGCTATGCCAGAGCCTCTGCGGTCGCTTTGGGCTTTGAGCTCGAAGAGATTCCCGAGTGGCAGTGCTGCGGCGGTGTTTATCCGTTGGCTACCGATGAGATCGCTACCAAGCTCTCATCCGTAAGAGCACTTAACTATGCCAAGGAGCAGGGACAGGATCTCATTACGCTTTGTTCTGCATGCCACCACGTTCTGAAGCGCGTCAACGACGACATGAAGAATGTCGAAGACACAAGGACACGTGCGAACAACTACTGCGAATTCGACGAGCCTTATGCAGGCGAGACGAAGGTCCTTCATTTCCTTGAAGTCTTAAGAGACGTCATTGGATTCGAAGAGCTTGCCAAGAAGGTCGTTAATCCTCTCGAGGGAAGGAAGATCGGTGCTTACTATGGCTGCCTTACACTCCGTCCCGGTAAGATCCTTGACTTTGATGATCCCGAGAATCCTAAGATTATGGAAGACTTCATCAGAGCCCTCGGCGCTGAGCCCGTTATATATTCTATGAGGAACGAGTGCTGCGGCGGTTATACAGCTCTTAAGGATCCCGATTTTACAAAGCAGAGAACGGCACAGATCTTTGACGACAGCACAGGCTTCGGCGCTGACTGCCTTATCACTGCCTGCCCTCTTTGCATGTATAACCTCAACAAGTCCGACGCTTCCTCCAAGGTTCCTGTTTACTATTTCACAGAGCTCCTTGCTGAGGCACTCGGTGTAAAGGAGGGCGCATGAGCATGACACAGCTTGAGAAGAATATCGAAGCAATCAAGGAGATGAGCGGAAGCGATCCTTACAAGTGCATGAGATGCGGTAAGTGTACTGCATCCTGCCCCGCTTACAGCGAGATGGATATAAAGCCTCATCAGTTCGCTTCTTACATCATCAGAGGCGATTTCGAAGAGCTCATCGAGTCCAAGGCTGCATGGAAGTGTCTTTCATGCTTTGCCTGCATCGAGAGATGCCCGAGAGACGTACAGCC
>JAEEGL013121593.1_pt1 | contig 13968 bp, 14 predicted proteins | sample 9134231 | NCBI WGS metagenome assembly JAEEGL01 (sample SAMN16246548, study PRJNA631951) | gut metagenome | biome: gut microbiome; feature: rumen; material: fiber-attached | host: Bos | place: Iran: Karaj | collected 2018-10
CAATTGCGGCCGGCAGCAAAAGAGGAGAGAAGGATCGGATTCGGAGGTTGATGAGATATGAGTTATGACTCTTACAGATACGACAGCAACGACACTTACTCAGACGCGCGCTGGGCGGACGAGAATGAGCTTAAGCAGCGCCTCGTCAAGATCGACATGAGCGACGCGCATTATCCTGCCGCGGGGCTGCCGCTGATAAGCGACGGCAGGACCGCTTATGTGAACGGCGATGACTCTCACGGCCTGATCATCGGCTCCACCGGCAGCAAGAAATCCCGCCTGCTGGCCATGCCCATGATGGAGATGTTCGCGCGGGCGGGTGAGTCGGTCATATGTACGGATCCAAAGGGAGAACTGTACGAGCGCACGAGCGGTCTGTATGCCTCTGAGGGATATAGCATCAAGGTCGTAAATCTGCGGGATCCCAAGCACTCGCACGGATGGAATCCGCTGTACGAAGCGGAACAGTACGCGAAGCTGGGTGAAATGGACGACGCGGTAAGCCTCATCACCGATCTGGCGATGGCATTCTTTCCCACATCAAGTCGCATCGTAGACCCGTTCTGGGACAATACTTCACGTACGCTGTTCGAGAGTTTATGCGAGATGCTTATAGAAAAAACGGAAGCTTTTCCGGAGATAAGCCTGCGCGCGGTACAGAAGCTGAGCGAGAACATGGACATGGAAGAAGGATATTCTTACGATGGCAGGAGATCCTGCGCACGGGAGCTGATCAAGCATTACGATCCTGACTCACTGGCCAGGATAAACCTGGAATCCGTGCTGTGCGGGTCGGATAAAACAACAAGCAACGTCGTGGTCAGTTATAAAGCCGGCGTGCAGTTCCTGTACAGCCGTAAAGCCCTGCAGGATATGCTGTCGGTCAATGATATCGATTTCTCCCGTATCGGCATGGAAAAAACGGTCGTGTACATCATCATGCCGGACGAGAAAACGACCCTGCACAGGCTGGTTTCAGTGCTTATAAAACAATGCTATGAGAGGCTGATTCATACGGCGCAGGAATGCGAAGGGAAAAGACTGCCCGTCAGAGTCAATTTCCTGCTGGACGAATTTTCGAACCTGCCCACGATCCCGGACATGAGCAGCATGATCTCCGCGGCGCGCTCACGGAATATCCGGTTCTATCTTATCATCCAGAGCCTGAACCAGCTCAGGAGCAAATACGGCGAAGACGCCGAGACTATCCGCGGCAACTGCAATGACTGGGTATTTTTAACCAGCCGCGAAACGGCGCTGCTCAGCGAGCTGGAAACGCTGTGCGGCAAGGACAGGGATAACCGTCCGCTTATAAACATATCCCGGCTTCAGAGGCTTGATAAGGAGAAAGGCGAGGCGCTGATACTGTGCGGCAGGCTGCACCCGTTCATGGGCCGACTCGCCGATATAGACAGCTATCCGTTCAGCAGCATGGAACCCGCTCCTCTTCCGGAGATCAAAGCAAAACCGTTCGACTCCAAAGCCATGGAGAGCACTGATACGCCGGAAAAGCTCGATGATTTCGATTTCGATGACCTGGACCTGGATGACCTGGATCTCGATGACCCTGAGGATGACCCTTATCACATTTCTCAACCTACCGAGTTGGAGGACATAGAGCTGGCTTCTATCAATGATATAGAAACGATAGATGATTCTGAGCAGGAGGCGGAACAGCCGGAGGAGACATCCTGGCAGAACCATCGGGAACTGATCGAAAAACTAAAGGCACAGCAAGCGTTTGAAAAGCTGTTCACCAATCATAGCAGCACAACCGCGACGCAGAATGGATAGGAGGTGAAAGCTGATGGTGTATCAGGAACTGCAGCTGAATTGGCAGGAATATAAGGACCAGGGCGATATCAAGCTGGCAAAAGCGTGGCTTTGTGATGAAATGTTGGCGAACATTAAGCACATCGAGACGGTGTTCGCCTTTCCATATCGGCTTCATTTGTACAACGACGTCTTTGATGAAATAAAGCTGTTCAAACCTGAGTTCGATATGATCTGCGAAAAAACATCGGAATTCTTAAGCTTTCTTGTCTCATATGCCAGTTTTGGAAATTATACCATTGAAGATGCAGAGGAATGGAGAACACGGCTTATCACGTATATGCGGGATGAACTGACTTATCCCGCCGTATACGCGAGTGTATGCCGGTCAATCCCGGATCAGGGGCGTGAATTGAGTGAGGCCATTTCGGGCTTTTATGATTCGCTGCTTCTGTGGAAATGTGATGACCTAAACGACTCGCCTTCCCTTGCTTATGATAAGATGTTCGACCAATCCCGGAAAGAACCATTTGAGGTTGCGTACAGGCTGAAGCATAAGTATCTGTTTATCAAGTATAATCTCACCAGGTTTGAAAACGATATACTCGAAGAATACAAACTGCCCTTTAGTTTTTGCGGTAAATCAGAAGAGATAGACAGGATATGCGAGGCTCTCGATAAAGTCAGTTATTATATGGCCATAGTCAAAGGCATCATTATGCGGGAGATTCCCCGGGGCAGAAAAGACCCGAGGCATCCATTTGACACCGATCTGGATCGCTACTATGTACCGTTTGTTAATGCTTATAAGCTGTACAAGAAAGAATACGAAGGCTCGCCCGCCTCCAGATATGGCCCTCCGGTCGATCGCATCGAAGTGCTGCTTGAGATGTGCAAACAGGAGTTATCTGCGATTACAAGTAAATAGATACTACATGAGTTCTCCTTTATTATCAGTACTCTGCAGAATTTTACTGAAATACTACTATACACAACAAAAGATTGAACATACTGCCCCATCTTTAGCAAAGCATCGCTTTGACGAGTTTACGAATACAAAATCGTATCTATCAGCCAAAAAATCCCAAGCAGCAAACACAAGGACCACCATGGCGCTCCCCCATTTTCTTCAGTCATGTTCCGTACTGCCACATCCGCTTCGATCTTCTTAGCCTGCGGTTTCTCGTTCTTCATAGTCAGTCCTCCTTTCTTCTGAGATATAAGCAAGAAGATTAAGATCTTCTTATCCCCACTTATGCTCAAAATACTGCCAGTTCATCTTCCGTCAGCACTCCATCGCACTCCATCCATGAATCAACAAATCTCTCATCGGGCCCAATTCTGAAACTATTAGCTGTCCTCCAAATACCCACAAGAAATCGCATGTCCCGTTAGCATACAGCCAGTCGTTTGTGACTATTAATAATGTATTAACTGGATGTTATATTTGTTGACAACATATACTGTATAATAAAATCAGACTATTCTCGGAGGTTCACCTATGTTTCAACAAAACTCTGCAAGCACTGCAGTCGATATCGTGTTCTGCATCGATGCCACAGGAAGCATGGAGCCTATTATCAAAGAGGTAAAAAGCATAGCCAGCAGTTTCCACGAAAAACTTATAGAAGTATACGATAGTGTCGACAGACCAATTGACCTTCTCAGAATCAAGGTTATCACTTTCAGGGATTTCAACGTGGATACAGATGCACTGGCAGAATCCAAGTTTTTTGAACTCCCTGCTGAGACTGAAGATTTCCAGGCTTATATCAATGGAATTACTGAATTGGGCGGCGGCGACGAGCCCGAAAACGGGCTGGAAGCCCTGGCAGCAGCCATGAATTCCGATTGGACGAACGAGGGTGTAAGACGCCGTCACGTTATTGCGCTTTTCACTGACGCAAGTGCGATTAAGCTTGAGGACAGTTATAAATCACATCCTCAGTATCCCGTGCCAGCGCCCGCGAGCCTGGAAGAGCTTCAGGAGTAGTGGGAAACAAGCGCACCGAACGGGAAGATTCAGCAAAGAGCAAAGCGCCTGATTCTTTTTACGCCTGATTGCTATCCTTGGGACAGAATAAAAAGAATGTGGGACAGCGTATTTGGCAGTAACCCGGTTAAACCTGGGGACGGATGTGAGGAAGCCACCTTCAAAAATATCATTTCTAGTGTGGCTTATTGTATAAAGGGATGAGAACAATCAATACATAATCACCGCTAACAGTACTTAACTGACAGATATATTTATTTATATAGGGAGCTTTACTATATAATAAAACTAGATTGATTCTCGGAGGTCCCCTCTATGACACAGCAAGGTTATTAGCCATATGGCAGTCGATATCGTGTTCTGCATCGACGCCATAGAAAGAGTATGGAACCTGCCATCAACGAGATTAAATCCATAGCCCGCAGTTTCTATGACGGGCTTGTTGAAACACTTTTTGACGAAAACAGATCCGTTGACTACCTAAGAATCAAGATCATCACTTTCAGGGATTTCAGTGCAGACACAAACGCCCTGGCGGAATCCAGGTTTTTTGAACTCCCCGATGAGACCGGAGATTTCCAGGCTTATGTTGATGGAATTATTGTCATCGGTGGATGTGACGAACCAGAAAACGGACTTGAAGCTCTAGCAGCAGCCATGAATTCCGACTGGACAAATGAAGGCACTAAACGCCGCCATATTATTGTGTTTTCCCAGACGCAAGCGGTAAAAAGCTTGAGGACAGCAATAAATCGCATCCACAGTATCCCGTGCCAGCGCCCGCGAACTTGGAAGAGCTTCAGGAGTTGTGGGAATTGGGCACACCGAACGGGAAGTTTCAGCAGAGAGCAAAGCGCCTGATTCTATTTGCGCCTGATTGCTATCTTGGGCCTGATTGTTATTCTTGGAATGATATTGTAGTCAGCTGGAACCGTGTATACAGCAATTCACGGGTTCGCCCCGGAGATGGATGTGAGGAAATAACTGCCAACGAGATCATTGCTGAAGTGGCACATGATATCTGTGGGCAATTGTAAAACAATACTAATGATCAATGCTCAGAGTTTTCCCCTTATATACAGGCGTGCGGTTTGCTTCAATGAAAATTACATTATATAGGCGCTTGTTCCATACGAAAAACCGTATTGCAACCGAACCGGAGTAATCAGGCCACAAAGAAAGCGTAGATACATAACCAAGTTTAGCTATTACCGCTTATATGGTTTTTTCCTGATCTTCGGCGGTGTGAAATTCTTTCTGTAAATGGCGGTCTTCTGTGATATGATCGAGATCAGGTGGGTCCCAAAGGCACATTACGCTTTTGGGCTCTTAGTTATTATTCTACCAGAAACAGACAGATTTGTCAAGGGAGCACGCGAAGCGAGGGTTCATTTCAACCTTGACTGGCCTGGCTGGTTCTGGTATCAGTCAAGCAGCCGTCCATCGTACATGATGGCCAATTCGTCGTAAACCTTGCCCCAATTGTGGATCGGCATCGTCCATTTCTTCGTAGCTTCAAACGTTGCCAGATACAGCGCCTTCAGCAGAGCTGTATCGCTGGGAAATACACTGCGCCGACTGTTCAGCCGCCTGTACGTGGAGTTCAGACTCTCTATTGCATTGGTGGTGTAGATTACCGTACGGACGTCATTGGAGAACTTGAAGATCGGGCTGATGACGTCCCAGTTGTCATACCAGCGTTTCATTGCGCGTGGATATTTATCCTGCCATTTGGCTGTGACCTCATCCAGCGCTTCCAGCCCTTCCTGCTCTGAGGGGGCATTGTAGATCGTCTTCAGATCATTGGCAAAGGCTTTCCGGTCTTTATCCGACACGTATTTCAGCGTGTTCCTGACCTGATGCACCAGGCAGCGCTGGTACTCTGTGTTCGGATATGCAGTTGCTATGGCCTCTTTGATCCCGGTCAGACCGTCAGCGCACAGGATCAGGATATCCTTTACTCCGCGGTTCCTGAGCTCATTCAGCACGCTCAGCCAGTACTTGGAGCTTTCGTTGTCGCCCACCTGGATAGACAGGACATCCTTCTTACCGTCGCAGTTGATCCCCAGTATGACGTACGCTGCCAGCTTGCGGATAACGTTGTTGTCACGTACAGAATAGTGTATCGCGTCAATGAAGATCACAGGATATATCTCGCTCAGAGGCCTTTTCTGCCACTCTTCGATCTGGGGTAACAGTTTGTCCGTTACGTCCGAAATAAAGCCCTCTGATGCCTCAAAGCCATAGATATCCATAAGTGTGTCGGATATCTGCCGGGTCGTCATTCCCTTGGCGTACATCGATATGATCTTCTGGTCGATCTCAGATATATCCTTCTGCCGCTTCTTTACCACCTTCGGCTCAAACGTCGATTTGCGGTCCTGCGGCACTTCGATCTCCATTGGCCCGTAGCTTGTGGTGAGCCGTTTGCTCTTGTACCCATTCCGGCTGTCATCATTCTCAGACCGCGCCGATTTCTCGTACCCAAGATGGTCCTCCATCTCGCTCTCCATCATTTCCTTGATGGTCCCGCCCAGCAGATCTTTCAGCGCTTCCTGGATATCTGATGCGGACTTTATGTCGTATTCCTGCAGCAGTCCCTGTATGATGTTCCGTTTCCCTTCCGTCATCGGCTCTGGTTTGAAGTATTCCTTCTTCTTGTCAGCCATACTAAAGCCTCCTGTGTTTTATTATCTTACCACAGAAGGCCTTATTGTTTCACCTATTTACAGAGATTCTTTCACAGGCTCGCATTTTATCGGAATACTGATGCTATACACAACAAAAGATGGAGCATACTGCCCCATCTTTGGCGAACCATCGCTTTTACGAGTTTACGAACACAATAGCGTTCATCAACCAAAAGCGCGGATGCAACGAACACAATGGCCACCGTGGCATTCTCCTTTGTCTTCAGCCATGTTACGTACAGACACATCCGCTTCGACTTTCTTAACCTGCGGTTTCTCGTACTTCATAGTCAGCCCTCCTTTCTTCTGTGATTTATACAAGAGAATTGAGATCCTCTTATACCCAAGAATTGCTAAAGGTTTGCCAGTACATCTTCTGTCGGCACTCCATTAATGTAATGTTCATACCTGGCTTTTGCGCTCTTGCAAAAAGGCTCATCAACGTACTCCAGGTCGCCATGAACAAATTGCATCATTGCCGGACAAATATCGCAAAAATCATACGCTTTACACTTAAGGCATTTATAATCTTTAGAGGCTTTCATTTTAGGATACTCACGAAAACTTCCCCATACACGATCAAAATTATCTCTTGTAAGTCTTTCTCCAGCATGTCGAAAAGACATACACGGACACATTCTTCCTTCATAGTCTATTGCGCAGCTTGCTCTGCCTAACTTGCAACGGAAAAGTGGTCTATTTTTCAGCAAATCAACGACTTCTACATTATAATCATCTCCGAAAGTTCTCGGCCTTTTTTCAAATTCGGCAAATTCATATTCAAGAGCATCGGCCGGAGAGACTCCGTATTGCTGAACACTGTCGTCGTTATCAATCGAAGGAAATATCTCAAACCCAGTTCTAAATGGTATTCCAAACTCTTCTGCAATGTTTTTAATCTTTGGAAGCTCGTCATAATACAAATTCAATACCGGAGCTTTCATGGAAACACGAATACCTGCTTTGAGCATATTTGCAATATTATGTAGAACTTTTTCAAAAGCACCTTTGACGCCAGTTACTTTGAAAAATGTTTCCTCACAGGCTCCATATAACGAAATATCAACCAGCAGCGGCGGGTAGCTTTCAAATACTTTGATTATATCATCAGTAATCAATGCACCATTTGTATATAGCTCGATTATGAAGCCTTTTTTCTTTGCATACATATAGATATCAAGGAAATCTTTCCTGACAAATACATCTCCACCAGTAAAAGTCAGGAATAGAACTTCTTTTTCGTAAAGGATATCTATTATTTCAATTATTTCATCATAGGACAGTTCCTCTGATTTGTGATGCTCATTTAGATAGCAGTGAACACAGTTAAAATTACACCGTGGGGTCAGCTCAAAGATAACGGAGTACAACTTGTGTTGCCGCTCCCATTCTGTTCTTTTGTCGGTTGCAAAATCCAACACCTGCAACTGAACTCTTTCCAAGAATGCATCATCCATTTGAGTCCACCTCTAAAACAAATCTTTGATTCTTTAGTTCCTCAATATACTCCGAGACATCGCTGTACAGTTCCTCATATGGTACTTCATCAATAATAGCTTTTCGTAGTGCATCAGTAAGTGCATCAAGGGACCCGTTTTTATCAAGAATTTCCCACAAAAACTTACCGGTTGCATTAATTTCATACAGCGCACACTTGTCTCCAGCATAATTATCCGAAATATCTATAAGGAAAACCGAGCCATGTATGATACGCAATACCACATTAGCGTTTTTAATAAGCATGTATTACAGTTCCTTTCATTCTGTATTAACACTCATATAATAAACTCACCTGTATATCAGGATGCTTGCATTAAGCCAATTGGGCTGTTTATCGTGTGAAAATACTTACCTATCTAAACTTGCAATCACCCGCAGCTCAATTTGTAAACCTAATAGTTTTAAGTTCAGCTTTATGATTATAGAAAACAACAATAATATCAGTATAAAAGTATATCTTTATGCTAGCATAAAACAAACAATTTGTCAAGCGTTAATAATGCATTAAGTTGATGTGTTGCCTTTTGGTTATGTGGATGTATGGACAGCAACCCAATGGTCGGCGTGACTGTAGTTGTCGTGGACGTTCTCGCTGAAGCGATGAAATACATCCTGCAGAAATAAGCGCTTATCCGATAAGATAAGCGCTTTATTGTGATATGAAAACCCGGCGTTAGACGCTGGGTTCAGTGAAGCCTAAGGCGGTGAGGGGGACGAAAAAACTCCTTTTGCGTATAATGGAGATGCGGTCTGGCAACTGCATAACAAAAGCAAAAGGAGGTCAATCGGGATGGCCGAAGACGTGCATAGTTTATCACACACGAAGTGGAATTGCAAATACCATATAGTATTTGCGCCGAAATACCGGAGGAAGGTATTTTATGGAGAGAAGCGAGCGGAGATAGGGAAGACACTGAGGAAGTTGTGCAAATGGAAGGGAGTGAACATAGTAGAAGCGGAGATATGCCCGGACCATGTGCACATGCTGGTGGAGATACCGCCGAAGATAGTGGTATCAAGTTTTATGGGGTATCTGAAAGGGAAGAGCAGTACGATGCTGTATGAGGAGTTTGGAGAATTGAAGTACAAGTACCGCAGCAGAGAGTTTGGTGCACAGGGTATTATGTTGACACGGTAGGAAAGAATAAAGTGAAGATAGCGGAGTACATAAGACACCAGTTGGACGAGGACAGGTTGGGAGATCAGATGACGATGCTGGGAAAGGACGGCCCGTTTACGGGCGGCAATTAATGATTCTATGCATGCGCCAGATCGTATTACGCTCTCGAGGGCGTGGCACGAACACAGGGCTTTGCCCGTATATGAAATACCACCCGCTCCGCGGGTGGATGGTTATTCTTAGACATTGACGAATGTGTTAAGTTATGATAAAATACATAATGATATATTAGATTCGGTTAGACATGTATGATTGGATAGGCGCTTCATGGTGAATGATTTATTATATTCGTTTGCACATGTCCGCGGGCAAGAACTGACTGAAACGGTACCTGCGCAAATGTCTGAGAGGCCGGCCAGAGGAATTTTTACCAGTGTATTAAACTCAAACCCCAATGGGGGAGCGCTATATTTTGATAAAGGAACATTAAGCAAGCATATGCTTATGCTGGGAAGTATTGGCAGAGGAAAAACGAGTTATTTATATAATATAATCAATAGGTTGATTCAGGAATCGGAAACCGAAATGACAGATTTGTGTTCTTTGATGCAAAAGGAGATTATGTTAGCAAATTTCATGTCCAGAACAGTATAATCATTGGAACTGAGAACACATCGGACGCGTGGAACCTTTTTGCAGATATAATGGAGGATCCAACTGCAGAACATGATATTGATCTGTTGCGGCAAATTGCGATAACGTTATTCCGTAAACAAATAGAGAGTAGCCAAAGCCCGAATTTCCCAAGCGGAGCACGAGACTTATTTATTGGCTTAACCGTTTATTTCAAATAATAAATAGAAGCGTCGGGAAGGCGGAGGACATACATCGTTTGATGAGCTGAATAATTAAAACTTAAAGCGGATTTCAAAGCTACAGATGCTGAAACGAAAAAACTAGATGTAATAATTACCAGGATTTGAATGGCTAACTATGTACCTGTTTTCGCAGCAAAGTGCAACTACTCAAAGTTATCTGATGCCACTACACTCAATGATTAATGATGTATTTGTTGGTTGTTTTGCAAAAAAGGCACTTTTCCATCCGAGAATTCATGACCAATCAGGGAAACATAAGAATATCATGTTCTGAATATCTTCCCCAAATTGGGTCCGTTTTATTGATAATGCACTTAAAAAGTGGCCTTAATCAACAAAGAGCACGGTTGAGCCTGAAACACCAATAGCACAATTGACACATAAAATGGTTCTAGGGCACGATGTAGCGGATAAAAAACTACTAAATAAAAAAGTCTTTATTGGTCAGAGAATAATCGGATGATTCCCAATAACACAGAGATGACTCGACTCACAAAAAATCATCATCTAAGCAATATCACAGGTGAAAAAGCTATAACAGATGAAGCAAAGAGATATATAAGACAAAACGCTTACGATAATATCAATCTTATTACGGATGGTTTTAAACAATGATGAAGGATGATGTTTTACATAATAAAAAACGAAGGGCATCAAATAACAGTGCGGATTCTCAGACGTCTGGAATTGCCCCTTTGGTTTATAAAGAAACGGATGGACAAAGTTTAGATGTAAGAACTAAGACTAAGAATGATCTGCTGCTAACGCCATTTCCTATTTGCCAAGATGTAATAGATGCTGAAAGAAGTATTCTAAATGCTTTGGAACTCCGAAAAGAAAAAGTATCTGTTACTTGTGCGAGTTTAGAGCCAAGAGACCTTTTTAAATGGTTCACAGACAGGCATCCTGAGATTTTCTGGATTGAAACAGAATATATTCGGTATCAAAGAACATACTTCAAAAAAATCACTATGTTTTTTGATAACGTATTCCAAGAAAGTGCAAGAACAAATATAGAATTGTTATATGCACAGTTTCTTCACTCGGTGACAATGACCACTGGAACGACTATCGAAAAACTAATCGCAATATACAATTGGTTCTGCCGAAATATTACGTATGATATTAACTCTAGGAAGTCATCATATAATGCAGTAGGAGTTATTGTAAATAAATCTGCTGTATGCTCTGGAATTTCAAAGGCGTTTTTACTCGCATGCAAACAAAATGGTATCCCGTGCGGTATCGTTAACGGGAATACTTCGGTAAACCCAATCAGTGACCACTGTTGGAACATCGTTCTCATAGAAGGTGCTGCATATCATATTGATGTTACAGCAGGTATCAATTTATACTCAAATTCCAATTGTATTGGCTATCCGTACTTCCTGGTGCCTGAAAAAGTTATGCGCCGAGTCAGATATATTAACTGTACAACACCTTATGCCGAATCGAATAAATACCGATATACATATTATTACGGTCAACATTTTAGTGGGAAAGCTGAATTAGAAGCGTGGATCAAGAATAGACATGGTATATATACAGTATCCGGAAGTACAGCATTCTGGGGCAATGGAGAAGCGTTCAGGAATGCTTTGGTTTCTACAGCCACACAGCTTAATCCGGGGAAGACGATATGCAGTTATTCATATCCGAATAATACGGTAATAATATCTATATAGTTGAGTGTGGAAGTAATAATGTTCGGAATAATACGAGTGTATTATTATAAAGCTATTAAGTTGAAACATATTCATATATTGGTCCTGTAATTTTGTGTGGCATAGCAACAGACCGACTTCAAGAGCTGGCACCTGATATATGCAATAGAGAATCTGTTTTTTTGATGCCGACAAATCCTGAAAGGAGAAATGGACGAATGCGGAAGCTCGATGGATCTGATTTCTATTCGAGCCAATCTAAACACTGTGATAAACGATATATACAAAATGATGTAAATTGTGATATACAGATTAGTCGTTTATTACTCCGAGAAAGGCATAAACGATTGATAACAAACTCTAATATGCTACTTTCTCTAAAGTCGGACCGCCGCAGACAATACTTAGATAGACTAATTTAACGATACAGAATGCTTCTTGGCAACACATAGACATGAACGAATCATGAATTTGTTCATTTCAGCAGCAGTAACCGTTTTTAAGTTTAGTTATAGCGGTGCCTGATTAACAAGGTGTAGCGCTGAGAACGTAAAAAAGTATTCTCGAAAGATGCATAATTAGATGATTGTAATGTTTAGAAGCGAATACGTGAGCATGAGTTCTTATCTGCCTTGAATCGAGATTCTTTGAACACACTTAGAGCGATCACATGGGTTATTTAGTGCCAGCATTATTCCGTTGCCTTATGTGATACGTTTGGGATGTCCGGGTATGCAAGCTGATAAGGGCAGCTCAGGGGGGGATGTACGATAGGCGTAAATGAATATGGTTACTTTCGGAGTAGAGCTTGCTTATTAAAGGGGGGTTTCGTTGATATATAGCCACATGGTTCAAGTATACCTATATTGGTACATAAGTACAGGGGTTTAACGACATGATTCAGCATGCTTGCGAGATGCACTTGTTTTTTTGATACAAAGTCTGATAGCATTGGACATGATAATAAACCAAGATTCGAATCCAGTATGAGTTGGAATTAATCTATTCAAAGATCAGATAGACTTTATGCAGATCAACATCGGATCATTATTTGGTAAATAAACAAAAGAAGAAGTGGAAATAGTAAGCAAGAAACTGAAGACATGTTGATTTGGAAATAGTTTGAGGTAAATTGTAACGTGGGGATTAACAATGTGCTATATTGAAAACGATTTGGAATATTGTATGCGATCCCACGAGAATTCAAAAATGGCTGATGGTTTTCGGTTCTTTATTAAATAGCTTTGTGTTGTCACCCAATCAAGAAGCTTGTTGGTGAGAGCATGATTCCCTTAAAGCTTATCAAATTCGAAAACTGTTATCATCTCGCCCGTTATGCCGGCCTTTTTTCTACTCAAATACCAGGAACTTGAAGCTTTGATTTACCATTGTCTATTTAACATGTCTCATGTTCATTTCAAATAAGACAATAAAAAACTAGTCATATGTGATTAACACTTCCCTTATTCGTGAGAAATAATTGCCTTCACTTGAACAATGAATCTGCATCTTGAAAACTCAGTCATACAAAGCGACGCACAGCAATGTAAATTTGTAGCTCGGGATGATTACTCCACCAGTACCATCGGCAATGATCAGATCAAAACCTGCGCCGCTGTGTTATGATTAAAACTAGATATTAATGGAATTGCTTACAGCCAACAAAGGGCTGGCCACCTCTTATTCGATAAGGTAACTGCATAACTGACATGGTGTTATACTTGTTTGATTCCAGACTTCTAAATGGGCCAGGATGCTACATCCGTCCGAACTGACTACTTCTTGTTTTTCATTTATATCATGCGTTTTTTTCTATGATAAGTGTCTATGTGATTTAAGTAATGAAGGGTTTAAAGACTAAAGCATTGATGAAAGAGTTATCAAATAAACCACATTATTTCTATCGTCAATCAAATAGAGACGATTGCAAAAATTGTGTATTGTGATGTACATAATTCGCGGAATGATATTTTGCTCACTAGGAATAATATTCACTCACTAATAGCCTGTTTAGAATATGTTTAGACTAAGACAGAGTAGTAGCTGGTTATGACCCTTATAAAAATGCACATATAATATGTGCCTGAGTTAAAATTAGGGGTTTTGCGGTGCTTTCGTGTTTTTTCCGCTATATTGACAGCCGCGATGCAAGCGCTTATACTGGGATTATCAGCTTGAGCGGCAAAGCGCCGCGGCGATTTTGCGGAAGTGAGGGAGACCATGGATTTTTATCAGATACGCAGCCCCCTTTCACAGGTGACGGACGAACGGATGGACAGGTATATTTCCGAAGTGGGCCGGGCGCTGAATGAAGACATGCGCAGGGTCGGACTGGAAGAGTACTTAAGCA
>JAEEGL010272132.1_pt1 | contig 13967 bp, 12 predicted proteins | sample 9134231 | NCBI WGS metagenome assembly JAEEGL01 (sample SAMN16246548, study PRJNA631951) | gut metagenome | biome: gut microbiome; feature: rumen; material: fiber-attached | host: Bos | place: Iran: Karaj | collected 2018-10
GAAACAGAGGCCGGCGACTCAGAGGCCGGCGACTAAGAGGCCGGCGACTCAGAGGCTGGCGAAACAGGGGCCGGCGACTCAGAGGCCGGCGAAACAGAGGCCGGCCGCTGTTTCGCCGGCCTCTGAGTCGCCGGCCCCTGTTTCGCCAGCCTCTGAGTCGCCGGCCTCTGAGTCGCCGGCCTCTGAGTCGCCGGCCTCTGTTTCGCCGGCCTCTGGGTCGCCGGCCTCTGGGTCGCCGGCCTCTGAGTCGCCGGCCTCTGAGTCGCCGGCCTCTGTTTCGCCGGCCTCTGAGTCGCCGACCTCTGAGTCGCCGGCCTCTGTTTCGCCGGCCTCTGAGTCGCCGGCCCCTGTTTCGCCAGCCTCTGAGTCGCCGGCCCTTGTTTCGCCAGCCTCTGAGTCCCCGGCCCCTGTTACGCCGGAACCTAATCCGTCGGCGGAACAGGAGAAGGCCAGGAAACAGCGTCTCAAAAGCTGGCAGGAGGAGGCAAAAGACATCGCCGAAAGCATTGTATATTATTCTACGTGGCAGGATCCGCCCTATTCGAACCGCCTGGCAAAAGCCCACAAAGCCATAAAGACCGTCTTGGACGCCACAACGGTGCCGATAGCGCTGGAAGAGGCGGAAAAGGCGATGGCGGAATTGAGATCTCTCAAGTCCTGGATGGATGACAACGCAAAAATGCGCAGGGAATTTGAAAAACTGCGGCCTGAAGTTGAAACAAAGCCTGACACTTTGGAAAAAGACGAAGACGCGAATAGCGCAGCAGGCGATCTGAAAACGGCCAAGGCCTTGATTGCGCGGGCGCTGAAAATGCGCGATGACGACGATTACGGTTCCGCGCTCAAGGCGCTGAAAGAGGCGACCAAGCATCTGTCACGGGCGGAAGTCCTGATCGCGGAAAAACGCAAGGCCGACACGGAGGCACGTGAACGACTGAAAATGATAAAAAGCAAAGCCGCCACAATAATCGAAAGCTCACATGACTTGTTGGCCAAATGGGGCGATACGGCATGGGTAGACCACGCCGCCCCCGCCAAGAACGCCACTGCGAAAATCAACATCTGTTCAGACGAAGCTGAAGCAAATGCGGCACTGAACACGCTTACCAACGAAATCAAGTGGCTGAAGGATCATTCCGCTTCGCGTCGAGCGCTCGACGATGTCGAAAAAGAGTTGAGCAACTTCGTCAATGGACTTTCTCCTTCCGTCCGCAACAACGCCCCGAAGGAATGCGCCAACGCAGAAAGTTGCAGCAAGGAGGCCAAAAAACTGCGGGATGAGGGAAAATACTCCGAGGCTGCGGGCAAATGCCGCGAAGCCATATCGGAATACGGCAAAGCCCAAAAACAAGCGACTGAAGTCGAAAAAAAGTTGAAGCGCGTCGAGAAGGCGAAAACTGAGGGGGCCGACTCCGCATCCGCCATAAAAAAGTATAACTGGGATTACACGGCTTGGAAAACGAAAACGGACTTCGTGGAAACAAAAGCCGCCGAACTTAAGAAATGCGATGGAATCAACGATGTCGAAAAGGCCGAGGCGCTTCGGGACAAAATCGCAGAGGCCCTTGAATGGGCTAAGGAAAATGACGCCATCTGCCGGGAAATCGTTAAGCTGGAACCACGACTGGCCGAACTTGACGCGGAAGCACAGCGGGTCGGCATTGTCGAAATCGACCCAGATAGCGACACCGTTGTCAAGTATCTCCAGGAGCAAATCGTCACACAGCGCAAAGACGGCAAATTCGCGGAGGTCAAGAAGAATGCAGACCTGGCAATTTCAACTTTGGAGACAGCCATTTCCAAAACAAAGAAGAAGCGTGCGGAAAATGCAGTGCAACTCGCTCGGACTTTAGCCGCCGAGGGAAAATGGCGCGAGTGCTTCCTTGCGACGAATGTCGCCCTGGAGTACGATCCAGGCAACGAGGAAGCGCAGGCCCTCAAGGAAAAAGCCGAAAAAATGCTGCACCCACCCCAATGAACTGTGTCGGAAAACTTCCACCATCTTCCGTCTGCCGGCGTCGGCGGCGGTTTTCTAACAACGCCCAACAGAGGCAAAACTGACAATGAACAAAGTACCCATAATAGCGGTTGCCGCGATGGCCGCCGCTTTTAACGTGTTGGCGGACGAAGTTGCGTCCGTCCAAACTGTCGAAGAGGAACAGAACGATTCCATTGGAATTGAGCTTTCCACGCGTGTCGGCGTCCGCGACCTTCGCAAGAATGACTACTACAAACTTGGCCCAGCCATCCAGATCGATTTCAAGGCCCGTCTCGGCGACTCGCCTTTCGACTTCGTTCTCCGTTGCTATGGTACCATTATGGATGTCGACGACGAATATGTGGACGCCTTGGGAGGGACCACCTATTACGTCAACGGACGGCCAACCGCCCGGGAGTACGATACCTTCAGGCTCGACGACGGCTCCGTGACGTTCCTCGGCGGAACTGCCGCAGTTCAGTTCAACTTCGCGCGCGACGAGAAGTTTAATCCGTATCTGGCCGCCGGCGCGGCCTACGAGCATGCAAAATACGACCTCGACTACACGATCTACCGGAGATATGCGTACTCTTACGGTTCGCACGTGTATACTGGATCCAATTCTGCCAGCATGAGCGAATCGGAAAGCAAGGATGGAACCGCTTTCGTCGCCCGTGCCGGCATGGAATTCAACTTCGCCCCGTTCTTCGCCACTGCCGAATGCGGCTGGATGACGAAACTCTACAAAGACGAAGACGAGGCGCAGGTTGTCCTTGCCGGTCGCCTGGGTTTTTCCATAACCGAATCATGCCGCATCGACGCCGGTGTTGACTATTACACCGAATGGGAAGACATCTTCTTCAGCGCAGGCTTGGGTTTCATCCTGTAGTTTCAAATCCCCGCCCCGCCCGCCGCCATGCCCCCGGTTGATTCGGATTCCCTAAACTCCGCTCCGACAATGGGGGCGGGCGGCGGCCGCCGTTCGAGCCTCGTCGTTGACGAGCCGTCGCTCGGATCTGAGCGGACGATGGGATTCGACAGGGACGTTTCCACGAAATGTCCGTCATCCCTCGGCCAAATCGACCAATACCAACTTGTCCGCAAGCTGGGCGGGGGCGGTTTCGGCGTGGTCTACCTCGCGCGCGACACGATTTCCCGCGTCGATGTCGCGCTGAAGACACTCCACCCGTTGCTGAAGTCCAACCCGGAGGAGATGGAGAGGCTTCGCGCGAAGTTCGCGCTTGTTTCGCGCCTCTCGCACCCAAACATCGCCTCGCCTCTCGTGTTGCACCCGTGCCGCGACATCAATATTTCTGACGATGCCACCCGCCTTGAACTGCGACTCTCCCCAGGCGACAATGTGATGGTGATGCGCTACGCGCCCGGCGTGACGCTTTCGAAATGGCGGCGTCAATTCCCAGACGACGCCGTGCCGCTCGACCTCGCCCTTGAAGTCGCCCGCCAAATCGCCGCGGCCCTTGACTACGCCCACGGCGAAAAAATCGTCCACCGCGACATCAAACCTGCGAACGTGATGGTTGAGACGCTTTCAGAGGAAGCGTCTCAGGACGAAGGACGAAGGACGAAGGACGAAGGCGGCGGCGAGTCAACACTCGTCACTCGTCACCCGTCACCCGTCACTTCCAGAATCCGCGTACGGATTCTGGACTTCGGCCTTGCGGCCGAAATCCGTTCGTCAATTTCGCGGTTGTCGACGGAGTTGGGCGACACCAGCGGGACGCGGCCCTACATGGCGCCGGAGCAGTGGCTGGGACGAAAGCAGAGCGGGCGAATGGACCAGTACGCCCTTGCCTGCGTACTCTACGAAATGCTTTCCGGAGCACCCCCGTTTAGCGGTATCTTCGAGATCGGAGACCCCGCCATCATGAAGGATACCGTGGTACACGATGCGCCGGAGAAAATCGAAGACGTTCCCGCCCACGTGAACGCGGCTCTGATGCGGGCGCTCGCGAAGAATCCGAAGGAGCGGTTCGTCAGTTGCTCGGAGTTCGTGTCGAAGTGTCTTGAGAAAACATCGCAATGTCAACGCTGGAGAACGTTCTTGCTGGCCATTGGTTTTGCGATCGCCGGCGTTGTAGCTATCGGGCTGTATCGTCAAGTCCAGAAAACGAAGGCAGAGGAGGCGCGCATCGCCGAGGAGGAACGCAAGGCAGAGGAGGCGCGCATCGCCGAGGAGGAACGTAAGGCCGAGGAGGAACGCAAAGCCGAAGAGGCGCGTATCGCCGAGGAGGCGCGCAAGGCCGAGGAGGCGCGCAAGGCCGAGGAGGAACGCAAGGCCGAGGAGGCGCGCAAGGCCGAGGAGGAACGCAAGGCCGAGGAGGCGCGCAAGGCCGAAGAGGAACGCAAGGCCGAGGAGGCGCGCAAGGCCGAGGAGGAACGCAAGGCCGAGGAGCAAGCGCTGGCGGAATCCTTTTACGCAAGGGGCAACGATTTCTACGCTGAACGGAATTATGAGGAAGCGGTGCGATGGTACCGCAAGGCCGCCGAACGGGGGTATGCCAAAGCGGAAGGCAGCCTTGGCTGGATGTATGAACGGGGCCATGGCGTTCAACAGGACGAAGCCGAGGCGGTGAAATGGTACCGCAAGGCCGCCGAACAGGGGAATGCCGTGGCGGAGTATTTCCTTGGCAGGATGTATGATGAAGGTCGCGGCGTTTCAAAAGACGACACAGAGGCGGTGCGATGGTACCGCAAGGCCGCCGAACAGGGGAACGCCGAGGCGCAAGGCTGCCTTGGCTGGATGTATGAACGGGGCCGTGGCGTTACTCAGGACGAAGCCGAGGCGGTGAAGTGGTACCGCAAGGCCGCCGAACAGGGAAACAAGGTAGCAAAGGACGCCCTTGAAAGGCTGCTTAACGCCAAGTGACTGGGCTCCCGCAGCCCTTTTATCTTTTGAAGGACAGATGGTAGGAACCGCCGCCGGCTTTTTGGCCTGTTCCCGACATGGAATTTCCAGACAAGGTGAGACGCCAGGTGTCACCGCCCCCGATGTGAAGCGTCACCGAGGATCCCGACCGAGATCCGGATACAGAACGCTTGTCGCCGCCCGGCCATGTCAAAGACCCGGATATGGAGCCGCCATTATCGGAAAGGTTAAGTGTCGTGCTGACCTGGGAAGTTGCGGACCGTCCTTTCCAAGTGCCAGATACGGACTGTGATTTGCTGTTGGGCGATGAGGTGGTTGTGGATGACTGCGATCCGTTGCCGGTCGACGAGGTGGTTGTGGATGACTGCGATCCGTTGTCGGAATCCGACTTCTTATCGTCGTCATGAATGAGACCGAACGGGTCTACGGCATCCATTGGTTCGCATGAAACAAACAGCGCCGATGCGACGATTAGGAAAAGGGGAATAATGCGGTTCATGGTTTTGGTCGTCCCTCTACTTGTCATTTTGGCGATACTTTTCGTTAAACGGGTTTTCTTCGGTCGAGTGATCTGGCTTCGTATAGCGGTACCAGTTCCCGCTGAAGGCGTCTATTCCAAGACCGAGGACCGCGACGGGGGGAAAGACGGCGAAGGCGGCGTTGCCCCAGACCCAGGGGTCCATTTTCTTGACATCGCCAGGTTCTGGGGAATGACGCCCCTGGTTGACCATAGTGGAGCAGCCGGCGGCAAAAAGAAGGGTCGCGGCGCAAAGGAACAATCCCATCGGGACGGGATTCGGTCTTTGGTTGTGGGTGAAGCACATGTCATTGCCTCGTTTCAGGTTGTCGCGAACGTTCATCCGTTGCGAACACTATCAATTATACACAAACTGGCATGTGTTAGACAAACATAATTGGAAAGTGCCATCGATTCTTGGAATCTGCTATAATGAAAGTCTCATGGACTTCGACGAATACACCCTGAACTCAACCACGACAGTGGGGGCGGTTGCGCCATGACACTCCGTGAATTCTTCTTCCCGAAACTGACACGGGGCTTTCTCATACGGCTGGCTGTAGTCGCCGCCGCCGTCTACGCCGTTTGCAGGTTCGTGCTGCTTCCGGTCGTCATCGACGGCGAGAGCATGCTTCCGACCTATTCCGCGCACGGCTTCAACTTCTGCAACAGGCTCGCATACCAGTGGACCAAGCCGAAGCGGGGCGACATCGTCGTCCTGCGCTACGGTGGCACACGCTGGATGCTCCTCAAACGCGTCATAGCATTCGCGGGGGAAACCGTCGCATTCGAGAAGGGCGTCTGCATCGTCGACGGCAAGCCGCTCGACGAGCCCTATGTCCGGCTCGGCTGCGACTGGGACCTCCCGCCGCGCCTGGTCGGCCCGGGGCGCGTCTACGTAATGGGCGACAACCGCTCCGTCCCGGCCGAGGCGCATGTCGGAGGCGAAATTGCCGTCGCCCGCATTGTCGGGCGGCCTCTCTGGTAGCAAAGGAAAGGCGGAAAGCCATGGACATGAAGAAGCTTGTCGGAATCGCGATTGCAGTTGTGGTGGCCGTGGCGCTTGTCGCAGGATTGCGCCCGTCTGAGGCAAAGCGCATCCGCAAGGTCTTTGCGACCGTTTCCAAGGAGCTTCGCAAGGACGGACAGGAAGGACTCGTCGTCGCCACGGCCAAGGCGCACGCACTCGCGGAACTTGTCGCCACCGGGGCGCGATTCAGTGTCGACGACGAAGTCCTGCGCGGCGTGGCTTCGGGCAGACAGCTCGTCCAACAGATCATGCTTGTGCGCGGTCAGGCGGACAAAATCGAAGTCGGCTTTACGGACATCGCCATCGCACTGGACGGTGATCGCACGGCGTCCGTGACGGCCGACGTCTATGTGCGGGGGCTCTCGTCCGAACTCGGTCTGGGCGGCCGGGACGCCCGAGAACTCGAGGCCGTCCTCGAGAAAGACAGGGATGACGACAAGTGGCGCTTCAAAGCAGTGCGTCTTTTGCCAGTGGTGACGAAGTAAAGGACAGTTGGAAGATTAAGGATGGATGGAATTCTTCTCCGTTGCGAATCGTTTCGCAATCTGGGCGGATGGGTTTTGGACACCCAGTCAACGCCCAAGCTTGGCTGCGGCTATCTGATGGCCCACGGCATGGGCGTTCCGGTGGCGGACGCCGTGACGGAGGTGAAACTCCCGACGGCAGGCCGCTGGACGGTCTGGGCTTTTTCCCGTAACTGGAACGCCCACTGGCCTCGCCTGGGCGCGGATGGTGCGCCTGTCGCGGCGGGACGCTTCCAAGTGCTCGTGAACGACACCCCGCTTGCGGTCGAACTCGGCGTGGGCGATGCCGCCTGGCACTGGATGAAGGCCGGCGAAATGGACCTCCCCTCCGGACCCGCGTGCATCGCCCTGCGCGACCTCACCGGCTTCAATGGCCGTTGCGCCGCGTTGTGGCTGACCAAGGGCTCCGCACCCGACTCGTCACGCATTACCCGTCATCCGTCACGCGATGACGAGGTCTGCGGCGAACTCGCCGCAGACTTCGTCGTAGTGGGCGGCGGCGTGGCCGGCGTGTGCGCGGCGCTTGCCGCCGCGCGCTCGGGCGTGAAGACGCTGCTCCTTCAGGACCGTGAAGTGCTGGGAGGCTGCAACTCCTCCGAAGTTCGCGTCGGCATGGGTGGCCGCATCCATGCCGCACCCTATCCGGCGCTCGGCCGCGTCGTCGAGGAAATCCAGCCCCTCTTCGGCTATGGACGACCGCTTCCCGGCTCCTACTACGAGGACGCCCGCAAGGAAGCGGCCTTCCATGTGCGCGAACTCTACGGCGGGAGTGTCCCGGGCGTGGCGCCGGGGCTTTTGCTCCGCCGTTGCGTCACCGACGTCGAGATGGATCCGGCACAGCCGCGCCATATCGCCGCCGTCCTCGCACGCGACACCCGCACGGGTGACGTCACGCGCATACGCGCCGCCCTCTTCTGCGACGCCACGGGAGACGCCGTCCTCTCGCGTCTCGCCGGATGCAAGGTCATGTACGGGCGCGAGTCACGCGACCGTTTCGGCGAAATCAGCGCCCCGGTCGAAGCCGACCGCCAAGTCATGGGCATGAGCGTCCAATGGCTCACGGAGGAGCGTCCGGCCCCAGCGCCATTTCCAGACATTTCTGACTGGGCGCTTCCCATCGATGACGCCTCCGGCTACTATCAGACGCGCGGATCATGGGAACAGGAGACCGGTTTCCTGCGCGACATGGCGGAGGACACCGAATGCATCCGCGACTACGGTCTCCTTGCCATCTTCTCCAACTGGAACTGGGTCAAGAACCGTTCGCCAAAGCGGGCCGACTACGCCAACATCGCCTTCTCGTGGATATCCCCGACCGGAGGCAAGCGTGAAAGCTACCGCACCGTCGGCGACTACGTGCTCACGCAAAACGATCTTGAAAACCGCGCCGCGCATCCCGATGCCACGGCATCGATCACCTGGGACATCGATCTGCATTTCCCCGACCCCGAAAACGTCCGCAAATTCGACGAGCCCTTCCGCAGCGCCGCCTACCACAGGGGTTTCGGCGACGACTACCCTGTTCCCTACCGTTGCCTCTACGCCCGCGATTGCGGCAACCTCTTCCTCGCCGGGCGCGACATCTCCTGTTCGCACGTCGCCTTCGCGGCGGTGCGCGTCCAACGGACGCTGGGAATGCTCGGCGAGGTCGTTGGCCTCGCGGCTTCCGTCTGTACGGCGCATGGCGACACGCCGCGCGACGTTTTCGAGCGTCACCTCGACGAACTCAGAGCGAAGATGGAGGCTGGCGTACCGCCGCTGCCGACCTTCCACGGCTACCACCACGGCATGGACGAGAAATACGACTTTAACCGCCGCGGCTGGGTGTACATCTATCCGCCGCGCGGCGACATCGATCCGGCCATGGCGGCGGATATCAAGTCATTGGGCTTCATCCACCGCAACGAGCATCCGCAACTGCGCAGTGACGAATGCTGACGCTCCGCGGCGAGCCCTGCGGCAAGCTCGGTTGCAACAGGGCCGTGATGGCGTCCGCTTCCGCAATTAAAACGCCTTGTAGAACAGGCTGGCCATAAGGTCGCCGCCGGCATTGCTCAAGTGGAGACCGTCATCGGGATTGAGGTATTTCTTCCCGTCGCCAAAGGCGGAGTAGAAATCCACGAACTTGACGTTCTCCTCTTGCGCAAGGGCCCGAACCTGTCTGGCTATGTCCTTGACTGCGGAATTGAACCGCGCATGGCTGCCGATCTGCGGCGTGGGCGAGGCGATGATGGGCTTCGCGTTGTATTTGCGGCAGAGCCTGATGATTTTGCGGAGGTTCTCCTTCGTCACGGACGGACTGACATGGTGGATGGCGTCATTTGCCCCGAACAGGATGCAAACCGTTCCGGGGTTTTCCCGACGAAGTGCGTCCTCGGCAATGGAGGCTCCATAGGACGCCAGTTTCCCGCCCTTGCCGTAATTCCGCACCGACTTCCCGGACAGTTTGGCCAGTCGCGAAGGATAGGGGAGCCCGATGCACCGATACCCCTCGGTGATGGAGTCGCCAAGGCAGAGAACGACATTGGGGTTGCCCCGCATTTCCTTCCAGACAGCATAGAACGTCAATACGTCGCCGGTAGCCGTCAGGTTGTAGATGGTCTGCCCGTCGGAGAACTCGGCGCTTGTCGCGGAAGCAGACCGCGACCAGCCCAGGAACTTGTGATTGTCTCGGGAAAAGGCGTTTGCGGTGAGCGCCTTGGATACGCCATAGACAAATGCCTCGTCCGCCATCTGTCCACTTCCGCCGTTGGCGTTAAAGCGGATTTTATAGTCCCTGACGGCCCATCGCGCATAGAGACGGACGACCGCGCCCTCCGTAGCCGACAAGTTGCGAACCGTTGCGCCGTTGCCGAATTCGATGGACCCCGTTTGAGCCCTAGACCAACCGAGGAAGACACGTGCCGCCCCTGAAGGCTGCGTGAAGGACATGGAGCGGAGTGCGGCCGGCTCCCCGTAAGTGAATTTCTGGTTGGCCATGGAGCCAGATCCGCCATTGGGATCGAAAACCACGGTGTAGCGGATGGGCTGCCAACAGGCGTAAAGGGTTATTATCTTGCCCGATGCGGTCAGCGAGATAATCTCCTGCTTGTTGGAGAAGTTGACCGGACCTGTAGGCGTGAGCGACCACCCGGTAAAGCGATAGCCGGTCCGGGTAAAGGCGTTTGCGCGAAGTATGTCCATCTTGCCGTAGATGAAATTCTGGTCATCCATGCTGCCAGAGCCTCCGTTCGCCTTGAAGCGGATGGAATACTTGCGCACGGCCCATTGCGCGTAGAAATGAACCTGCTCTCCCGTTGTTGACAAGTTGGAGACCTGTTGCCCGTCCTTGTAGGTGATCTTCCCGTCGGGGGTGGACGACCACCCTCGGAAAAGGCAGCCACTCTTCGTGAAGGTGTTCTTGCGAAGCGTGGCCGTCGTTCCATATTGCAGGGTCTGCTTAACGGTTGCTCCTCCCGCGTGTTCGTGGAAGACCGCCGAGTATGTAACACCTGCCCACTTTGCGTACAAAGGGATGGTGGCGTTCGCCGTGGCGCAGAGGTTTTTGACGGATTGGCGATCCTTGAATACAACGGATCCGTTGGCGCTCCTCGCCCAACCGATGCATTTATAGCCTGTCTTCGAAAAACCTACGGAGGGAAGCGCGCGAGCCGTATCCCATGTGCAGGTGATCTTCGACATTGAGCCACTACCGCCGTTGCCGTAGAAGCTGATGAAGTAGGTTTTCGGCGTCCAGCGGGCGTAAAGATTGAGGCTCTGGCCAGCGGGGACGAGATTGCGGACAGATTGTCCGGTCGTGTAGACAATCGGCCCCGATGCGCTCAGTGCCCACCCGGCAAAGCCGTACCCTTGCCGCGTAAAGGCGTTGGCGTGTATGGTCGACGTAACGCCAACGGCGATGATATGCTCCGCCATGGTCCCCGTGCCGCCATTGGGATTGTACTTGATGGACCAGCGGGACGATCCCGGTTTTTTTACTTCCTTGGGCTGGTAGCGGGAAACCTCGCACGAATCCGGAAGGGAAAGTTTGGCGACATCGTATTTCCAATCCTCCGGGACCAGAATCGAACGCAGTCCCGAACATTCCGAAAAAGCTCCGGCTCCAATGTCCGTCACTGATGTCGGTATGATGATCGTTGTCAGAAATTGACAGTCGGCAAATGCGCCGTCTGCAACGGATTCCACCCCCATCGGGATTGTAAAAGCCCCACTGCGCCCAGGAGGGCAGACGATGAGGATTGTTCCGGAAAGGTCGCAAAGGACGCCATCCAAGTCTGAAAAGGCAGGATTCCCCTCTTCAACCTGGATGTCGGTAAGCGAGGCGCAACCTGCGAAAGCCTCGGTTTCAATCACTTCAACTGAGGCTGGCACGTGGATGTCGGTGACATCTGCGCAACCGACAAATGCGCCAGATGCAATAGACCCTACAGTTTTTCCCCCATCTGCGGAGGGAATGGAGATGGACACGTCTCCTGCCGGATCAACGGAGACAAGTTTGCGGGAGCTTGAACCTGAAAAGATAAAGGAGGGCTCTCCCGAGGCGACCATTGCCATCCCGGCAACAAAAAAGGCGGCAAACACCAGCGCTTTGCCTTTGAAAACAAGCTTTCTTTTCATAATGAAGTTATTATAGCACTAATTTGGTATAATAGTCCAGATAGAATCGGCAGGAGGACCGGCAATGGAAATGCGGAAACTCGTAATCAACATCTTTGAAAAATTCGGCGACGACGAGGAGTCGCGCCTGGGCATTGTCCGCGATGCCGGATTCAATGGCTTCTTCAGCGCGTGGGGAGGGAAGTCCGACACCCTCAAGCTCGCGGCGGCGGCGGACAAAATGGGGCTGGACTTCCAGTCGGTCCACGCGCCATTCAACCATGTCCGCGACCTATGGGGCGACGACGAAGACGCCGCCTCAGCCGTCCTGTCCGATCTTCTCGCGTGCCTTGAGGATTGCCGCCGCGCCGGCGTCGGCCTAATGGTCTGCCATGCCTTCATCGGCTTCAAGGACCACACCCCGACCGAAATCGGCCTGCGCCGCTTCGCGGTGCTGGCGGAAGCCGCCGAAAAGGCCGGCGTACGGCTCGCCCTTGAGAACACGGAAGGCATAGAGTACCTCGAGGCGCTCATGGACTTCTTCGCGGGCAATCCCAACGTTGGCTTCTGCTGGGACAGCGGACACGAAATGTGCTACAACCATTCGCGCGATATGCTCGCCGCTTTCGGCGACAGGCTCTTCGGCACACACCTCAACGACAACCTCGGCATACGCGACCTCTCGGGTGAAATCACCTGGCTGGACGACCTGCATCTGCTACCCTTCGACGGCATAGCGGACTGGCAGTACAACTGCAAGCGCCTTCGCGCCTGCGGATTCGAGGGGCCACTCACCTTCGAGCTCAACATCGGTTCAAAGCCGGGGCGACATGAAAACGACGTCTACGGGCTTATGTCGCCGGAAATCTATCTCGCAGAGTGCTACAAGCGCGCCTGCCGTGTACGCGCGAAGATGAACGACTTCTAGGCGCACGTCGGACACCGTGCGGCCGACAACCGGCGTGATTAGCGGAACTGCGGAAGATAGTCGGCGTTGGCGGCGAACATCTCGTCGACCATGGCGCGGATTTCCCGCAACGAGCAGACGGACGCCGTGAGCGGATCGTAGCAGATGGCCTGGTAGATCTTCTCCTTGTCGCCGGCGGCGCTCGCCGCGACGACCATCTCCTCAATCTGCGCGTTCGTGCCGCTGAGGAGGGCGAGCTGCGGCGGCATGGCGCCGACGTGGATGGGTTCAAGTCCGCGACGGCTCGCCAGGACGGGGACCTCGACGCAGCAGCCGTAGGGGAGATTGTCGATCAATCCGAAGTTGCGGACGTTGCCGTTGAACTTGAACATCTCGCCGTCACCGAAAATGGCGTTGAAGATCGAGGCGGCATATTCCTGTCCGCGCTTGAGGTCGAGCGGCTCCCTGAACCATTTGTCAATTTCCTCGTTCCACGTCTTCTCGCGGTTGCGGTAGCTCTTGACGATGTAGGCGTATTCGCCGGGGTTCCAGCCCTTTCCGGGAAGGCAGTATTTCTCGATGAGGTCCTGGCGCTTGCGGAACCAGGCGTTGTACTCGCTGTTGTGGCCGGAAGACTCCGTCACATAGTAGCCGAGAGCGAGGAACATCTCGTTGCGTACGATTTCCTCGTTGTAGACTTCGGGACGTTCGAGAACGGCCTTGCGAATGAGGGGATAGGCGTCCTCGCCCTTCCACTTGAAGTCGATGTAGAAGGCCTGGTGGTTGATGCCGGCGCAGGTGTAGGCGACCTCCTCCGGCTTTGCGCCGATCCATCTGGCGAGCATGGCCGCCGTTCCCTGGACGCTATGGCAGAGACCGCTGGCGACAATGCCGGGGTACGCGCCCTGGACGGCGCGGCAAAGCATCGCCATCGGGTTGGTATAGTTGAGGTAGACGGCCGACGGGCAGTAGCGCTCAATGTCAGCCGCGATTTCGAGGATCGGGTTCACCGTGCGGAGGAAGCGGAAGATGCCGCTCGGGCCGCGGGTGTCGCCGATGTTCGTGTCGACGCCGTACTTCTTGGGGATGAAGATGTCGTTCTGCCAGACGTCGGTGCCGCCCTGCAAAATCGTGGTGACGACGCCGTCCGCGCCTTCAAGCGCCTCGCGACGGTCGAGGGTGGCGACAATCTTGGCGGGGTACTTGCCGTCAGCGGCGATGCGCTCGCAGGCGCGGCGGATGAAGTCGAGCCGTTCCGGATTGATGTCCATCAGCGCGATGGTGGCGTCGGCGAAGGCCGGATACGACAGAAGGTCGCGGACGAGTTTGCGCGTGAAGCCGAAACTGCCGGCTCCAATGAATGCGATTTTCTTGCTCATGGATTGTCCTCTGTTAGTAAAAAAGGCCCCGTCCGACTGAGTCGGACGGGGCCCCTGAAATAAATCCCGGCAACGCGCTACTCTCCCACGGGCAACCCCCGCAGTACCCTCGCCGATGAGACCCTTCACTGCCGTGTTCGGAATGGGAA